>ERZ827108.3012-NODE-3012-length-15293-cov-4.182111_pt1 | contig 15293 bp, 19 predicted proteins | sample MGYA00519921_ERZ827108 | MGnify/ENA primary metagenome ERZ827108 (study PRJEB31778, sample SAMEA3449258) | human gut metagenome | biome: human gut; feature: human-associated habitat; material: faeces | place: United Kingdom | collected 2010/2012 ... | reverse complement strand
CAGAGAGAAAGCCCTCTTTCTGCCGCAGGGTCAGCCTATCGACGGAAATCTTGGAGCGGGTCAGTTCCATTGCAATGTCGCTCTGCAATTCCTTGAGCTTTTCCATGCTCCTGGCTTTCAGTTCAATGAACACCGACACATGGAGTAACGGCTCTTTGTTCTTTCGGAGGTTGGCGAGCAGTTCAATTACATCCTGCAAATTGCCCTCCGCCTCAATGCTTTCGCTGACATCGTTGCCGCCACTTTTGAGTCGGTTGCGGCGTGTGGCATTTTGAATGATTTTACGCTGTTCCATAGATTCCACAAGCCTGTGATAGATGCGGAGCGTCACGCCGTTGCGGTCGGCAAGCTGCGAGAGAATGGCCTGTTCCTCAGTGGACGGCGGATATTCCCGCACCGCCCACACGCAGCGGTAGCTGTCGCCGACAATATAATGGTCGGATAAAAATTTGACCGTGCCGGGCAGGATCATATCGAAGAAGTCCTTGGTGCGGATTTCCTCTGCCTGTTCCGGCGTGAGAATTTTCGGTTTTCTTTTGAGCATAGTTTTTCCTTTCTGCCGTTATTCTTCGGCTATGATCAGCAGCCTGCCGTCCTTGCCCGAACCGTAGCAGGTGGAGAGGATGAGGCGGCGGCCGTCCTCGCAGGTTGTGCGGTCATACCATGGGTCTGCGGTATTGGTTCTCCGCACCTCGGTCACGGTAAACAGAAACACACCGTCGGCGGTTTCCAGCCTTACCGTGCGGTGTGAATTCAGAAAATCCGTATTCAGATATTTCTTCAAATCGGAGAACATCGTGCCGTTTTTCATGTTGTGACCGTAAATGATGAGGTTGCCGCCGTTCGTGCTGCACCGTCCGTCAATAAACGGTACGCCGCTTTGACTGTACTTGCCGTAGAAGTTGCGGCGGAGGTATTTCTGCGGTTCACTCGGAGTATACATGACGGGATAGCTGATGCTTGTGCCGTCAATACTCAGCCACCCGATACAGTCGCCGTTTACGGCAATGAGCGCAGGAATATTGTGTTCTGTGGCAGACTGTTCGGTCGGCTCTGCGCTCGTTTCTGTTTCTGTGTCCGTTACGGATTCTGCCGGAGCTTCGGTCATCGGCAGTTTGGCAATTTCTGCGACGGAGGCGAAGTCCTTTTTTTCTTTCTGCCGTTCTTTTAACTCAGAATAGATATTTACGCCTGCAAGCACGGCAGCCGCCGACAGCAGAAGACAGAAAAATATGAGGACGGGTTTATTCCTCGTCCTCATCATCTGTACCCTCATAGAACTGTTCGCCGTCAATGTCGGGCATTGCTTCGCCCTGCATACTTGCCTCAAAATAGAGTGCCAGAATGCGTTTGATTTCCGGCTTTTTAAGGCGGTGTACCTCAAAGCCCTCGCCGGCGATCTTACTTTCGATGCGGTTGGCGGTTTCAAAAACCTGCTTTTCCTTTTGGCTTTTCAGCCGTGCCACAAAGAAAAACTGCCGCGCCGTCGCCATTTCCGTCTGAATGTTGTCGAGGAAATCGATGTCCTTTTTGATGAGCTTTTTGACCCTGCCGTTTTCCTCGGTTTTGAGGCGTTCGGTCAAATAGGCTTTGTTGTCGTCAAAGCATTCCGAGGAGTCGGTGCAGACGATCTCGATGTCGGGCAATGCCGACAGCACCATCATCAGATGGCGTATCTTGATTTCGATATTGGTGTGGGACAGCACCGAGATATTGGTGGGCGATACAAGGTAGAAGAGCAGCTCGCCCTTGTTGGTAGAGAGGCCGTATTTCGTGAAGGTCTTGATACCAATAAGTTCCTGCACCGAACGGCCTTTTTTCTTTTTCTGCTGTTTCATTATCATCATCTCCATTCAAAGTATTGCTGTGTGGATATTAAATACCGCACGGCGTAACGCATGAAGTCGAGTACGGTGGTATCGTCCATGCGGATCGTTAAAAAACCGTAGCATAAAACAACTACGGCCGGCATAAAGATGTGCAGCTGCACAAGTGCGAGAACCGACAACAGTGCGGCTACCGCAAGTATTACAAAGTCCCGCAAACTCCAAAGCCACAGATTGGCGGTGGCTTTGAGGTTCTGCGGATAGATATATTGTGTCATTGCGTCATTCCTCCGATTTCTATGCCGCCGATGTCCTCGCAGAATTCCTTGGGCGTCTGTCCGTATTCCTCACGGAGCTTCTCGGCGATCATATCCTTGATGAGCTGTGACTCCGCAACGGTCGGTACATATTCGCCTTCCTCGCAGGAATCGGCGGTCGTGACGGTAAATTCAAGCCGGAGCGTGTCGGCGAACGGGTCGTACTTGGCATATAGATTCAGCCACTTATCATCGTCCGCTGCCGTGTTCGTTCCAAATTTCTTGTCCACATCAAACCATGTTTCGAGATAACAGGTGATCTGATGCCCGATGTCGCAGTCCACCTCCATATCTCGGTCGACTGCAAGCATATCCCTTGTGAATTCCGGCGTATCCATTTTAGTTATAACGGATGTCGGACGGTATTCGGCGTCGGCATTGTGCCGTCCGAGCTGCTCACGGATATGCTCTGCAAGCTGTTCCGAGAGGAAATTACCGCACACTGCTTTTGTCTGTTCGTGGATAATACCGAGATATTTCAGCCCGACCTTGTAACGGGACAGGAGCTTGTCATAGGTCATGTCCTCGTTTAATGACGGCTCGAATATACCGTAATCGCCGTACCAATTTGCATATCGCTCGTTTGGCGGAATATCTGCCGCTTCCTCATAAGCGGCAATGATTTTGAATGCATCCGTGCCGTATTTCTGCAAAAATCTGTTTGCCTGCATATAGTTTTTCATAGCGCACCTCCTTATTTGCCTGCGGCCTTGGCCACCGTGCGCGTGAGGTTGACGGCGGTGGTCGTGGCGTGTACAACACTCATCATGTTGACTCTCACCGAACTGTCAAGGCCAAACTGCTGCGCAATTCTCGGCACTTCATTGGCGGCCAGCATAATGCCAAGCCCCAACAGCATATTGTCGGGGAAAGTAATCAGCCCCAGGAACAACAGCGTTGTCTGCAAAAATGCCGTCAAGCACAGTGCGGCAATTTGTTTCATCCACTGATTGAAGCCGTCCGCATATCCTCTCGGCACGGAAAACATATACAGTGAACCGACCGCCATCTGAATGAGCAAAATCCCGCCGCGCTTGATATTGGCGAAAAACATCTTGATCACACAATAGGCAAAGGCAATCATGCACAGCAGATTCAGCAGGCTGAATGTCGTACCTATGCTTGGCGAGAACAGTCTGACAAGCGCACTCAGTCCGACATCCGCAAGACTTGAATTGATGCCCGACGATGCAATGCCGATCAAATCGTGCGAAAAGGTGTTTTGCAGACTGATGCAGAATTTATACAGTTCGATCGGCACAACACCGATGAGGGAGCAGGCAAAAAAGCCTTTCAAAATGTTCAGCGCAGTCGTTTTAATGTTTGCTCTGCCGCACTGATACTCGATGGCGACATCGAATACGGCGACAACCGTGCCGGCGACGAACAAGCCCCAACCGAACAGCGTAAACAGCTTGACGGTCGCCTGCACCCATTCGAGGTCAAAGACCTCCGCACTCATATTGCCGATCATTTCGAAGCAGTCGGCAATCGCCCCGTAAATAATTTCGTATATCCAACGGAGCATGGCGTTCCAGATAGCGTTGGCGATACCGCTTTCCACTACATCTATTGCGTTTCCGATGGCGTCGCCGATGCCTGAGATTATATCACCTAACCAGTCAAAGATAAGTCATCACCTCCGTTCCGTATCCGGCTGTATCAGATAATCGACCAGATATACAGCGGTGCGGTAAGGGTGAAAATAAGGCAGGCGAACAGAATGCACGGGGCAGCGAACTCAAACTGTCCGTGCTTTCGGTAGTCGAAGTAAGCCGTCCCGATTTTCACAAAAAATAGGATGGCGAGAATCATGTCGCAGACCGGAAACACCACATTATTAACAACAGTCTGAATCTGTCCCTTGGCAGCGTTCCAAGTGCTTTCGATTGCGCCTGCCACATCTCCGGCCGCAAATGCGGTCATGGAGAATGCCGTCGTAAGGACGGCCACGAGCAGAAAGGAGAAAAGGATTTTCATGGGTTTCTTTTTCATAGGGTTTTACCTCCTAACACATTTTGAATTTCTTTTTCGGTTATATATCGGATGCGGATATTGAGGCTTTTGCCAAACTGCAGCTCTGCTTTCATGCCGTCCGTGACGGTATCTCCGAATACCCAAACCTCATCGCAGAGCCACAGAAGCGACATTACCGCTGCCAAGCCGATTTCCCGATCTTTGGGGGCATTATCGTCGAGGCACAGAGCATAGAAATGCGGCGCGACCGGAGCCGTGCCGCACCTCAGTGCATATGCGGTATATGTCTTAACCTTTTTGAGATTTTCCTCAATATTCCCACCGAGGGGAGCGCAGACATACACCCGTTTCATCATTCATCATCCTCGTCCTTTTTGCGCTTGCAGTACATAATAATGCAGGCAATTGCGCCGCCGAGAGCAACGCTGCCGAGGCCGATCCAAAAGCCGAGGTTGGAGTTGTCGCCCGTCTGCGGAATATCCGGCTTTGGCGGAATGAGCGTCACGGTCTGGCCGCCGTCCTCAATGTCGGCATGAGCGGCAAGTTCCGTGCCATCACGGTAGAGCGTTTCAAACACAACAAGGTCGGTCTGCTTGGTGATTTTACTGCCGTCAAAGGTAAAGCGGACGGTGACCTCGCCGCAGTTTTTCTCCGGCGTAAAGGTGACTTCGGAGGTCAACTCCTTGCCATCGACAAGGAATGCTTTGCCTGTGGCCTTATCCATAAGGATGCCCCTAATGGTGTATGCCTTACCGGGGATGAGGTGCTTATACGAGACGGTATCCTCAATTGTGATGTTGCCATCGGCAGTGGCGGTCTTTTCACCGTTCGCCGTCGCCTTTGTTCCGATTTCGGGGATGCGGTCGTTTACAACCGTAATGCCGACGGTCTGTCCGTTCTCACTGATGCGGACGGGATAGATTTCGTCATTGGCGAGGTATCCGTCCGCAGGCTGCAACTCCTTAATGAGCCAATTGCCGTAAGGAATATTTTCAAAGAGAAAAATGCCGTCCTCGCCGGATTCTACAATGAGGAGTGCGTTTTCGGCAGTAAACTCGGTTTCGTCACTGCGGAAGAGTCCGAACTTTGCGCCGACGATAGGCTTCTCGGTTTCACGGTCGATTTTCAGTCCCTTGACCGAACCGTAGAGGATATCGTTTTTGATGGCTTCGCCTCCGTTTGCCTTGATCTCCACAAGGGCGGTATCTTGTCCGGCGTAGTCGAAGGTCACGGGATATTTTTCGTTCGAGAGGATATAATGGCTGTCGGTCGCAATTTCCTTTACATACAGCTTTGCGCCTACGGGAATATTCGTCTTGAAAGTGATATTACCGTTTTCATCGCAGTTGGCGATTTCAAGCAGTCCGTCCTTCGGAATGACCGAGCCGTCTGCGGCAAACAGATCCTCGGCAGCGTACAGCCCGAACTGCACCGAGAGGATTTCTCCGTTATCTCCGATGCCAAAGGTTTTATCCATGCCGAGAATTTTGGCAAGGGACAGAGCTGCCTTTTGGCGCTCGTTATAGAACTCGGCGGCTGTTTCGGTGAGCTTTACGGTTTCGCCTGCATAGGTCAGCTCGACGGTCTTGGGCGTGCCGTTCAGCACCATGCCGTAAGGGGCTTTTGTTTCCCTGACGCTATATTTACCGAGGTACAACGGTTTGCTTGCGGCGCTGCCGTTTTCATCGGTAGTTACGGTGTCAACAACCGTTCCTTTGGCGTAGCGCAGAGTGCCGTCCGGCGTGATAATATCCTCGGCGGCGGTGATTTCATAGGTTGCCCCTGCGAGGTTTTTATCCGCAAACACAAGGCTGTATACGCTATCCGTTTCCACAGCGGAGAAGAAAATCTCGCCGCTTTTGGAAATGCGGATGATGCCTTTCTGCGGCATATTGAACTTCTCGACCGTAACAATGGTTTTCTCGCCGTCCACCTTGAATGCGATGGGAGAAGAGTCGAGGACATATCCGTAAGCCGTACACTGCTCGATGATCTCATAATTGCCGTAAGGCAGTTTTTCGGGCATCATGAGCTTGCCCGTGACATCGGTATAATAGGTGTCAATGTCCGTAGGCGTCGGGTAATTGATATGCTGCACGATATACTCACCCGTGTCGGTGTTGCGCACCTTAAAGCCGATGCCCGCCGCAGGGATGATCTTGCCGGTTTCCGTGTCCTTCTTGACGATCTCAATAAGTGCTTCGTAAGGGGCATTGTTGATGAGAAAGCGATAAATCTTGCCGTCCTCGCTGACGAAGACGGTAAACGGCGCAAGAAGCTCTTTGCCGTCCCAGCCCTTAATCTGCCTTACGGTATATTCGCCGTAGGGCAAGTCTTTGGTTTCAGCAAAACCGTGTTCGTCGCATACAAGGATATCCCGTTCGGTTTCCTTGGCGTTTTCGTAGCTGCCTGCCGATTTCAGATACACTTCAAACTCTGCGCCGACCTCCGGCGTTTCAATTTTGGTCGAACCGTCGTCGCAGTGCTTGATGATGGCGATCTTGCCCTTGATGATATCCTCATAGGAATCGAGGGGATTGGCAATGTTGTATTCCACGGTATACAGCTTGGCTTCCGCACCGATGTGCAGGCTTTCGGTATTGATTAAATATCCCTCGGAGGGGCTGATCTCACGAATCGTCCAATCGTCGCCGCAGATATAGTATTTGGTCGTAAAACTGCCGTTTGCGTCGGTGGTGTAGGTGTCGATGAGCTGATTGCCTTTATAGATGCCATATACAGCACCTGCGAGAGATGCGTCGCCCTGCGGCAAGCCCTTTTCGCTGTCACTCTTGGTTACGGTGACATTGAACTTCTTGAGGACATTGTCAAAGGACTTGTTCGTAACCTTATTCCACTCGATTGCGGCAGTCTGCTTTTCGGGTACGACATAGCGAGTCGGAGTGTCGACTTCTTCGAGGGTATATCCCGTGCCAATCAGCACATCCTTGAATGTTGCTACGCCGTTTTTGTCGGTCACGGCATACTCGTTGACCTCGATGCCGGAGAGCGATGTTCCGTAGAGGCGGAACTTCATGCCCCCGGTCAGTCCGTCCTCGGCAGTCTTTTTGACTGTGAGGTCGCCACGGCGGAGCTTGTTGCTGAAGTTGACGGTAGACACCTGACCGCTGACAACGGTTACACGGCGAACTTCCTGTGGTTCATACTGCGCATACTCAGTTTCGGTAACGGTATACGCACCGGGTTTGAGGTTGTCCAACTGAAACACACCGCCGTTTGCGGTTTTAACAGTCTTGTCGATGCCGTTGCCCTGAATGCGGAAGGTAATACCGTCCACCTTGCCGTCCTCACTTACCTTGACGATCTTGGCGCCGCCGTAAGAAACCATCAAATTGATATATCCCTTGACGGGGTCGTCAACCTGTTGGCCGAAAGTGACCGTGTCCTGATTTCCGCCACCCGGCTGATATGCACCGTCAGACCAAATAATAAGCCCTCGGCGCTGTGAGGATTTCTTTTCCGCAGTAAGAGTAACCTTGTCTGTCGGTGCGGAATTTGATGTTATGATGAGTTTGTTTCCGCTTACAACGCAGTTCATACCGGGGACAGAATAATTGAAATTACCGATAACTCCGTTATTATCGGTAAGCTCGGCGCAATAGCGGCTGCCGTCCCACGAAAGTTCTACTGTTTGCGCTTTGCCTGCTGTTCTTGAAAGAAAGCTCGGCATTTTTGTGTGCTGCTGAACAGCAGAAGCAATGGCGTTATAATAATTCATAATGCCTTTTCTCAGAGGATGATCTCCGCGCACCTGTTCAAGAATGGCGTTATAACCGTTGGGTGTTACATGATTAAAGTATTCGTCGCGCTCTCCGACAACGGTTTCCCAAACAAGGAGCTGCGTTGAGAAAGCCTTTGACATTGTATCTGCATCCTCGGCATTCTGAGATTTCCAAGAGTCTGAGATTTGTCCGGTATATCCGTACTGCAAGATTCGTCCGAGAAACAGTTTGATGTCATCAGCCGAAATTGTACTATTATACTCCTTCGGAAAGTTGTCGAAAAAGTCTTCGCCTTTCTGCGTAAATACCAATCCCGTATCAAGCGGTCTGCCGGGTTCAATGCAGTAACAAATATTACCCTTGTACGAATTCATTGTATAGAAGGTTGTATGCCTTCCTTTGTGACACATCCAACCGCCCATATAGTGCAGTTCATCATGCCCCCATGTTACGGTGCTGTAATTGGCATCGCCATTGCGGGGATACCCAATGACAATGGCTTTGCCTGTGGTACTCGCCGCTGATGCGGTTAATGCTACTCCAACAATGGTTGACAGACAGATAATAAGAGATAGAAGAAGCGAAACACTTCTTCTGAGAAAACTGTTCTTCAATGATTTTCACCCTTTCAGATAATAAAAAACGCACCGTTGTTAAACGATGCGTTCCGTTAGATTTATATTTTTAAGCGTAGCCTATAAAAAGTCTGTAATTACCGTTTTCGTCCGGTTCTGCCCATACCCAAATATCCGTAAAGCCTTCGACATTTTTATATCTGTTCATTCTTGCCTTTATATCTCTTTCAAGATATTTTGAGTTCGGTCCGGCTATTATGGGGTTATCCCAACAGGAGACTGCTTCGGGGTTTATCGCAAGACCTATGTTTTCAGCATATTTTCTTGCGAATTCAATCCAATAGTTTATATCAAACTGTGGACCGGCAGACTCCGGTTTTGCAGTTTCGGTTGGTGTAGAATCAACAGACTTCGGAGTTTCGTCGGGCTTGCTTTCCGGCGGTTCTGTGACCTTCGGCGGTTCTGTCTGCTTCGGCGGTTCTGTCGGCGATTCGGCATCCGCAGGCTTTGCGGTTTCCTTTTTGCCGCTGTCGGCAGGGGCAGTGCTTTCAGCCTTTTCTTTTTCTGCCGTAGATTTGGTCGTGCTTTCCGTTCCCGCATGCAGGCTGCTCTCAGCGGTCGGCTCGGAAGTGCTGTCCGTGACCGTTGCGATTATACTGCTTTCCGTGCTGATCGCACCGCTTTCGCTACCGTCGTTTATTTTATCTGCACCGCACCCCGTAAGGCTCAGTATTATCAGTCCTGCGAGGAGGGCTGCGAGCATTTTTTCTGTTCTCATGGACATCACCTCTATCTATAGAATACTGATAATCCGTGAAAAGTCCAGCACTTTTTATAAACTTCGAAAACAAGTTACATTGACTGCTCGAAAGCAGGTTCTTCATCTTCGTCGAGTTCCTCGGACTCAGTCTGCTGTTCAGCCTGCACTTGTTCCATTTTCTGCTCATAGGCATCAAGAACATACCCGTTGAGTGCTTCGCGGGATTCTTTTGTAATAGGGTGAAAGTCATCATAAAACTTCCCATCCGTACCTTTATGTCCGGGATAGAGAATTTGAAGACCTTTTTCTCCGCCGTCATAAACTTTGATGCCGTGGACAGCAAAATGATTTCCGATGGTTACACTTGCATTTGCCTTGATTTTGCTGTTTACATCTGATGCAATTCTGTCGATGCGCGCAGTAATAAACGGGATTTTATACTGTGCTTTTTCATTTTCCGTCGCTGCGGTTTGCTTCTGATTGTCTTTTGTGATTTGCTTTTTTGCTGCCATGATTCTTAACCTCCGTTTTTGATTTACATACTAAAAATAATGGTGCATCCTGTATCGGCACTTACTTCTTCCGGGCTGATTTGCTCGGGTTCTTTGAAACGATCCATATATAAGTCCACCTCACTGTCAGTCAGTCCTCTGAAATCTTCTTCGGTTGTTCCGCAGATAAAAAACGGTCCTGCAATAATTGAAGAACCGTCACCAATTCTGCGGTTGCCTTCCATTCCTATCAGTTTGCCTTCCTCATTGCAAATGATGCAGGTTTCGTTATCGTCGGGATATACAACTTCTATATATCCGCCGACCGCTTTTTGCTCAGCTTCAAGTGTATGGGTAACCTCGGCGACATAGGGTGCTTTATTCGGTTCGACATACACCACTCTCATAAGATTGTCCGGCTTATGTGTTTTTGTCGTATCAAAAGGAACATCCCTGAAACCGACACTTTGACAGATGCTTGCTTTTCCGTCCGCTACCACCACATCGGATACCGACAACGAATGTCCTCTGAACAACGGATGTCCCACGGTATTGAATCGACCGTAAATTTCTTCAAGTTCATTTTCATCGATTTCCGCATCAAATACTTCATCATAGATTGACGGATCGGGGAACTGACTATCGCTTAGAGACATGAACTTCATTCGGTTACTATCCCTTTCGGGATTTATTTGATAAATCTTTACCCGCATCTTATACTCCTTTCGCTGTGATATACAGTGGTTTATGTTCTGCCAACAGACTCACTCTCTTTCTGCGCCCACAGTAAATTCAGATAAATTGTTGCACGGTGCCGCTGCTCCGGTGTGAGGCTGTCGATAAAGTCTTCAATGGGGATTGAGTTTTCTTCGTCAAAGCACTCGGGAGTACACCCGCCGCACAATTTTTCTTTGCGGACTATAATGGTGTTTTTATCCTTTTCCTCGAAAGAAAGAATATCATTATAGCCGATTTTACTGCGGACTCGTATTTCATACGGAATCGTAATTCGTCCTCGTTTGCCGAGGACTCTAACAATCTTTCTATTCATCAATATCACTCTCCTTTAAGAATCAAATAAGCACCTGCCGCAACTGCGACAATAGTTCGGACACTCTGCACACTCTTTGCCGTTATAGGTCAAATCGCAGTTGCTGAGTTCATCTTCGAATTCGCTCTCATCGATAACTCTGACTTTAATTTTCCCGTCATCAAAATATGTCTCAAACAGGGTGTCCTCATTGATATCAAGTGCGGCTGTCAGTTTTTCCGGCAGTAAAATTGTGAATTCTGTTTTGTACTCCATTTCCTTCTCCTTAATAATCGTACTGAAAATCGAAAAGCGTTAATTGCTGTGCTTCTTTCATGATGCAATGATTGTTTTCTTCTGCCTGCTTTTTCAAATCATAATTACCAACGAGCAGTTCCTCGAACATTTCGCCCGGTTTTGTGCTTTGAAGCATATTGTGCAGTCGTTCTTTCACAAAAGTATCGAACCCGTATTTTTCAGCGAGACTGCAAATATACGGATCGTTATTGTAGGTAATAATGAATTTGCAATTACCCTCATACTTCTCATGAATGCCATACATGAATTCAAACAGCTTTGCGTGTTCGTCACTGCCGAAGTTGGCTTTCTGATAGTACTTTTCCGTACCCTTGTACGGAGGGTCAAGCAAAATAAAAGTGTCTTTGCCTGCAGCATAAGAAATGCAGTCCTTGTAGTCTCTGTGCATGATAACGGCATTTCTGAGTCTGCTGCAGGCGGTAAAAAGTCTGCCAAAGCGTTTGGTCATGTCCTTTTTTGCTATGGCAAAGGTTTTTCCGGTAGATGAGAAGCTGAATATCTGATTTTCGAAGAAAGCGACAGCCTTCTCGATATCCGACCATTCGGCTTTTTCCACTGTGACCGAGGTTTCTGCCAAATCATCAAGAATATTCGGTACATCGGCGAGCATTGCCTTATTTATTCTGAATAGTTCTTCTGAATTGAATGACAGATAAAGACGGCCCAATAGGTAAGCAAGCTTCTCATTTTGCTGTAATACACGAAAGAATTTCACCAAATCGCCGTTGTAATCATTGATGATTTCTCTTTCAGCGGGCTTTTTTCTCAGAAACACTTCGGCACTTCCCATACACGCTTCCACATAAGTCTTGTGGGGCGGCATGAAAGCGTCAATTGTTGTGTAAATACAGCCTTTGCTTCCTGTCCACGGCAGTGGACTTACAGAACCAGACAATATAACCGACCTCCTTTCGGGAGGCAGTTGCGTTATAATACAAAAACAGACCGTTCTTGTGTTTACACACGCAAACGGCCTCAATTTCATTTATTTTTATTTAGTTTGTGTCCCGCGCTGAGAGTTGTGCTTTTAATCTCTGCAGTTGTGCTTCATATCGGTTAATCCTATGAAGTTGGAAGCAGCAGAGAATTACAAAGGCAACAAGTCCGCCGAGCACCATTCCTATGAGGAAAAACAGCATTTCAATCATAGCGCATCTCCATTCCGGCATCCATATCCTCGCTGCAATCATCGACCGAGGTTATATTGACATATTCGCCTATAATACCGAGTGCCTCGTCATAACTCTGCGCGGTATCTGTAATGCGCTTGGTCATTTCCTTTGATTGCTCTGCAAGCCCATTATGCCGCAGTGTTCTTGCGGCAATCCCCATAAGGTTGAAGATGTTACCGTTCTGTCCGATAAGCGGGCAATCGGGTTTCTTTGTTCCTGTAAGACTGAATCCGCCCAACTTATTTTCAACATAATCAGACAGCCAGGTTCCGCCTAAATCCGAATGAGTTCCGATTCGCCACATGGCAAGTTTGCCGATATCCACTTTCGTATCATCGTTAAACTCATAGAGCAAACAGGTCAATCCGTTATTTTCAAAGACGGCACAGTTGTCGTCACCGAATTTTGTCCCGTCGAGAAGGATTCCCTCTTTGGTAAAAAGGTCATTGATTCCGTCAACCCACTCCTGTGGATTCCCGCCGCATCCCTGAAGGATAAGACCTTCTTTTCCTTCATACCCACGGAGTTCATTCTTATCGATTTTCTTAATGCTCATAATGTTTGTTCCTCCGTCATTTCAGTATTGGTTTCGTATCCCCAAAGGTTATTTGCGAATATTTCCGCTTCTTTTGCCTCGGGGTAGTAAGTGTCGGTACACTCGCCGTGTTCATAGGTTTTCCTGCCGCAGTTCATTCCGATGTCTTCATCTGCCCACTCATGTTCAAATGAAACCTCGGGATATCTTTCCGCAAGTTTTTCGATAATGGGGTGGGGAGCACTCCAAGCGGTGTAGAACGAAAGCACGGGATTTTCAGCAATGTCCGAACGGTCAAGGTTGTCATAGCCATAGGAGTTCCACTTTGTTCCCCAATTCTTTATTGACCAGTCGTACCAACTTGGCGCGCCGTACATTGCTTCGTTGCGGAAAGCCTGACGGCCGAGTTCCCAGTCCTCTCTCTTGACATCTTTGCGCATGCGAAGAAAGATGTTTTCTTTGTCTTCCGGGATATTAAGTAAGTCCATATCCTTATTTGCGCCATCAAAAGTGCAGATGTCGACAAACTCTTTGTAAGCTTTTAATCCTCGTTCCATAGAGGAACTCGTTTCAATCTGCAAACTTTCCGGCATGGGAATGACTTTGTTGAAATCAAGAGAGCCGATTCCGAATCTGTTATCCTTTACCGATTCGAGCAGTTCACTTATTTTCTCCCGATCTCCCGTCAACCGGATAGTGTTTATAATATGATTAGGCATAATGGCTACTCCTTTACAATTCCAAATTCGTGGTTTATTTCATATAGTCTCTGCCCGATAGCAGAAATGACAGGTACGCTGACTGCGTTACCTGCCATTTTATATAGGTGACCGTCTTTCAGACCGGCTGCCTGTGCTTTATAGAATTGTTCGTCCGTGAAACCTTGCAACCGCCAACATTCGATAGGCATAAGTTTGCGGATTCTTCCTTTATGGTAAATTCCATGCTTATCCTGTGCAGTTATCGTAAACATGGCTTCATTCGGTTCTTTCATACGGCGACCCTGCTGACGGACAGTTTCTCTGTCGGGTGTCAGTATTGCTCTCGGTGCGTCTTCGATAAGAACCGCAGAGTGTTCGCCTCTATGATTGCTTACTCCGGAATCCTGCCTTGCGGTTATACATCGTGCAGCATCGGTAATGACCGGATCGGCGTTCATATCGATAAAATACAATCCGGTTTTGCCGCCCCAACCGCCTGAGCCTGCACACTGCGTACAGGCTATTCCGTCTGTTTCGTAGACTCTTTGACCCTGCGGTCCCGGGATAAGTTGCTTAAGATTTTTCGCATTGCAGCCGCTGAGAGGAAATACCTTTCCGGCACATCTCGGATCAAGATATCCGATAATATACAGCCGTCTTCGCTGTTGGGGGACTCCGAAGTATTTGCTGTTAAGCACCATCCATTCGAGATTATACCCCATTTCAACAAGCGCGGAGAAGATGGTATTAAGCGTCCGGCCGCTGTCATGCGATAACAGACCGAGGACATTTTCCAAGAGTAAAAATGGAGGCCGTTTTTCTGCAAGGATTCGGGCAATTTCAAAGAAGACAGTTCCTCTTGTATCTCTGAAACCGAGACGCCGTCCCGCAACCGAGAAACTTTGGCAAGGAAATCCGCCGCAAAGCAGGTCGAAGTAGGGGAGTTCCCTTGGATTGATTGTTCGCAAATCGCCATAATTCAAACCTCCTTCTTCTCCGTAAATGGCGTTATACGCTTTTTCTGCGTTCTTATCAATTTCTGCATGACCGACGCATCTGTAATGACCTGTATTTACGAGTCCGGAATGAAAGCCGCCGATACCCGAACACAAATCAATGAATGGGATTGCCATAGGGCATCCGTCCTGCTTTTCTGCTTCACCTCACATTTACATAGATTGTTCGCTGATAGTCTGTTCCTGAGCTTGTTCCTGTAACTCCCGGTCGATTTCTTCCTGTGTCAATCGACGGAATGAGTCTTCGCCGGGGATCAGCGCAAGCGCTCTGCCATTATCCCATTTCATTAGGAGTTGACCGATATCATCCACACTCTGAACCGTTCCGCGCATACCGCTTTCAACGGGAGAATATGGGTCGTTCATATTAAGCAGCATTACTCTTGTTCCCGGGGGATATGACTGTTTATATCTCTCGGCTTGTCTGTGTAATCGTTCCCAATCATTCATCTTTCTTTACCTCCTGAATTTTGTTTTGAATTGCTGAGCTGCGCCACAATCATATACACCACTCCTTTCGTTATCAGATTTATATCAACGCTCAAAATGCGCTATATACGAAAAAAGAGGTTGCGCATACAATTTATGCGCAACCTCCGAGAACACAAACATTTAACAATTAGAAAAACGAAAAAAGGGGCAGACCTTACGAAATCAATCGTAAAATCTGCCCCTAAAACCCTATGAATTTAGTTCAAGTCCTCCCCAAAGGTCGATTTGGGGAAATGATATCTTTTGAATTCCACCTTAAAAATCGGCATGAAAAAACCCAGAAACCGTTGGCTTAACAGTGATAAGGAACTAATTTACTTATCAACTGTTAGCTGACGGT
>ERZ827108.3007-NODE-3007-length-15318-cov-7.832798_pt1 | contig 15318 bp, 12 predicted proteins | sample MGYA00519921_ERZ827108 | MGnify/ENA primary metagenome ERZ827108 (study PRJEB31778, sample SAMEA3449258) | human gut metagenome | biome: human gut; feature: human-associated habitat; material: faeces | place: United Kingdom | collected 2010/2012 ... | reverse complement strand
TCGCCCTATAAAATAGCAAAAATAGACGCCCTCGCAAGTAAACTTGCAGGGCGTTTTTTTCACCATTTTGCATAGCTCGTAGTGTTCACAAAATCTTCACAAAAGAATTAGCACTCACCTCTTGACATTGCTAACAAGAAGTGTTATAACACAGATAGAACAAAGGAAGAGGAATAAAAGGAATGGAAAAAGAGTTCCGGACCGAAGGATTCCGAACCGGAGTTCCAAAGATAATCAGTAAATAGCATTCCGAATAACCGGGGTGCTCAGATAGAGATTCTATTGGAAGGAGATATGACTTATGTTGATGCCGAGCATTTTTGGAGAGAGTTTATTTAATGATTGGATGGATTTTTCATTCCCGCAGGTTGCAGATGTAGATAAAGAGCTGTATGGCAAACATGCAAAGAACATGATGAAGACAGATGTAAAGGAGACTGAGAATGGCTACGAGGTAGCAATTGATCTGCCGGGCTTCAAGAAGGATGAGGTTAAGATTCATCTTGATCATGGTTATCTTACCATTGCAGCTGCAAAGGGTCTGGATAAGGATGAAGAGGCTAAGAAAGGCAAATACATCAGACGTGAGCGTTACGCAGGCAGCATGAGCCGGAGCTTTTACGTAGGCGAAGGTGTAAAGCAGAGTGACATTCATGCAAAGTATGAGGACGGTATCCTGAAGCTGGATATTCCAAAACAGGATAAGAAGGCTGTAGAGGAGAGTAAATACATCAGCATTGAAGACTGATTGTAAATATTTGCCTTAGAAATATTTGCTTTAAAAAGTGAAAAAGGAACGCAGGCCATGGAAACATGGTCTGCGTTCCTTTTTTATTTCCAGTTAAAGGTTGCGATGCCATAAATATAGATTGCGGCGATAATGGCAGGAACGACATACTGAAACAATGGTTTTTGCCATTTCTGTATCTTCAGTCCGGTTCCGGTGTTTGCTTCTTTTACAAAGCGATCCCAGCCCCATCCAAGACGGCTGCAGCAGAACAGTGCAAGGATGAGAGAGCCGAGCGGAAGGATATTGGTGGAAACGATAAAATCCCAGAAATCCAGCCATGTCGTACCGTCTGTAAACGGCTGAAAATGGATGAGATTAAAACCAAGTGCGGTGGTCAGGGCAAGAAGAAAGACAACGATTCCGCAGATCAGACTTCCCTTTGGCCGGGACCAGCCGGTTAATTCACGAACCATGGCAAGAATATTTTCGCAGACGCCAAGCACCGTTGACATGGCGGCAAAAATCATAAACAGGAAGAACAGCGATCCCCAAAGGCGTCCGCCGGACATATGATTGAAGACTGTTGCCATTGTATCAAATAGAAGACTCGGTCCGGCGTTAACCTCAAGACCATACGTAAAGCAGGCTGGAAAAATGATAATGCCGGCCAGTATGGCAACGAGTGTATCCAGTGCGATGACGTGAATGGCCTCTCCCATCAAAGCACGGTCTTTTCCAATGTAGCTTCCGAAAATAGCCATACCGCCCATTCCAGTGGAAAGCGTGAAAAAGGCCTGATTCATGGCGCCAACAACTACAGTTCCGTTAATTTTGGAAAAATCCGGTTTCAAGTAGAAGCGCATACCATCTCCGGCTCCCTGCAAAAGAAGGCTGTGGATAGCGAGCACAAGCATTAAAACGAGCAGCGCTGACATCAGAATCTTGGTAATCCGCTCCAGGCCGCCCTGGAGATTGAAAGAAAGAACAATAAAGGCAATCAGGACAGTGACCAGAAGGAAAGTAACATTGATCGCCGGATTTGAAATCATAGATGCAAAACCAAGAGATTCATTCCCACCAGTCAGAAATTTGCAGAAATAGTAGATCAGCCATCCGCATACGACGGTATAAAAGGCCATCAGGGCAAGGTTTCCGGCAAAGCACATCCATCCGAAGCCACCCCATTTCTGTCCGGGTTTCTGTAATTTGCGATACATGTAGAGTGGGCTTGTCTGTGCAGCCCTTCCGATTGAAAATTCCATTGTAAGTGCCGGAATACCAAGGATGATCAGGCAGAGAATGTAGACCAGCATAAAACTGCCGCCGCCATTTTGACCGCACATCCACGGGAACTTCCAGACATTTCCGCAGCCGATTGCACAGCCGGCAGAGAGCATGATGAAGCCGAAGCGGCTTCCGAGTTGTTCACGTTTCATTGTTCAAATTCTCCTTTTGATAAACTGCGGAGCCGCTATTCCTGGAGCCTTTTTCAGACACGCTCTAGTGAATATGGATCGTGGGTATCCGACGGACGCAAAAATATAAGGCTATCATAAAAGAAATCACAGGATTTGTAAAACAGATGATTTCGTGATATACTAACGAAAATATCGTTTGTATTGGGGGAAAAAATGGATACGAATGTACTGAAAACCTTTATTGCGGTATGCGAATACTCCGGCTTTTCTGCAGCTGCTGAAAAACTGGGCTACACACAGTCAACCGTTTCTTCGCAGATCAGACAGCTGGAAAAAGAACTGAACACAACGTTGTTTGATCGCTTTTATCATAGAATTGAATTGACTTCAGATGGTGTGACTGCCCTGAAATATGCGCGGGACATTCTGGAGTCGCATGAAAAAATGATTGCAGAAATAAAGTGGCCGGAAAAGATCGAGGGAACGATTCATCTGGCTATGTCAAGCTCTGTCTGCAGCCGGTATTTCAAAGATGATTTTCTGCGCTTTCGGGCGCAGTTTCCGGGGGTTCATCTGATCGTTTCAGAAAGTGGTACAGAAAATATGTTTGATATGCTGCAGAAAAATGAGGCGGATCTTGTGTTTACACTGGATAGTCATATTTATAATTCAGAATATATGATCTGTGCGGAGCGGGAAGAAGCGGTTCATTTTATCGCGGCGGCAGACCATCCGATCCTTGCGCGAAAGGCGCTTGATCTTGAAATGCTGTGCACCGGAGAGTTTGTTCTGACGGAACAGGATATGAGCTATCGGAAGCTGCTGGACCGGGAGCTGGCCGCCCGGTTCATGGAAGTTTCTCCGGTTCTTGAAATCGGAAATCCGCTTCAGATTTGTGAAATTGTTAAAAACAGCAGACTGCTTTCTTTTTTGCCGGATTTTATTTCACAAGGGTATGTGCAGTCGGGACAATTGCAAACGCTGGATGTGGCCGACTGTCAGGTGAAGGTCTGGACGCAGCTTCTGATCCACAAAAATAAGTGGAGATCATCGGCGCTTAGTGCATTTATTTCCTATTACAGAAATGTTATGCAGGAGTAGACGGAATGGAAAATACAGCAGGTTGGATTTTCACATTTCAAATTCACAGCCTTGCAAAAGCAGCCAGGGCAGCTGTCCGGCTCATTTTTGCGAGCTCATCGTCTGTAAAATGAAAGTGTTTTTTGAGCAGAGTGTACTCCTTGTCAAGGGTCGTATTGGAAACAGTCATGTTGTCTGTGTTGACCGTTACTAAAATGCCGCGGTCAAAAAAGGTTCGGATCGGATGTTCAAAAAGCGAAGGTACGGCTTTGGTCTGTACATTGCTGGTTGGGCAGAGCTCAAGAACAATCTGCTCGCGTTCCAGCAGACGCATACATTCCTCAGAAAAGCGGGCGGCGCAGCCGTGGCCGATCCTCCTGGCACCAAAGGAGATGGCTTTGCTGATATTGTCGTAATTGCCGCATTCTCCCGCATGGATGGTAAACGGAAGATCGGAGAGATACGCATAATGAAACAGTGTTTCAAATTCAGACAGAGGGACTGCAGATTCTGGACCGGCCAGATCAAGCCCGGCAATACCGATATTCTGATAGGCAACAGCCAGCTCGGCAGTCTCCTGATTTTGAGCCGGGCTTCCGGTTACGAACATACACAGAAGAATACCGATCCGAACCTTAAGGTTTGCCTGCTTTGCCATGTTTACGCCGTTGAGGACGGCAGCGACCGTCTGCTGCTGTGTCAGTCCAAGTCTGGTGTAGTGCTGCGGTGCAAAACGCAGTTCCGCATAAAAAAGGCCCTGATTTTCCAATTGCTGAATAACGTCAAAAGTAGCGAGCGTCAGAGATTTTTCTGTCTGCAGCAAACGGGTTGGAAGCTCGAAGCGACGCAGATATTCCGGAAGGCTCTGACAGGAGGAAGAGACAGTGACGGCATTTCTCACTTCGGAATCTGTCATAGTGAGACCGTTTTCAAGCGCCAGTGATTTCAGGAACGGAATGGAAAGTGATCCATCCAGATGAAGATGAAGATCTATTTTCGGGAAAGCTGTGGTTGTCATGAAAGAACTCCTTTTTTGATAGTGCGGATTGCTCCATTGATTTTGTGATTTGTCAGGTATTCTCTTGATACCGGCATTGTTATTATAACAGACAAGCAGAGAAATCGCTTCCTGTTTCATTCAGTTCAATGTGTTTTTTGCCGTGGCAAATTGTTCTGATCCGGACGGATCCGGCAGAAGTACCTCCGTGTTTTACTTTTCATTTGTAACTGTTTAGAGCCAACCTCCAAAATGCTACGCATTTCGTCGGTGTGGCGTATCCGCCAGATAAAATTTCAAAAACAGGCTTAAAAATGCAAGCATTTTCCGCCTGTTTTATGAAATTTTGCCTGGCTCTGAACAGTTACTTTCATTTTATGAAATGCAGGTTGTGATATCGATAGTGTACATTTTTGGACATCGGCTGTAAAGTAAGAAATGAAAAAAGTTGGAATGTGACAAAAAGTCAAAATAGCGGAAAAAATTGTTAAAATACAGGTAGTGTGTCAGGTGCAGAGGCATTATAATGAAAAAACAGAGAAAAGGGTGTGATCTGTCAATCAATGTATGGAGGAAAGAAGGGAAAATGAGCCATTCTATTTCAACTGGCAAAGATGATTTTTACCGCCAGATTTTTAAGCTGGCGATTCCGATCATTATTCAGAATCTGCTCAGTGCCGCGGTCAATTCTGCGGATGTTATCATGCTGAACTATGTGGGGCAGTCTTCGATTTCTGCTGTTTCGCTGGCGGCGAATTATTCGAGCATTCTGTTTATGGTGTACTATGGTCTTGGAACTGGAGCGTCACTTTTATGCTCTCAGTATTCCGGAAAAAACAATCTGCAGGCGATCCATGCGGTAGAAGGAATTGCGCTGCGGTTTTCTGTCGGGATTTCTATACTGGTGGCGCTGATCGCATTTATGATGCCGCAGCGGATGATGCAGCTGTTTACAGCTGACCCGGAACTGGTCGCGATCGGATCATCCTACCTGCGTGTCATGGGTATTACCTATATCTGCTGGGGAATTTCTGAGATTTATCTGGCAGTCCTGCGCAGTATCGGTCGTGTGACGATCAGTATGGTATTAAATGTGCTGGCTTTCGTGTTAAATATTTTTCTGAATGCGGTATTTATTTTTGGATTGTTTGGTGCGCCAAAGCTCGGCGCGACGGGTGTTGCGATTGCTACAGCGCTTTCACGTCTGATCCAGCTTCTGGCATGTGTGATCGTTTCGATCCTGAGCAAGGATGTGAAATTAAATCCGGCCTATATGTTTCTTCGCAGCAAGGTGCTGTTTCATGATTTTATCCGGCTGTCACTTCCGGCACTCGGAAATGATCTGTCCTGGAGTGTTGCTTTTTCCATGTACTCGGTGATTCTCGGGCATCTTGGGACAGATGCAGTGGCGGCTAATTCCCTGGTAATTGTGGTTCGAAATATCGGTTCTGTTTTCTGCTTTGCGATTGCAAGTGCCGGTACGATCCTGCTGGGACAGATCATGGGAAAGGGCGATCTGGAGAAATCAAAGAAATATGCATCACGGATGCTTCGGCTGACGGTGATCACCGGCGCACTCGGCGGCGTAATCGTTCTGGCAGTAACGCCGTTTGTTTTAAAATTTGCCTCCTTAAATGAGACAGCAATGCATTATCTCAAATATATGCTGCTGATCAATTCCTATTACATCATGGGATCGGCCGTAAATACTGCGTTGATTGCCGGAGTCTTCCGTGCAGGCGGTGACACGAAGTTTGGCCTGATCTGCGACACGGTTGATATGTGGGTTTACGCGGTGCCGCTTGGCTTTTTTGCCGCGTTTGTGCTGAAACTTCCGGTGCTTTGGGTTTATTTCCTGCTGTGCACGGACGAGTTCGTGAAATGGCCGTGGGTACTGCAGCATTACCGCAAGGGAGAATGGGCAAAAAATATTACGAGAGAGAATATTTTTGAGGCGAAGGGTGATACACCGTAAAATGGCGGCTTCTCTGTTCAGGAGCAAATGGCAAGGTGGATTGCAAATGGCTGCTTTACGGAATACCAAAAAGAAGGGGGATGATTTTTGTCCCCCTTCTTTTTGATATTGGCAAACAATTGCATTTGGCCAGGCGGAAACCTGTTCGTTTATTATTCCTGGATGATCTTCACATCAAATTTATTCATCAGCTCTCCGGCCTCGGTCTGTTTTCCGGTGAGCAGATCCAGCTTCCCACCAAGAGATGCCGGAAGAGGCGCAGCCTCATCCCTGAAGTTCATGACGAAGTAGTAGGTGGCAGCTTCTGTCGTACGTTTTGTGATCTCAAGCTGCGTTGGCTCTGCGATGACTGCGGTTACGTTTCCGTCTTCCATGGCGCAATCTAGTACTTTGGCGATTCCGGTTTCATCCATATCGGTTGCAAGATAGTAGGTGATGCCGCTTCCATAGGCGTTTCTCGTTACGGCCGGCATGCCTTCGTAGAAGTCGCTTGCGTAGGAAGCGAGACTTTCGGCACCTTCGGTATGGATCAGATCGCAGACGATGCGGCATTTTGCGGTAGTGCCGTCAGTAAAGCGGACGGTATTCGTCTGCTCCGGAGCGAGTGCATCGATTTCTTCTGCCCAGATTCCGGCAAGGGCACGCAGTGGTCCCGGATAACCGCCGAGGTAAACATTATCGGTTTCACCAACGATACCGCTCATATAGGTCGTGATCAGTACACCGCCATTCGCAACGAACGCTTCCAGAGCTTCCTTCATTCCCGGTTTTACCATGTAAAGAACAGGTGCGACAATGACCTTGTAACGACTGAAATCCGCATCGACAGGGATCATATTCACGGCAATGTTACGGTCATAGAAGTATTTGTAATACTGATGAATCTGATCGACGTACAGAAGATCGACATTCGGGCCGCTCGTGTATTCGAAGGCCCAGTAGTTATCCCAGTCAAAGATGATGCCGACATTTGCGCTGTTTGCGGCACCCGGAAGCAGCGGACTTAACTGCTCAAGCTCCTCGCCAAGCTGCTTTACCTCGCGGAAAACGCGGGTATTTTCCGTACCGACGTGTGCAATGACTGCGCCGTGGAATTTCTCACAGCCGCCGACGCTTCTGCGCAGCTGGAAAAACTGAATGGTATCAGCGCCATGCGCAACGGTCTGGTAGCTCTGTGCACGCATCTGTCCCGGACGCTTGAGAGAATTATAAGGCTGCCAGTTCTGCTGGCTTGGAGTCTGTTCCATCAGCATAAACGGCTCATCCTTCAGTCCGCGCATCAGGTCATGGCACATGGCAGTATAGCTCCACGGTGTATTGTAGCCTGGATAATTGTCCCAGGAAACGATGTCGAGCTCCTTTGCCCATTTAAAATAATCAAGTCCCTTATAGGTGCCCATGAGATTGGTGGTGATCAGAGCGTCTTTGTTGTAGCGGCGTATTACATCACGCTCCATTTTGAAGTTTCCAAGCATTCCGTCTGAATTAAAGCGGCGGTAATCAACAGACAGTCCTGCAAAGGCGGTGTTCTGCTCCGTATCCATACCGTCACCGAGTGCGTTTGGCAGTACAATTTCATCCCACTCGTAAACGGTGTGGCCCCAGAATTCAAGATTCCATGCCTTGTTCAAAGCCTCAATTGATTTATATTTGTTTTTCAGCCATACACGAAAGGCCTTTTCGCAGTTTTCGCAGTAGCATTCTCCGCCGTATTCGTTGCTGATGTGCCAGCAGACTACATGCGGATTGGAGGCGTAGTGTGCGGCCAGCTGATCGACAAGGGCGGAAGCGTATTTTTGGAAAACAAGGGAATTCGGGCAGGCATTGTGGCGGTGTCCGAATTTATGATGACGTCCCTGATAGTCCGTTCTTGCGACCTCCGGATATTTTTTGAACATCCATGCAGGCATTGCGCCTGTGGAAGTGGCAAGCACGATGTCGTAGCCCTCTTTGCTGAGCATATCGATGATGTCATCAAGCTCGGAAAAATTGTATTCATCCTCGGACGGCTGAAGCTTCGCCCAGGAAAAGACATTTACGGTGGCACTGTTGATGCGTGCGTCACGGAAAATCCGCATGTCCTCGCTCCAAATCTCGCGTCCCCACTGATTCGGGTTGTAGTCCCCACCGTATAAGATTCGTTTAAATTTACCAGCCATTGAATGATCCTCCTGTTTGTTTTACCGTTTGGAGCCAGCATCCAAGATGCAGGCATTTTACAGCTGTTTTATGAAATTTCGCCTGGCTCCAAGCAGTAATCCTTTTCTTTGATTATAGCGGGTCTGGACAGGGCTGTGTATAATATGATAAACTTGTCGATATAACATTCTGAACCTGAATTTGGAGGAAGCATGCCTATTTATTTTATCAGGACACCGGTGCGCGAACCATTTATTTTTGATTCGATCGGGAATCACTGGGAGCAGGAGCACGTGATCCGGCCAAATGGATATCCGCATTACCATTATCTGCAGACGGAGTCCGGAGAGGGAACGGTCAGAATCCAGGGCAGGGCGATCCGGCTTGGCGTGGATGAAGGAATTTTAATTGCTCCTTTTGTAAAGCATTCCTATATGCGGACCGATGAGACGTGGAATACGTTGTTTGCCACGGTGACGGGAAGTCTGGAGGGCAGTATCGACCGGATTTTGGATGGGAGAAAGATTATTCTGACGGAAAAAGGTCAGGGGATGCGCATCCGCAGAAAGATTGAGGAGACCATGGAGCGCTACGCGGCGCAGCCGATGGATGAGCGGGCACTTTCCGTATCATGTTATGAATTCCTGATGAATTTTGCGGACGGGGTGAGCGGCGATGAGACTTGTAATGACCCGGTCTATCAGCGCTACATTGCACCTGTACTGCAAGAAATTGAAACGCGCTATGGAGAGCGGCTGACCGTTGCGGAGCTGAGCGCCGGAGTTTACGTCACACAGCAGTATCTGACGCGGCTGTTCCGTCGTTTCCTGGGATGCTCAGTCTATGAGTACATTACGTCACTGCGCATCTCAAAGGCAAAGGAGCTGCTCAGCAACCGGCGGCTGGAGATCCAGGCGATTGCCCGCCAGGTGGGCTTCGAGGATGCAAGCCATTTTACGGCGATGTTCCGAAAGATGACCGGGATGACACCGGGGGAGTTTCGGGTGATATCATAAATGTCAGAAAGAGAAAAGGGGACAAAACGAATATGAAAAGAAACGTCAGTCTGGAGGAAATCTCTGACGGAAGATTATACAGCAGAAATGACATGGTGCGTGCAGATTGCGGCGGCTGCAAGGGCTGCAGTGACTGCTGTCATGGCATGGGGGAATCGGTGATTCTCGATCCGTACGATGTGTGGCGGCTGTCCGGTGGGGTTGGTGTGCCGTTTGCCGCTTTGCTGGAGCAGAAGCTGGAGCTGCACGTGGTGGATGGCATAATTCTGCCGAACCTTAAGATGGATCCGAAAACGGATGCCTGCGGTTTTTTAAATGAAGAGGGGCGCTGCAGCATTCATGGTTTTCGCCCGGGGGTATGCCGTCTGTTTCCGCTTGGGCGCTATTACAGCGAGGAAGCGGGAAAGAAGGAGTTCCACTATTTCCTTCAGATCCACGAGTGCCCAATGCCGAATAAGACAAAAGTGAAAGTAAACCGCTGGGTGGATACGCCGGATCTTGCACGGTATGAAACATATGTCACGCGCTGGCATTATTTTCTGGATGCGGTGGAGAAAAAGCTGCCGGGGATGGAAGAAGAGCAGGCGCGAAATGCAAATCTTCTGATTTTAAAGCTGTTTTTTTTAAAAGAATATGAGCCGGAGGATTTTTACGGACAGTTTGAGACCCGGATGCAGATCGCGGAGGAAGCATTTGAATGACTGTAAAATCATTTCTTGCATTTTGGAAGAGCTGCGATTAGAATAGAAGCAATCAGCAATAAGATGTCATTCTGCAAAAATCGACAGTACTGCCTGATGAATAAAGACAGCCGGTATCGGAATCTGCGGAGTGATTCACCAGAACAAAACACAACAGGAATGGAGGACGCTGCGATGCAGTTATTGAAGGACAGAATCCGCAAAGACGGAAAAGTAAAAGAGGGAAATGTACTGAAGGTAGACAGTTTTTTAAATCACCAGATGGATATCAGCCTGTTTCAGGAGATCGGAAAAGAGTTCCGCCGCCGCTTTGAGGGTGAAGAGATCAATAAGATCCTGACGATTGAGGCTTCCGGTATCGGAATTGCCTGTATCGTGGCGCAGTCCTTCGGCGTTCCGGTTGTTTTTGCAAAGAAGACACAGACGAAAAACATCGCCGGTGATGTTTACAAGTCTCAGGTAGAATCCTACACGCACGGCCGCATTTATGATATCATTGTATCGAAAGAATTCCTCGGACCGGATGACAAGGTGCTTCTGATTGATGATTTCCTTGCAAACGGAAAGGCACTGGAAGGACTGGCAGATCTGGTGCAGATGGCCGGAGCACAGCTTGTCGGGGCGGGCATCGTTATCGAGAAGGGCTTCCAGCCGGGCGGTGAGATCGTCCGCTCAAAGGGAATCCGCGTGGAGTCCCTTGCAATCGTGGAGGGCATGGATGATAAGACCGGAGAGATTACATTCCGGGAGTAGTCCGGAAGAAAAACAGATTTGACCGGAAACAGGAATTCTTTTGGCGGTAAGCCGGTGAGAGGAATTGCAAAAAAAACGGTAATGACAGTGTACATGGCAGGAGTGTGCCAGGTACACTGTTTTTTAACCGAGTCAGGCAAGTCCCCTGCGTGGTTGCGACGATCCGTTTTATCTTCGAAAAACATACAAAAGTCTGAAAACAAAGAAATATTCTGAATATTATAAAATGATAAAAATAATGTTTGACAAAATAGAAAACATATGATATGATGATGTCAACAAAGAAGAGATGACAAAGAAAAAAGAAAATCTTCTGACGAGAAAGGAAGATTCAGAAAACTGACATCACTTCTTAGACAACAGGAGGACGGTCCAATGAAATGAGCAGTTTTCCATCGAAACAAAAATAAAAAAAGGAGGTACAGTCCAAAGGGAACGTAGCGCATTACCTTAAATTCAATGAAAGTCGAAGGTGTAGACAATGAAATTACAGGAAATTCATTAAGAGCCCGGTCGAAGAACAAAATTCATCGATCGGGCTTTCTTCATGTAAATAAAAATAATTCTGTACAGCAGCGAAATAGGAAAGCAGTCCGGAATAAATTTATTTGTTCCGGACTATATTTAGTTTGCGCGCCATGGGCGCGCTCTAACGGGTGAAAGTCCCGAACACGCCTAGGCGACAAGGAAGTGTATAGCTGAACAGCAAGGGTGTCTATCGTAAGGTAGAATCTGAAGGAAGCTGTAAGCGAACTCTTGGTCCGACGGACAGAAATCACATATGAGGCTAGGTTCCGCTTGGTAAGTCTGCTAAATAAGACAAAGCCGTAAAGTTGCCGTTTGTAGGAACCGAGTAAATGTGGCGGATATATGAGAGGAAAGAGCGTGCACCTTAAGCGTGGAGGTCTCACAGAGGTTTCATTAGCCTAGTAACAACGAACTGTGAGAAGTCAGCCGAGCCCATAGTAGTAAAGAAGTCTCTGTAATGGAGATGGAGCGAAGGGGCGAACAATCAATAAGTTTGAGTATGTCTCGTATTGCAGAAATGACAACATCTGCCGTAACCAATCGGGAAAAGGGTGGTCAAATCAAGCGAGACGGAAAGGAAAGAACGCATGGACACAAGTAGTCTAATGAAGCAGATACTATCCAGCGATAATCTCAACAGAGCATATCTGCAAGTCGTACGAAATAAAGGTGCCGAGGGAGTGGACGGAATGAAGTACACAGAACTTAAAGAACATCTTGTAAAGAACGGCGAAATAATCAAGGAACAGTTGAGGACAAGAAAATATAAACCTCAACCAGTACGAAGAGTGGAGATACCAAAGCCAGACGGTGGTGTCAGAAACCTGGGAGTACCAACAGTAACAGACAGATTCATACAACAAGCCATTGCACAGGTCTTAACACCAATCTATGAGGAACAGTTCCATGACCATAGCTACGGATTCAGACCGAATAGATGTGCACAGCAAGCAATCCTAACAGCACTTGATATGATGAATGATGGTAATGACTGGATTGTAGACATTGACTTGGAAAAGTTCTTTGACACAGTAAATCATGATAAGTTGATGACTATTATTGGTAGAACGATTAAAGATGGAGATGTCATCTCTATTGTTAGGAAATACCTAGTCAGCGGAATCATGATAGATGATGAGTATGAGGACTCTATTGTGGGAACACCGCAAGGAGGAAACCTTTCGCCGCTACTGGCAAACATCATGTTGAACGAACTGGATAAGGAAATGGAAAAGAGAGGGCTTAATTTTGTACGATATGCGGATGACTGTATTATCATGGTTGGAAGTGAAATGTCTGCAAACAGAGTTATGAGAAATATCTCACGATTCATCGAAGAGAAACTAGGGCTCAAAGTCAACATGACTAAGAGCAAAGTAGATAGACCAAGTGGACTTAAATACCTTGGGTTTGGATTTTACTTTGATTCAAGAGCACATCAGTTTAAGGCAAAACCGCATGCAAAATCAGTAGCGAAGTTTAAGAAAAGAATGAAAGGACTCACCTGTCGTAGTTGGGGCGTCAGCAACAGCTATAAGGTAGAGAAGCTCAATCAGCTTATCCGAGGTTGGATAAACTACTTCAAGATAGGTAGTATGAAAATCTTATGTGCGAAATTAGATGCAAATATTCGGTATAGACTTCGTATGTGCATATGGAAACACTGGAAAACTCCGCAGAATCGTGCGAAGAATTTGATGAAGCTTGGAATTGACAGGATTACAGCATACAAAGTTGGTTATTGTTCAAGAGCCTATGCTCATGTATGTAGCTGTGGTGCTGTAAATATAGCAATAACAAACAAGAGATTAGCCTCATTTGGACTAATCTCAATGTTAGATTATTACACTGAAAGGTGTGTTACATGTTAAGTTGATTGAACCGCCGTGTACCGAACGGTACGCACGGTGGTGTGAGAGGTCGAAAATTCCTCATCAAGAGGAATTTTCTCCTACTCGATTATTTTGGGACAAAAATACACCCTGCGCCGTCTAATAAGTGAAAGGGGGATGAAACGGATGAACAATCTTATCGAGCGAGCGAAGCAGCGGGATGCGGAAGCATTTACGCAGCTGATGCAGTCTCAGATGCAAAATATGTATAAGACGGCGCGTGCGCTCTTATCAAATGAAGAAGACGCGGCGGACGCGATCTCAGAGACAATCCTTGCGTGCTGGGAAAAGCTGGGGCAGCTGCAGGAGCTGTCGTATTTCCGGACGTGGATGACCAGGATTTTGATTAATAAATGCCGGGATCTGCAGCGCGGAAGTGCCCGTTTTTATCCGGCATCGGAAATGCCGGAGCAGGCGGAAGCAGACAGGGGGTTTGCAAATGTGGAGTGGAACGAGGTGCTCCTGGCGGTGGACGAAAAATATCGTCTTGTGCTGATGCTGTATTACGTCGATGGTTATAAGACATCGGAGATCAGCCAGATTCTGGAGATACCGGAAAGTACGGTGCGTACAAGACTGGCACGCGGCAGAGAACGACTTGCACAGATCTGCGGAGATACGAAAAAGTCAAGGAAAGACGGCCAGTGCGAAATCCGGATGATGGAAAGGACAAGGACGGTATGAAAGATCATTCAGATAAGGAGGCGTACAAAATGGGAAAAGACAGAACTACGGAAGATATGATCCGTATCCTGCAGGAGGAAGTGGAGATTCCACAGATCGTACAGAAAAAGACAGATGCTGCATTCCGGCAGATCCGGATAGAAGCAGCAGTCGGAAGAAAGACGGAACAGAAAGTGGCAGGGCAATCCAAAGCAGAAGACGATGACACGTACAGATCAGAAAAGCGGAGGGATACGGACATGCGAAGAGATAAAAAAGAAGATACAGAACAGAGAAGAACAGGCAGAAGAACGCAGAAAAATCCGCATCACATCTGGCAGATCGGTGCGGCAGCAGCCTGCCTGACAGTTGTGCTTGGGGTCGGAGTAGCAGCATACAGCAGCTGGAGCCGAAATATGGAAAAGGGAATGCAGGCAACACCACAGCAGCTGGAGCAGCTGGAATCGGAACAGCACCTGAAGACAGACGGACAGTCCGTGACGGATCAGGGAGTCACTGTGACAGCAAAAGAAATTCTTGTCGATAAAAACTTTGCGTGGCTTTCCTTTGAAGTAGCAGGCTTTACGCCGGAGGATGGAAAACAGCCGGGCTTTGCGATTGCTTCGGTAACCGGAAAAGACGGCGAAAGCCCGCTGGAAAGCGGTGGAAGCATCGGCAGCGGTTTTTATGACGGATTGATTTCCGGAATGGATGGACGGGCGCAGTACGATGATGGCACGCCGTACGAGACAGAAGCGGATGGCAGCATTGTAATGCATTACGTGAACGAGGATGGAACAATGGAGTACCGCATTTCCATGATGGCGTCAAAGGACGGTTCGTTTATCGGAAAGGAGCTTCATGTGGAGCTTCAGGGGCTCGGTGTGTACGAAGAAGAAAAAGCATCTGATGTAGCAGTAAAGGTGGATGGTGCCTGGGCGTTTGATCTGACGCTTCCCGGCAGCGATCAGGCGCAGACCTTTGAACTGAATGCGGAGCTTTCAGGCAGCGGAGCAACGGTTTCGAAGGTAGTGCTGACACCGCTTTCCGCGACCGTCTCCTATGACTTCCCGTATGAAGAAGAGACGGAGATCGGGACAAATGAAAACGGGGAAGAAACCATCAGCCATACATTTGCAGAACCTCCGTATTTCCTTGGCTTCCGTATGAAAGATGGAAGCGACATCTACGCGATGGGCGGAGGCTCTTCCGGTTATGAGGACGAAAACAAAGAGGTTTATCAGCTGGTCGAAAGCTATGAACGCGTGGTGGATGTCGAACAGGTTGAAAGCCTTCTGTTTAAGAAGAGTTCACCGCAGGAGGAGCGGGCGCTGACGGATGAGGAGATGTATATTGTGCCGCTACATTTACAATAAAAAAAGGTAACTGTTCAGAGCCAACCTCCAAAATGCTACGCATTTCGTCG
>ERZ827108.3002-NODE-3002-length-15330-cov-41.451326_pt1 | contig 15330 bp, 11 predicted proteins | sample MGYA00519921_ERZ827108 | MGnify/ENA primary metagenome ERZ827108 (study PRJEB31778, sample SAMEA3449258) | human gut metagenome | biome: human gut; feature: human-associated habitat; material: faeces | place: United Kingdom | collected 2010/2012 ... | reverse complement strand
CATCGAGTTTTTCAAACATTTTCGCTAATATTGCAGTTGCCCTTGGACTCTTCATCCGGCCGCGCGGCACGCATTCCGGCCAATAAAGTAGGCAAACGCTTTGTCCTGTCAAAGTATTTGTATATTTTTGTCGTTCGTTATTTGACAGCAGGCCGGCGCAAACCGCTGAATATCCCGCGGTTGCGGCCATCGGACCGCTGTTTCCCGAACATTTTGTCCAATGTTTTCCCACACGGGCCGCACCGTGCCCGCCGGGAACCTAAAAAAACAAGAAAGCATGACGGAACAACCGGCGAACGCACGTCCGGCAAACGACACGCCGCAGGGCGGTGGCGGCAAGACAGGCCCGGGCTCCATCCTCATTACGGGAGCCAGCGGGTTCATCGGCAGTTTCTTAGTGGAACGGGCGCTGCAGGAAGGCATGACGGTGTGGGCCGCCGTGCGCGCCACGAGCAGCCGCCGCTGGCTGTCCGACCCGCGCATACGCTTCGTCGAGCTGGACCTGTCCGACGGGGAGCGGCTCGGCCGGCAGATGGCGGCGCACGTGGAACGGCATGGCGCGTGGGACTTCATCATACATGCCGCCGGCGCGACGAAATGCCGGCGCAAGGAGGATTTCTTCAGGACCAACACCGACGGCACGCTGCGGCTGGCCCGGCTGGCGCGCCTCCATGCGGCCGTAACGGGCCGCTTCGTCTTCGTCAGTTCGCTGAGCGTGATGGGAAACGTGTGCGACGACCGGCCGGATGCGGCCATCGACGACACAATGGCCCCGCAGCCCAACACGGCCTACGGGCGGTCGAAACTGGCGGCCGAGCGCGGGCTGGCGGAACTGGCCCGCAAGGGCGAAGCCCCGGACTACATCGTGTTGCGCCCGACCGGCGTGTACGGACCGCGCGAACGCGACTACTTCCTGATGGCGAAAAGCCTGAAACGGCACGTGGACTTCTCCGTGGGCTACCGCCGGCAGGACCTGACCTTCATCTACGTGCGCGACCTGGTCGAGGCGGCGTTCCTGGCCCTGCGCAAGGGCACGTCGGGCCGCAGCTACTTCCTGACGGACGGCGCCGACTACCCGTCGCGGGCCTTCTCCGACCTGCTGCAGGCCCGCATGGGCATCCGCCACGTGCTGCGCGTCAAGGCGCCGCTGTGGGTATTGCGCGCGGTCTGCGCGGTGGCGGGAACGGCCGCCCGCATGACGGGAAGCGTGTCCACGCTCAACGCCGACAAGTACAACATCATGAAACAACGAAACTGGAAGTGCGACATCTCGCCCGCCCGCCGCGAACTCGGATATGAACCGGCGTGGACGCTCAAGGCCGGCGTGGACGAAAGCATCGACTGGTATAAAAAGGAAAAATGGCTCTGAACCTTCTCGAAACCCTGCCGCGGCGCAACGGACTGCTCGGCGTCGAAAAAGCCACACTGGCCTACACCGCACTGACGGCGGCGGCCATCCTGCTGCTATGGACAGACATGACACATCCCGCCACGCTGCTGCAGGGACGTGCCTTCGTGGTGGCCGGCATTGCCGTGACGTGCGCGCTCTACCGCTTCGTGCCCTGCCGCGCAACGCTGCTGCTGCGCCACATCTACCCGCTCACGCTGCTGGGCTACTGGTATCCCGACACGTATGAGTTCTGTCAGCTGTTCCCCAACCTGGACCACGTGTTCGCCGCGGCCGACCTGGCGCTCTTCGGTTGCCAGCCGTCGCTGGAGTTCAGCCGGCTGTTGCCGTCGAAACTGTGGAGCGAGCTGTTCCACATGGGCTACTTCTCCTATTATCCCCTCATCGCGCTGACCGTGCTGACACCGTTGCTCACGGACCGCCGACGCTTTGCCCGCACCGCCTTTGTGGTGCTCGCGTCCTTCTTCCTGTACTATCTGATTTACCTTTTCCTGCCCGTGGCCGGCCCGCAATATTACTTCCACGCCATCGGCACGGAAGCGGCCGCGGCAGGCCACTTCGCCGCTCTGGGCGACTACTTCCGCTACCACACCGAAATGAACGTATCGCCGGGCCCCGACGGACTGTTCCGCAGGCTGGTCGAGGCCACACAGGCCAGCGGCGAACGGCCCACGGCGGCATTCCCGTCGTCGCACGTGGGCATCAGCACCATCCTCATGCTGCTGCTGCGCGACAACCGCCGCGCGCTGGCCTGGTGCGCACTGCCTTTCTACCTGCTGCTGTGCGGCGCAACGGTATATATCGAGGCCCACTATCTGGTCGATGTGCTGGGAGGACTGGTCACGGCATTCGTCTTCTACCACCTCACCAACCGGCTCTACGACCGCACCGTGCGCACCGAACCGGCCGGCATATAGCCACGGGGCGGCGGCCGGGGCACTCCTTATATATATAACAGGAGGAAAATCCATACGCAGAAAGAAAACTTACCATCATACCATCATGAATCAGAAAATATTCTCTTCGTTTGCATTGGCCCTGGGCCTCTTCGCAACAGGCCTGACCGCGCAGGCGCAAAGTCCGGCGGTGACGAAAGGAGGCGGCATCTCGCCCCAGGTATTGAAGCAAATCCGGGCCGCACAGCCCGCACCGGCCGCCACACGCGCCTGGCGCAACGCACTGGCCGGAACGTCCATCAACCAACTGGCCAAGACGGCCGACAACCCGGCGGCGAACGACACTTACTTCTCCGACGAAGTGCGCTCGAAAGGCGTCACCGACCAACAGCAGAGCGGACGTTGCTGGCTCTTCACGGGACTGAACGTGCTGCGCGCACGGACCATCGCCCGCTTCGGACTGGGCGACTTCCAGTTCTCGCAGGCCTACTGCTTCTTCTACGACCAGTTGGAGAAGTCGAACCTCTTCCTGCAGGCCATTATCGACAACGCCGGCAAACCTATGGACGACAAACTCGTGGAATGGCTCTTCAAGAATCCGCTCTCCGACGGCGGAACTTTCTGCGGCGTGCAGGACGTGGTGACGAAATACGGACTGGTGCCGGCCGACGTCATGCCTGAAAGCTACAGCGCCAACAACACGTCGCGCATGGCGGCCATCATCTCGCTCAAACTGCGCGAATACGGACTGGAACTGCGCGACAAGGCCGCCAAAGGCGCCAAAAACACGGAACTGCAGGCGCGCAAGGTGGAAATGCTGAGCACCGTCTACCGCATACTGGCCGCCTGCCTGGGCGAACCGCCGACAGAGTTCGTATGGACCCGCAAGGACGCAGCGGGCAAACCGGCGGACACGAAAAAATATACGCCGAAGTCCTTCTACGACGAATACGTGGGCGCGGACCTCAACGGCTACGTCATGCTCATGAACGACCCGTCAAGGCCTTACCACAAGACTTATACCATCGACATGGACCGTCACACTTACGACGGACACCAGTGGACGTACCTCAACCTGCCCGTCGAGGAAATCAAGGCCATGACCATCGCCTCCATCAAGGACAGCACGATGATGTACTTCAGTTGCGACGTGGGCAAACAGCTGGACAGCAAGACGGGCCTGCTCGCACTCGACAACTACGACTACGGCGCGCTGTTCGACACGGACTTCCCCATGGACAAGGCCGACCGCATCCGCACCTACGCCTCGGCTTCGAGCCACGCCATGACGCTCATGGCCGTCGATCTCGACGCCGAAGGACGGCCGACGAAGTGGAAGGTGGAGAACTCCTGGGGACCGTCGTCGGGCCACCACGGCCACCTCATCATGACCGACCGCTGGTTTGACGAATACATGTTCCGCCTCGTCGTGGACCGCAAGTACGTGCCTGCCGCCACGCTCGAACTGCTCCGCCAGAAGCCCGTCGTGCTGCCTGCCTGGGACCCTCTCTTCGGCGCACGCGGCGACGAGTGAGGCACAAGGCTCCCCGCAAGCCGCAAACCGCGGCAATGCCGAAAAACAATCCGTGGCGCGTTCATCCGGAACGCGCCACGGATTATTTATGCCGCACAGCCCGCCACTGGCAGTCAGATAAAATCCAGATAATTGTCCCTGTTCACAACATGGAATGCAGCATCAGGATATGCTTCCATGAAAACTTTCGGTGCAGACGGCATCTTGTTGCCCCACTTGAACTCCAAAGCGGTCAGCCCTCCCGCATCCTCCTCAATAAGATCTATTTCCTGCCTGTCATAAGTCCGCCAGAAATAAAAATCCTTATGTCCCCAGCCATTGAAATCGGCCTTGCGACGTTCTCCTATAATATAGTTCTCCCACAAAGCCCCTACGTCCTGCCTGACAGCCAGCGGCGAGAACGCACCGATAATGGCATTGCGGATGCCATTGTCATAGAAATACCACTTTCCCGCTTTCGCCACCTCTTTGCGCAGGTTACGCGAATATCCCCCTAACCGGTAGATGACAAAAACCTTTTCCAACAGACCGAGATACTTCTCGACAGTCGTCTTGCTCATGCCGAGCTGCTTGCCTAACTCGTCGTAAGAAACCTCGCTCCCCATCTGGAAAGCGATGAGCCGCAACAAATCGCGCATCTTGGTTGAATTTTTTAACCCGTCGATAGCCAGAATATCCTTCAACAGATATGCGCCGACAATATCACGCAGATAATCTGTCTTACGTTCATAATCATCCATCATCACCACCTCGGGATAAGAACCATAAATAAGACGGGCCTCCAAATTTCGCCGGGTTTCGAGTGCTGTCTCCGTCTGCGCGATTTCCCTTTGCGAGAAAGGCGTCAGCAGAAACTGCGTACCGCGACCCACCAACGGCTCACCGGCCTTGTTCAGCAAATCAAACGATGACGAACCGCTGGCCAGTACACTGACTCCCGGCACCTCATCGACAATCAGCTTCAAGATACTGCCGACTTGAGGAATATTCTGTGCCTCGTCAATGGCCAACAAGTCGATACCGGCCAGCAAATGCCGGTAATTGGCCACCGAACGGTTTTCCAGCAAAGCCAGCGTGTCATAGTCTTCACCGTTAAGCATCATGGTACGACCGGGATAATCGGCCACAATCTTACGCATCATCACGGTCTTGCCCACACGACGTGCGCCGAAAATCAATATCGCCTTATTGGGCACTATTTGTGCCGCAATCTTCTCCTCCAGTATTCTGTCTATTGCCTTCATAACCCAACCTGTTCTTTGTGCAAAAATACAAATAATCTTTTCAACTGGCCGTTTTTACGTAAAAATCGTACTCCAGAATGGCGATTTTTACATTTTCACCGGTCATAAGGCATACCGGCGACCGGATGACACATTCAGCCGCGACGGCAGAAAACACCGGATGCCGTTCGTTTATGATTAAGATATTATATAAAATCGGTTTTAAGCCTGACGCACAACCGGCCGCGCGTCATTGAGCGATATTGATGAGTTTGCAACCTAAAGCAGTCTCTATCTTCGCTATGGTCTGCATGGTGAAGTTGTGCCTGCCGGTCATCCACTTGGATATTTCCGACTCTCTCTTGTGAAGTTTATTGGCAAAATCCTTTTGCGTGAGGTTCTTTGCCTTGAGAACCTTACTGATACGTTCCGCTATCCCGAAAGAAAGTTCAAATTCTACTTTCTGTTCTTCGGGAACATCCGCAAGGCATTGTCTGAACAATTCATTCTGTATCATACGGCTGTCCTCCCATTATATTTCAAATGTCGCACTCTGAATATCAGTTATCATATTCTTCTCGATAGTAACCTTTCCCGATTTCTGCGCCTTCATCAGCACCTTGTCAAAAGTCTGCAAATCCATCACATATCCACTCAATTTTTCATTCTCCTGATATGTGCGTGTGGTTTTCACACCGCCGTTTCCGAGAATAAGTATCCGGTCTGATATACGCAGGCAATACAAGCGCAGTTTGCGCGAATCAATGGCAAGAGCTTTGACGCTGTCATTCATCTTTCCTTCATTCCGGAAGAAACGTTCAAGAGCTCCTTTGTCAATAATCTTGGACAATGCCAGCAATATAACGTTGAAATCCTTATTGTACGTAGCATTATCCTTAAATTCATTCAAGAATTTCTCGAATTCGCTCTCGTCACTACCGTCAAAGCAGATGGAGAACATGCCCACATTATCGTTTTGCTCTATGGTCTTTAATGTAACTGTTGTCATGGCAGCATAAATTCAAATTCACTCCAAAGTTAAGCATTAATTCTTACATCTGTTCACTTTTGAATGAAGATTCAAGAAAAATTCCTGCTGATGTTCATCGTACCGGCCTATGTCCTGCGCCGGAAAATCAACGCCCGCAAGTCATGAAAGAGCTGGACCCGCTGTTACACTCCCAGCTGCGGCTGGCCGTCATGTCCATCCTGATGAACGTCGAGGAAGCCGACTTCGTCTACCTGCGCGAAAAGACCGAAGCGACGGCCGGAAACCTGAGCGTGCAGCTCGACAAACTGTCGGCCGCCGGATACATAGATGTCGAGAAAGGCTTTGCCGGAAAAAAGACCCGCACCGTCTGCCGCGTCACCGCGCAGGGCCGGCAGGCTTTCAAGGAATACGTGGACGCGCTCAGGCAATACATTCCCCTCTGACCGCGCATCCGGAGCAGACAGTGCCCCGACGGAACACCACCGCCGGGGCACTTGTCTTGCCGGAAACCGGGGAAAGGTGAGCGGGTTCAGTCCCGGTACGCCTCTTCGTGCACACCGGACACGGCTCGTCCGCTGGGGTCATTCTTACCCCTGAAGGAGGCGTCCCACGCAAGGGCCTCGGCGGTGGAACAGGCCACGCTGGGCACGCTGGGTACGCTCAGGGCCGCGCTCCTGCTCGGAAAATGTTCCTCGAAGATGCTGCGGTAATAGTATTCCTCCTTGTTCTGCGGCGTGTGTATGGGGAAACGCTCTGCGGCGCGGGCCATCTGCTCGTCGCTGACGGCGACGGCGGTGACGGCCTTCAGGGTGTCTATCCAGCTGTAGCCCACACCGTCGGAGAATTGCTCCTTCTGCCGCCAGGCCACATCGGCGGGCAGGAGGTCGGCAAAGGCTTCGCGCACCAGTTTCTTCTCGATTTCCCGTCCGGGACACATCTTGGCGGCGGGGGAGATGCGCATGGCCACGTCGAGGAACTCCTTGTCGAGGAAGGGCACGCGGCCCTCGACGCCCCATGCGGCCAGGCTCTTGTTGGCCCGCAGGCAGTCGTACAGGTGGAGCTTGGAGAGTTTGCGCACGGTCTCTTCGTGGAAGGCGCGAGCCGTGGGGGCTTTGTGGAAATAGAGGTATCCGCCGAAGACTTCGTCGGCTCCCTCGCCGCTCAGCACCATCTTGATGCCCATGCTCTTGATGACGCGGGCCAGCAGGTACATGGGCGTGGAGGCTCGCACGGTGGTCACGTCATAGGTCTCTATGAAATAGATGACGTCGCGCAGGGCATCGAGCCCTTCCTGTATGGTGTAATTGATTTCGTGGTGCACGGTGCCGATGTGCCGGGCCACCTCGCGGGCCTTGAGCAGGTCGGGCGCGCCCTTCAGTCCCACGGCGAAGGAGTGGAGCCGGGGCCACCAAGCGTCGGCCGTGTTGTCGGTCTCGATGCGCTTGGCGGCATACTTCTTGGCTATGGCCGAAATGACGGACGAGTCGAGCCCGCCCGACAGCAGGACGCCATAGGGCACGTCGGACATGAGCTGCCGCCGGACGGCGGCTTCGAGCGCGTCGTGCACGGCCTTGACCTGCGCGCCGTGTTCCTGCTCTCCGGCCACGGCGTCATAGTCCGTCCAGTCGCGCCGGTACCAGCGGGTCATTTTTCCCTCGCTGCCCCGGTAACAGTGTCCGGGCAGGAAGGGTTCGTATTCGTCGCAAAAGCCCTCGAGTGCCTTGAGTTCGCTGCCGAAGTAGACACGTCCCTGACTGTCGCGGCCGATGTAGAGGGGAATGACGCCGATGGGGTCGCGGGCTATGAGGTAGTCGTCGGTTTCCTCGTCGTAGAGGACGAAGGCGAAGATGCCGTTCAGTTCCTCCAGGAAGTCGATGCCCTTGTCCCGGTAGAGGGCCAGGATGACCTCGCAGTCCGACCCGGTGGCGAAATCGTATTTTCCGGCATACCGGGCACGGATTTCGCGGTGGTTGTAGATTTCGCCGTTCACGGCGAGCACCTGTTTCCCGTCGGGAGAATAGAGCGGCTGTCCGCCCGACTCGGGGGCGACGATGGAGAGCCGCTCGTGGGCCAGGATGGCCGAGCGTCCCACGTGGATGCCGCTCCAGTCAGGACCGCGGTGGCGTATCTTCTGCGCCATTTTCAGGGCTTTTTCCCTCAGTTCCGGGGTCTGTTCTTTGATGTTGAGTATACCTGCTATTCCACACATGATAGGATATGTTTTTTGTGCGCTGTTCCGTCGTCCGCCCAACGGACTTGGAAATCAGCGGCTTTCGGGTTATGAAAATTATCTCCGTTCTAATTTTTCCTACATGGCATGTAGAAATTTTTAGAAGGGGCTTGGTTTTTTCTATGTGCCATGTAGTTTATCCCTGCTTCGGGCTGAGAAAAGCGTCGATGCGCCCGGCCGTTTTCCGGCCGTCGGCCAGCGCGCGCACCACGAGGCTCGCTCCGCCTGCCGCGTCGCCCGCCACGAACACGTTGTCGGCGAAGCGGGGTTGCACGGGCCTGAGGAATCCCATGGCGAGCAGCACCATGTCGGCCTCGATGACCCGCTTCCTTCCCGTGGGCTTCATCACGGGGCGTCCGCCGTCGGGCGAGGGCGTCCAGTCCACTTCCTCCACCTCGGCGCCGCACACCTTGCCGTTCCTGCCGATGAAGCGGTTGGTGGCCAGCGACCACAGGCGCGTGCATCCCTCCTCGTGGCTGGAAGTGGTCTTCAGGACGACGGGATATTGCGGCCACGGGGTGGCTTCGTTGTGCCCGACGAGCGGTTTCGGCATGATTTCGATTTGCGTCACGGAGAGCGCGCCCTGCCGGATGCTTGTCCCGATGCAGTCCGAGCCGGTGTCGCCGCCGCCGATGACGAGCACGCGCTTACCCCCGGCGTTTACCAGTTCCTCCTTGGCGAAGGTCTCGCCGTCGAGTATGCGGTTCTGCTGCGCCAGCATGTCGAGGGCGAAGTGGATGCCCCTGAGCTCGCGGCCCGGGACGGGCAGGTCGCGCGCCGAAGGCGTCCCGGTGCAGACGGCATAGGCGTCGAATCCCTCGGGAAGCCGTTCTACATCGACCTTGGCGCCCATGCTGAAGCGTATGCCCCCGGCCTCGAGGAAGCGCATCCGCCGGTCGATGACGGACTTGTCCAGCTTGAAGTTGGGTATGCCGTAGCGGAGCAGTCCGCCGGGCTTGGGATTGCTGTCAAAAACGGTCACCTCGTAGCCTTTCGCGTTCAGCCGAACGGCCACGCTCAGTCCGGCGGGCCCCGCACCTATGACGGCCACCTTCCGGCCGTTGCGGCAGGGGCGGTCGGGGGTGATGTAGCCCTCGCGGAAGGCGGCCTCGGCGATGGCGGCCTCGTTCTCGCGGATGGTGACAGGCGCGTCGCACGAGAGTTTCAGCACACAGGATTTCTCGCACAAGGCCGGACAGATGCGCCCGGTGAATTCCGGAAAATCGTTCGTGGCGCTCAGGATTTGGAAGGCCTCGCGCCACTTTCCCTTGTAAAGAGCGTCCTGAAACTCGGGACTCTTGTTGCCCAGCGGACAGGCCCAGTGGCAGAACGGCACGCCGCAGTCCATGCAGCGGGAAGCCTGCAACTTGCGGTCATGACTGTTCAGGGTCTGTTCCACCTGGCTGAAATCATTGATACGTTCGTGTATCGGACGGTAACCCGCCTCCTGGCGGGGAATATTCAAGAATGCTTTTGGGTCACCCATTGTTTTTGTTGTTGTCTGTTTGCTGTCTGTTGTCTGTTTCTGTTCCGTATCCCGTCGGGACGTGCTCAATAGTCGCGCTGCATCTCGGCAATCCTGTGCTGCAACTTCTGCATCTGCTCCTCCTGCAGCACTTTCTTGTACTCGATGGGGACAACCTGTATGAACTCGCCGGCATAGCGGTTCCAGTCGTCGAGCATGACGCGCGCCAGCTTGGAACCGGTGTAAAGGTAATGCTGCCTGATGAGTTCGTGCAGCTCCTTGCGGTACGCCGTCTCCTCGACAAGGCTGAGTTCGACCGTCTCCATGTTGCAGAAGTAGTCGAACCGCCCGTCCTTGTCCCAGACGTATGCCACGCCGCCCGACATGCCTGCGGCGAAGTTGCGGCCCGTCTGCCCGAGCACGACGACGCGCCCGCCGGTCATGTACTCGCAGCAATGGTCGCCCACGCCCTCGACCACGGCCACGGCGCCCGAATTGCGGACCGCAAAGCGTTCGCCGGCGCGGCCGTTGATATATACCTCGCCGCCCGTGGCGCCGTACAGCAGGGTGTTGCCCGCAATCGTGTTGTCCTCGGCCTCGAAGTTGCTCCTCACGGGCGGCAGGACGGCGATGCGGCCGCCCGAAAGCCCCTTGCCGAGGTAGTCGTTGGCCTCGCCCTCCAGTTTGAAACTGACTCCCCGGACCAGGAACGCGCCGAAGCTTTGTCCGGCCGAGCCCTTGAACCTGACGTTCAGCGTCTGCCCGGGCAGTCCCTCCTCGCCGTACTTCGCGGCGATGACTCCCGACAGCATCGCCCCGCAGGCGCGGTCCGTGTTGGCGATGGTGTATTCCAGCGACACCTCCTTGCTGTGCTCGATGGCCTCGGCGGCGGCACGGATGATGGCGATGTCCTTCACGTCGTCCGTGCCGTGCCGCTGGTCGATGGTGTGGCGTATGGCGGCGCCGTTGCCGACGCGTGCCAGCACCCTGTCGAAGGAAATCAGGGCGTGCCTGGGGTTTCCCGTCTCCGGCTTCCGCACAATCAGGTCGGTACGCCCGATGATGTCGTCCATTTTCTCCACCCCGATTTCGGCCAGATACTCGCGCACTTCCTGCGCCAGGAACGTAAAGAAGTTCACTAAATACTCACTGCGTCCGCGGAAGCGCCTGCGCAGTTCCGCATCCTGTGTCGCCACGCCCACGGGGCAGGTGTTCCGGTGGCACTTGCGCATCATGACGCATCCCAGCACAATGAGCGCGCTCGTGGCGAAACCGAATTCCTCGGCTCCCAGCATGGCCATCAGCACGATGTCGCGGCCGGTTTTCAGTTGCCCGTCCACCTGCAGCATCACCTGCCCGCGCAACCCGTTGAGCACGAGCGTCTGTTGCGTCTCGCTCAGGCCCAGTTCGGGCGAGATGCCGGCATAGCGGATGGAAGAGGCGGGCGATGCTCCCGTGCCGCCTTCCGCGCCCGAGATGACTATCAGGTCGGCCTTGGCCTTGGCCACACCGGCGGCAATGGTCCCGACTCCGCTCTCGGCCACGAGCTTCACGCTGATTCTGGCCTTCGGGTTCACATTCTTCAGGTCGAAGATGAGCTGCGCCAGGTCCTCGATGGAGTAGATGTCGTGGTGGGGCGGGGGCGAAATCAGGGATATGCCCGGGATGGAGTGGCGGGTACGCGCAATCACCTCGTCCACCTTGAAACCCGGAAGCTGTCCGCCCTCGCCCGGCTTGGCACCCTGTGCGACCTTGATCTGTATCTCGTCGGCATTCACCAGGTATTCGGCCGTCACGCCGAAGCGTCCCGAGGCCACTTGCTTGATGGCGCTGCGCAGGCTCGTGCCGTCCTCGCGCGGCGTGAACCGTGCACGGTCCTCGCCTCCCTCGCCTGTGTTGCTGCGGCCGTGTATGCTGTTCATCGCGACGGCTATCGCCTCGTGCGCTTCCTTGCTGATGGAACCGTAGGACATGGCGCCCGTGACAAAGCGGCGCAGGATGTTCTCCACCGGCTCCACATGTGCGATGTCGATGGGCGAGCGCCGGAAGTCGAGGAAGTCGCGCAGGAAGACGGGCGCTTCTTTGTCATCGACCAGGGCGGTGTATTCCTTGAACTTCTTGTAGCTTCCGAGCCGCGTGGCCAGTTGCAGCGTGCTGATGGTCGCGGGATTCCAGGCGTGGCGCTCGCCATCCTTGCGGTAGGCGTAGAGGCCGTTGTTCGGGAGCAGCCCTTCCACGTCGGGAGCAAAGCCCGCGTCGTGGAAGGCTATGGCGTCGCGGGCCACCTCGTCGAGCCTGATGCCGCCGATGCGCGAGCTCATCCCTCCGAAGTAGGCGTCGCTCAGCTCCCGGCCCAGTCCGACGGCCTCGAAAATCTTCGCACCGCGATAGGAGCGTATGGTACTGATGCCCATCTTGCTCATAATCTTGAGCAGGCCTTTGCAAATCGACCTGATGTACTTCTTCTCGGCCGTCGCATAGTCCAGCTGGATTTCCTTGTCGGCCACCAGTTTGTCTATAATGGCAAAGGCCATGTAGGGATTGAGGGCACTGGCGCCGAAGCCCAGCAGCAGCGCGGCATGCATCACTTCACGTATCTCGCCGCTCTCCACAATGAGCGCCGTCTGCACGCGCTTGCCCACCGAGATGAGGTGGTGGTGGACCGCCGACACGGCCAGCAGCGCCGGGATGGCGGCATGGCCGGCATCCACGCCGCGGTCGGAGAGCACGATGTAGTTCACGCCACCGCCGACCGACTCTTCGGCGCGGCGGCACAGCGCGGCCAGCGCCTCCTGCAGGCCCTGCCGGCCTTTCGACACCTCGAACAGGATGGGCAGCTTCACGGTGCTGAACCCCTTGTAACGGATGTTGCAGAGCATGTCCAGCCGGTCGTTGCTCAGGATGGGGTGGTTGAGCCGCACCATCTTGCAGTGGTCCTCACTGGGCGTGAGGATGTCCTTGCCGACCGCCCCTATGTACTCCGTAAGCGACATGACCAGTTCCTCGCGTATCGGGTCGATGGGCGGATTGGTCACCTGGGCGAACTGTTGCCTGAAATAATTGTACAGCAGCTGCGGCCGGTCGGAAAGTACCGCGAGCGGCGTGTCGTTTCCCATGGACTGTACCGGTTCTTTCCCGTCGGTGCACATCGGCACAATGATTTTCGTGATGTCTTCCGCCGAGTAACCGAAGATTCTCAGCATCCGGTCGTGGTTTTCCACACTGTGCGGCACTTTCCGGCCGCTCTTCAGCCCGTCCAGCTCTATGCGGTTGTCGGAGAGCCACGCGCGGTAAGGCTTCGCCTCGGCCAGCTGCCGCTTCAGCTCGCCGTCGTAGTAGATTTCTCCCTTCTCCGTATCGACCATGATAATCTTTCCCGGCTGCAGCCGCCCCTTTTCCCTGATGTCGCCCGGCTCGAAGTCCATCACGCCCACCTCGCTGGCCACGACCATCATGCCCTTGTGCGTAATGAGGTAACGGGCGGGGCGCAGGCCGTTGCGGTCGAGCATTCCTCCGGCAAAGCGGCCGTCGCTGAAGAGCAGGGCGGCCGGACCGTCCCAGGGCTCCATCAATATGGAGTGGTACTCGTAGAAGGCTTTCAGGTCCTCGCTGATGGGATTCTTCCCGTTGAACGATTCCGGCACGAGCATCGCCATGGCATGGGGCAGGCTCAACCCCGACATGACCAGGAATTCAAGCACGTTGTCGAGCGACGCGCTGTCGCTCATGCCCGGCTGCACGATGGGGCGCAGTTCACCGATGTCGCCCAGTGCGGGCGAGGAGAGCACACCCTCGCGGGCCTCCATCCATCCGCGGTTGCCGCGGATGGTATTTATCTCGCCATTGTGGGCGAGCAGGCGGAAAGGCTGCGCCAGCCCCCACGTGGGGAACGTGTTGGTGCTGAAGCGGGAATGCACCAGGGCTAGTCCGCTGGTGAAGTAGCTGTCGGTCAGGTCGGGATAGTAGCCGCGCAACTGCAGCGAGGAGAGCATTCCCTTGTAGACGATGTTTCTGGTGGAAAGCGACACGATGTAGAAATCATCGCGCCCCGGAATGTCCGACCAGCGTATGCGGTTCTCTATCCTTTTGCGTATGACGTAAAGCCGTCGGTCCGCGCCCTCGCTGTCCGCAAAGCCGGTAACGAAAATCTGCCTGATGTCCGGCTCGGCGGCCCGCGCGGCCTCGCCCAGTATCTCGGGACAAGTGGGCACGGTGCGCAGGTGCATCAGCGTCAGACCCTCTTTCTCGATTTCCTCCACGATGACACTCAACATCGCGGAACGGGCCGCCTCATCCTTGGGCAGGAACAACAGACCGGTGCCATACTTCCCCTTCTCGGGAACAGGGATGCCCTGCAGCAGAATGAACTCGTGGGGAATCTGCAACATGATGCCTGCGCCGTCGCCTGTCTTGTTGTCCGCGCCCTCAGCGCCGCGATGACGCATGTTCTCCAGCACCTTGAGCGCGGACTCCACCAGTTCGTGCGACTTGCCTCCGTGAATGTTCACCAGCATTCCCACACCGCAAGCATCGTGCTCGTTGGCGGCGTCATACAGACCGACGCGCCCGGGCCGGCAGCGGCGGATCTGTGTCTCTATCGGATTGCCTGACTGTTCTTCTTTCATCGTTTATATAAACATTTTGGTTGATAAATTCATTTTAATGTATCAAAAAGTCCGGCAAATATACATATTTATTTACAAAATGACATGTATATGAAAATTTTTCTGACAAAATATTTATTTTTGGCGCAAAAACATGGCATACGGGACACCAAACGAAGCGCATCCGCCCAACAAGAAGCTATACGGCCAATCCTTTGAAGGATATCCTAACAAAGCATTGGGCGTTCTGCTCTACGACTTCGCTATTCAGGGATATGATGTAGAACTTTCCTACAAGGGAAAAACTTACTATTTCATAGACGTAGGAGAGGGGGTAGTCTCCGACAGTCATTTCTCAGAAAGAAAAGAAGTATTCGATAGTCCGATGGCTTTGGTAGAAAACTTCAAGATTGAAGGCAAGACGCTCCTTGAACTCGCTCCCGAGATTGAAGACATCAAACCGGTTTAATCATACACACCCTCTGAAACTTCTTCCGGAGTACCCGTCTGATATGATATATAGTAGGCGAATACTCCGGAGGATGGTTCTATGTGATGTAATTTGGACAAACAAATTATTTTAGACTTTCATCGGTTTGACACAACCGATTGAGGTATAAACTTTTAGCGGAGTATTTGAGAAACAGAGGTAACGATTTGGCAACCGTGCGAATTCAGCGATTTGCGGTGCTGTGCTGTCAAATAACTCTTTCTGATACAAAGGTATAATAATTCTTGGAGAAACCGATGCCCGTTATCGCGTTTTTGCTTCTCATTTTTGTAATTTATTCATTGGAAAGGAGATAATCCCGTGAATTATAGCTACCTTTACGGCATTGAAAACCAATGCATAGACCCAATGGCAAAGATTACTGTTCAAAATACGGACATCAGTGTTGTCAAGTACAACGAGGAAGATTACATCATGTCCCGTCCTGAAAGATGTTGACTGGGATTTGTATTGATATTTGTTAATATA
>ERZ827108.2975-NODE-2975-length-15500-cov-5.552930_pt1 | contig 15500 bp, 11 predicted proteins | sample MGYA00519921_ERZ827108 | MGnify/ENA primary metagenome ERZ827108 (study PRJEB31778, sample SAMEA3449258) | human gut metagenome | biome: human gut; feature: human-associated habitat; material: faeces | place: United Kingdom | collected 2010/2012 ... | reverse complement strand
TTTCCTCGAAAACACACCGCCCCTGCGTTAACATTTTTTGTGGGATGGGGTCTTAGTTGAACTTGTGTAAGTTGAACTGTGTAGATTGTTGTTTGTGTTTTGTTTTTCTGTTTGTTTTATGTTGTTTTTATTGGTTTGCGTCGGTCGTGTGTTTAATTGAACGAACATCAAATATGCTCAGTTATTGTAAACGGATACAAAAGTAATTAAAAAAATCTAAATCCCGAAATCTGAACATGTTTTTTTACACATTTCGAACATATTTTACGCCAAGCGGGACATATTCCGCGCTAAGTGGAACATACTTCCGCGCATTAAAGAACAGAAGGACATAAGTTTTCATAATGGTCAATCGCCCAGCCGTCCGGGCAGTCTACATAAGAGCAGCAGGGAGCTGACGCTCGACATAAGGCCGTCCGGCATGTAGGGACATCCCTTCTGGATGTTTCGCTTTCTGACAGGGCTTTTGGTTTTGTAATGCAGGCTTTATGTTTTAAGACATAAGGACATAAGGACATAAGGACATAAGGACATAAGTTTTCATAAGGGGCAATCGCCCAGCCGTCCGGGCGGTCGACATAAGAGCGGCAGGGAGCTGACGCTCCACATAAGGCCGTCCGGCATGTAGGGACATCCCTTCTGGATGTTGGGTGTTGACCCAGAGAGCCAAAAGGTCCACAGGTGCCAAAAGCTCCGCAGTTTCCTCGTTTCCCGTCAAGCCATCAAGACCTCCCGAAGAACCAAGTGGCCATCTCTGCAAATGCTTAACGCAACGCAATGACCCTACAATCCAAATGAAAGAAGTGCCTTACGTAGATCATCCATCGTGCGGCAATTTACAGTCACGCTGATTTTTGCTTTGGATGTATAATCACGTTTTGAGCGTCTGCCTTTCTGCACTATGTCAAGCATAGTCCGGACATCCTCTTCCATCCCCACGAATCGTAAAGATGGATACATATCCTTGACATTGCACAGTTCATCTGCAACCGACCGGGATACAAATGAGACTTCGGACATGTCTACAATTTCCGTTTCCTCATCTATATTGTCGTATAACTTACGAGCATTGGATCTCGACAAAACCTCAGTTCCACATAACTCCCTCAAATATATTGTCCTCATAGTCATTCTATATACTTATAAACATTAAAAGAATCGTTCTGTTTCAGTGGAATCCTTACCAATATGATGGTTCCATCCCAGTTCATTCCCTCTGGCAGATTGACAAACTGCTCACCTTCCTCATCACTTCTAAAGAAAGCTCTTCCTGAAAGGAGGAAGAAAGAGCCTCCCAACCCATTCACAACCATATCGAGATTTGTTGAGATTCCATATCCTCTCGATTCATTGTCAGGTCTGTTTTTAGTTGAAATCCCCTTTGTGGAATATCTTAATGCCTCTGCATGATCCAAACCTATAATACGAGCCAGTTCAAATTTACGAGATTTCACATATGAACCATGAATGGTAATTCCATTATCCGCTATACATATATACAACGAATCATCGTCTATCGGACATTGCATCAACATATATCCGCATGAGGCATCCGAATGTTCCTGAATATTACAAGTCAGTTCACTTATTAGATAAGAAATCGGTGTATGCGGCGTCCAGCCTTCTACCCTATGTCTGATTTCGGCCGCTGTTATGGAGAACAGTTCAGCCTGCAACTCGTCAATCCATTTGTATTTGCGGCTGAACTTACAAATCGGGCTGCGTCCGGATTCCTTAAACGATTTCAAGATATTATCCGGTGAGTTCTCATCCATAAATTCCAATGGCTCAGCAAACAGAATTTCCTTGAATCGGGCATTCAGAAGACTTCCGATATTGATTTCTCGGATTTCATCTCTGAGGGAATCTCTATACACTGCCAAAGCACTTATGAAAAACGGATGAAGATAATCAATGTCCGAATAATCCCATATGACGCGCTGGCCATGTGATTCAGTCTCTTCAATTACTGAAAACAGCGATATGAGCGCTTCTCCAATTCTGGAGTCTGAATTGGCGATTGGGATTCTTATTATTGGGATTTCCGACATTTAATCATTGTTTCTGCAAATATAGTGCAAAAAGCGTGCTTATGCAAATTATTCGGATGGTATGATGTTTTCATAAGGGGCAATCGCCCAGCCGTCCGGATTGATGCGTGATTTTTTGTCCTTATGTCCTTATGTCTAAATATCCCGATGATTTTTTTGTCCACACAATCGCTAAAGACGGGGTTGGAGAACCGCCTACCTGTAGGAACGTCCCTTTGGCATGTTAACTTAACGTACTGATACCCAGCCAAACATCCCAAAGGGATGTCCCTACAACCAACGGGGTAGCAACACTCTCCCTACATATGTCATTGCTGAGCCTGTGGTCCTGGGTGCTGAGCCTGTGGTCCTGGGTGCTGAGCCTGTGGTCCTGGGTGCTGAGCCTATGGTCCTGGGTGCTGAGCCTATGGTCCTGAGGAGACGATGGGATTCTGGTCTAAAAATTGCCGGACGTGGAAATAATCTTCCGGACTTCCTCAATGGGCATATCGGCAGCCGTGGATATGACTTTCAGGTCAACACCTTGTCGTGACAGCCTTAATATCATGGCACGTTTGGCCTTGGCCTCACCACGCGCCTCACCACGCGCCTCACCTTCTGTGGCCGCGTATTCCAACTGGCCCATCAGGTCCCTGTAAGCCTTCAGGTTCGCTTCGTAGGCCCGCATGTCCGCGGGACACATCGCTGCGTATTCCGCCATCTTCTCGAACTGGTCGAAAACCTTCTCGTCAACAAAAGCCATCGCATCCATGGTCGGCATGTTTATTATGTTGTACATCCATTTGTCAAAATTAGTCACGCACTCTTCGGGCGTCTGCTTGTCGAACAGGGGCGTCTGTATGAATATGAAACGCTGCTTGTCCGAGAATGGTTTCCCGGTCGCCAGGTCGCACAGCCCCACATCGATGCGGAAACGCTCCGGATAGTCGCAGTGCACGAAGTTCATGAACGACACGCAGTACACCGGCAGGTACTCGAACCGCCACTCATGCCCGCGTTTCCCCTGCTCCACGATCGCCCTGGTGGAATAGTACACCAGCCTGTCGAAGAAATACGGCTGCGACTGGTTCTGCATCTCCACGATGAACCGCTTCCCGTTCGAGGTCCGGCAGTGGATGTCGTAGATGACTCCGCGTATCTCCTTGCCGATACGGGACTGCTCCTTGTCGAGGTACTCAAGCTCGACGATCGGCTCGAACCCAGGCTCGCTGGCCAGCAGGCTGTTCAGGAAAGCCATAAGGAACGGCTTGGACTCCTCGCGTCCGAAGATGTACTTGAAGCCGAAGTCTACGAAAGGATTAATGTACTTTGCCATAAGCGTCAGGATTGTTTCTGCAAATATAGTGCAAAAAGCGTGCTTATGCAAATTATTCGGATGGAACAATTATGATTAATACAAGAGTTCCAGAGTTTTCGGCCAGAGAACCAGAAACCACACCTCATTTCCATACCGAAGAGCCAGAGAGTCCACAGGTGCCATAGGCTCCGCGGATAAGATCGCAGTAGCGCCTTCGGGATGTTTCGCTTTCTGACAGGGCTTTTGGTTTTGTAAAGGAGACTTTATGTTTTTAGGACAAAAGAACATAAGGACATAAGCTTTCATAAGGGGCAGTGGCGCAGCCGTCCGGGCGGCGGACATAAGAGCAGCATGAATTTTGCAATAGACTTTGGCATATGTCCATCCGTGTCTTGGAAAGACTGCGCTGCTATTGTTAAAGCCGTGACAGCAATTCCGTGCCAGTCATGACGTCCATCCTGGAGAAGGCGAAAAGTTTCTTGCCGAGGTCCTTCAGCGAGTGGCCGATGTGGTACACATCCTCATCAATGATCAGAAACCGATCATGAGCCTTGCTGTAATTGTGTAACGTCACCCCAGGATACTGAGCGTTGTGCCGCTTCACATCCTGCCGTAACTCGGGGGAGATTCTGCCGTTGTAGATATCCACCTTGACTCCCGGCTTGCGCTTTGAAAGCAGGACAAGCACTGAGTCATCCACATAACTGTCGATCACCACAATACGTTTCTCCGCCTTACGAATCAGTCCGGCCACAAACGCGTACGCATCGAATATCTGGCCGTCGAAGAATATTCCTTCCTTGGGCTGTAGCGAACTTCGAATAAAAAAATCCACTTTCTCGTCGAGCTGTGACAAGTGTCGCTCATGTTCGGTAAGACGGCGGTCCACGCGATCCTCAAGCAACATCAGTCGCTGATTGACGGAATATCCACGCAATAGATACTCCTTCAGAACCTTGTTGGCCCACTGGCGGAACTGTATGCCGCGAATTGTATTGACTCTGTATCCAACAGAAATGATCACATCGAGATTGAAGAACTCAATAACTCTGACGACACTGCGTGTGCCTTCCCGACGAACTGTTCGGAATTTCCGAACAGTTGCCTCTCGCGTCAGTTCTCCGGACTCAAAAATATGCTTAAGATGTTCGCTGATATTGGCCTTGCTAGAGCTGAACAGCACCACTATCTGGCTCTGCGATAACCACACGGACTCTTCCTCTACCCTTACATCGAGTTTAAGAGTCTCGTCTGGCTGGTAGATTATGATTTCGTTCCCCTGTATTTGTTCCATGTGCAAATTTAGTAATAAATTCCGAAATGCCCAACGCTTAAGGGTTCATATTTCAATCGGGATTTCGATAATAGCCGCGATGTCTCAGGATCGCCGGTGAGGCTGTGGTCTAAAGGGCATCATCCAGGAGAATGTCCTTATGTCTAAATATCCCGATGATTTTTTTGTCCACACAATCGCTAAACATCCCGAAGGGATGTCCGTACATATGTCATTGCAAAGACTATGGTCTCCGTGGACACTCCGGCTCTATGGTCTAAAGAGGCCCGATCCGCATTGAGAGACAATGCGGATCAAATCGTGAACCTGAACCTCAGGCCTCCGGAGTGGAGGTTCTGGACGGTGATGCCGCCGCCGTGCCACAGGATGGCGTTGCGGACTATCGATAGTCCCAGGCCGGTGCCTCCCATGCTGCGCGAACGCCCCTTGTCGATGCGGTAGAACCGCTCGAAGATGCGCTCCAGATGCTCCTGGGGCACGCCGGTGCCGTTGTCCGCCACATAGAATGTCTCCCCCTCGTGCCACAACCGCACGGTGTCGCCGCCGGAGTACTTGATGGCGTTGTCCACAAGGTTGTTGAACACCGACAGCAGCAGCGAGCGGTTGCCCCTGACGGTCAGCGGCTCCCGGATCTCGTTGACAATCGCCATCCCCTTCTGCTCCGCCTGGGTGCGATGCTCGTCGCAGGCCTCGGCCACCACCTCCGCCACGTCCACATCCTCGCGGACAATAGTGGAGCTGCCGTCGTCGAGACGGGTGATGAGCGACACATCGGCCAGCAGGTTGGTGAGCCGTTCCACCGCCGCCACGCCACGGCGCACGAACTCCGCACGTTTTCCCACGTCCATGTCGGGGTAGGCGTTGAGCGTGTCCAGACATCCCTTGATGGCCGCCACGGGAGTCTTCAGCTCATGGTTGATGTTGTTGGTGAGCTGGTGCTTGATGCGGTTCTTCTCCTCGCGTTCCTGCAGCTCGCGATGACTGACTATGCTCCGCGTGGACCAGTATCCCACCAGACACATCACCACCGTGACACCCAGCATGAACCACAGGAACACATAGTCGGCCGACAGGAGCTGGTCCAGAGTGACATCGTACGGAATGGCGCTGCGCACCACATAGCCGTCGCCGCGACGCGCCGAGTAGAAGTAAGACTGCCCCGTGCTGGAGCTGTGGCGACGCACCGTGAACCCCTGCCCCCGCGCAAGGGCGTCGGCAATCTCCTTACGGTCCAGATGGTTGCCGCCGGGCAGCCGGTCCAACGTGTTGTCGTAGACCACATTGCCCAACGTGTCGATGACGCTGACGCGAAGACCCGGTATGCCGGAATCCCTCAGCGCCTGCTCCACGTCCACCCCGGTGTCCGATGCAGGATCCATGTCGATGATCTCCTTGTTGACGGCCTGCAGACGCTCGTTCAGCTCCAGGGCCTTGAACTCCTTCTCCCTGCGGTACTGGAACACGGCGAAGCACACCAGCAGGACCACCGAATAGACCAGCAGCCCCAGAAACAGACGGGTATGGTATGTGACCTTCAGACGCATGGCTACCGGAACGCCGAGGCGTCAGCTGAAGAACCCGTAACCGTATCCGGCCCGGGTCTTGATGTTGGCGCCGTAGGGACCCAGCTTGGAACGCAGACGCGAGATGTTGACATCCACCACGCGGTCCAGGACAACCACTTCCTCCGGCCATATGCTCTTCAGGATCTCCTCGCGCGAGTAGATGCGGTCCAGATGTCCCAGGAACAGCGCCAGGATCTCGAATTCCTTGCGCGGCAGCGTGACCGGGGCGCCGTCGACGCAGCAGGTCATTCTGGACTTGTCCACCTCGAGCCCCTTGTAGGCGATGACGCCGGACTCCTCGGCAGCCGTCGCCGCCGCGCCATCCTCGGAACGGCGCAGCACGCTGCGCACGCGCGCCAGCACGTTGCGGATGGAATACGGCTTGGTGATGTAGTCGTCGGCGCCCAGGTCCAGTCCAGCCACCATGTCGTCCTCGCTGTCCCTGGCGGTACAGAATATTATCGGTATCCCCGCCGTGGACTTCCGCTCCTTGAGCATCCCCGCCAGCCGCACACCGCTGATGTCGCCCATCATGATGTCCAGCAAGATCAGGCTGTAGCCGGGCAGGTCCATCCCCAACGCCTCCTCGGCGCTGCAGGCCACATCCACGGCATAGCCCGCCTCCTCCAGATTGAACCGAAGCACCTCGCAGAGTGTCTCCTCGTCGTCAACCACCAGTATCTTCTTAGTTCCTGCGCTCATAATTCCGCTTTTGGTGCAAAATTACACATATCCCGCGGACTTTGGACACACCAGGCCGGGATTTAATAAAAAATTAATGTGCGTCGAGCCAGTTTCCGGCCACACCGGCCCCGGCCGTCAGCGGCACCGCGCCATGGTACGCCCCCTCCATCTGGCGGGCCACGAGCTCCTGCAGCTCAGGCAGTTCCTCCGGCACCACGTTGAAGTTCAGCTCATCGTGGATCTGCATGATCATCACCGACTTCATCCCGCGCCGGCGCATCTCGTTCCAGATACCGATCATGGCGGTCTTGATCACGTCGGCGGCCGTGCCCTGCAGGGGCGCGTTCACGGCGTTGCGCTCGGCGTATCCGCGGACCGTCGGATTGCGGGAATTGATGTCCGGCAGCATCCGCCGGCGTCCGAACCGAGTCTCGACATATCCGTTCTCGCGGGCGTGCTCCACAGCCTCCGACTGGAACCTGCGCACCGTGGGGAAGGTCTCGTAGTAGTTGTCGATAAGTTCCTTGGCTTCCTGGCGCGGGATGTTGAGCCGCGTGGAGAGCCCGAAGGGGCTGATACCGTACAGGATGCCGAAGTTGGCCGTCTTGGCCTTGCGGCGCTCGTCGGCGGTGACGTCCGCCACATCCTTGTGGTAGATCTTGGCTGCCGTGATGGCGTGGATGTCCTCACCCTTCAGGAAGGCGTCGGTCATGATGGGGTCATGGCTGAAATCGGCCATGAGGCGCAGCTCGATCTGCGAGTAGTCGGCGCTGAGGAACAGGCACCCCGGGTCGGCGATGAAGGCCCTGCGGATGCCGCGCCCCTCCGCCTCGCGGATGGGGATGTTCTGCAGGTTCGGGGCCGTGGAGGAGATCCGTCCCGTGGCAGTCACAGTCTGGTTGTAATTGGTGTGTACCTTTCCGGTCACGGGATTGATGGCGGCGGGCAACGCCTGCAGATAGGTGGTGAGGAGTTTCTTCATGGCGCGGTACTCCATGATCTTAGACACGACGGGATGCCTGGGCACCAGTTTCTCCAGGACATCCTCGGCGGTGGAATACTGACCGGTCTTGGTCTTCTTGGCCTTGGGGTCCAGCCGCAGCACGTCGAACAGGACCTCGCCCACCTTAGAGGGGGAGCCGATGTTGAACTCCATCCCGGCCATGCCGTAGATTTCCCGCTCCGTGACGGCGAGGCGCTCCTCCATCTCGCTGGCGGCGGCGTCCAGGGCGGATATGTCGATGCGTACACCCGCCATCTCCATACCGGCCAATACCGGAACCAGAGGGAACTCCATATCGCGCAGCAGCGGCTCCATGCCGAGGCGCTTCACTTCCGCGCCGAGGGGCTCATACAGCCGCAGGGAGACATCGGCGGCCTCGCAGGCGCGTTCCGTGGCCGTCCTCACGTCGATGGACATGGACTTGGCGGAGCGACGGGCCACGGGAGCCACGGCCGGAAGGGGCTGCATCTCGTAGTTCAGGTAGGTGGAGGCAAGCGGCTCCAGGCCGTGCCGCATCTCGGGCTGCAGGACATAATGCGCCAGTCCCAGGTCGTAATAGTTCACCAAGGCGTCCGCGCCGTCGTTGCGTCTACGGGCGGCAAGCACCATGTCGCGCTTCGCCTGTACGGTGACCTTCTCCAATGCAGGGAGTGCCAGCAGGTCGAGAACCGCGGCTGTACCCTCGGCGAATTCCGTCGGTATATAGAATGCCTTGCCCGGCTCGGTGGCAACGGCGGTTCCGCGCCACACGGCGCCCATGTCGTTCTCACCCTCGGAAATGGAATAGACTCCGATGCGCTCCTTACCGTCCAGTTCACGCTTCAGGACATCGAGTTCGTTCGTGCTGTCGCACAGGCGGTAATCGGCGTTCTTTGTGTCGAACTGTGTCGGCGGGGGCGTGTCCTTGACTTCGGATTCCAACGGCGGGAACTCATCGAAGAGCGACGTGGGGAAACCGTTGGCGAACTCCGGGGCCTTCTCGGAATCGATGCGGCGGCTGACGCGGTCGCCGAGCTGCTTGAACTCCAGTTCCCTGAAGATAGCCATCAGTTTGGACTTGTCCTCCGGTCGGCGCTCCAGGTCGGCCGGATCCACCTCGACGGGGACGTCCGTACGGATGGTGGCCAGGAATTTCGAGAACTTGATCTGCTCGGCGTTCTCGGTGATTTTCTTCTGGAGCGCGCCCTTCAGTCTGTCGGTATTGGCGAGGAGATTTTCCACGGAGCCGAAGTCCTGGATCAGTTTCACGGCGGTCTTCTCCCCCACGCCCGGGCAGCCGGGGATGTTGTCGATCTTGTCGCCCATCAGCGCCAGCAGGTCGATCACCTGGTGTGTGTTCTGCAAGCCGTAGCGGCTGCAGACCTCCTCGGGACCGCGCAGCTCGAAGTCCTGACCTCGGTAGGAGGGCTTGTACTGCAGGATCGAGGGAGTCACCAGCTGGCCGAAATCCTTATCGGGAGTCATCATGTAGGTGGTGAATCCCTCCTTCTCGGCCATCTGCGCCAATGTGCCGATCACGTCGTCGGCCTCGAAGCCGGGGACCTCGACTATCCGGATATTGTAAGCCTTGATTATTTCCTTGATGAAAGGGACCGAGAGGCGGATATCCTCGGGCATGGCGGCGCGCTCGGCCTTATAGGCCTCGCTGGCCTCGTTGCGGAACGTGGGCCCGTGCGGGTCGAAGCACACGGCGATATGCGTGGGCTTCTCCTTGCGCAACAGTTCCTCAAGCGTGTTGACGAAGCCGAACACCGCCGACGTGTTGAATCCGGCCTGCGTGATGCGCGGCATCTTGATCAACGCATAGTACGCCCTGAATATCAGCGCGTACGCATCAAGCAAAAACAATTTCTTCTCTCCTTCCATCTCTTCCTGGTGATTACATGCGAAGTTGTCTAAACTAATTTACGTTTTATAGAAACTGAAGATGTGTAAACTTTATGGCAATCTTTATTAATCTTACCATAAAAATTAGTTTAGACAACTTCTACCCTTATTAACGTGAAATTCCAACCGATTGGTTTGACATTCCAGTAAAAGTTGGTAATTTCGCGTCCGGTCTGATTACATTTCAGAATCAGGTTGTTTTTAGAACAGAAGAGACATAAGATTTCATAAAGGAGTCTATGCGTAGCCTTATGAAAACTTTTGATCTTATGTTCTAATGACGCAATTGACAAAAAACATGGACTTTAAATTAAAAGATATGGACAGGAAGGATATCGAGGTTGAGGTACATCCGTTCGAGCCGTGGGTTCCTGAGAACGCGAGGGTGCTGATCATGGGGACGTTTCCGCCGCAGCCCAAGCGGTGGTCAATGGATTTCTATTACCCCAACCGGACCAATGACTTCTGGTACATGATGGGACTGATATTCCTGGGCGACCGGGCGGCGTTGCTGCGGCCGGGCACCAAGGACTTCGACCTGGAGCGCATCAAGGCGTTGCTGAATGAGAAGGGAATCGCGCTGAACGACACCGGACACCGCATACGCCGGCTGGCGGGAAACGCTTCCGACAAGTTCCTGGAGATTCTTGAGCCGGTGGACCTGCGCGCCCTGCTGCGCCGGATGCCTGACTGCCTCGCACTGGCCACCACCGGCGAGAAAGCGGCCGACACCCTGGCCGGAATCACCGGCACCGAGCCTCCACGGATGGGACAGTGCGTCGCCTGTCCTCCGTTAGACATAGCCGACGGCGTCTATTCCAATCCACTGAGCATATGGCGGTTGCCCTCAACAAGCCGCGCATATCCGCTTCCGCTCGACAAGAAAGCCGATTATTACCGCGAATTCTTCCGCTCCGTCGGAATCATATAAAAATTTGCCATGCCGTAGGGAAATCTCCTGCATGAAACCCACGGCATGGCTAATAGAATCACAGAATCGATCCATGCCTCCAAATAGTTTAACACACAACAGGCTTCATTGTTTCTTGAATAAGGCGATATGATTCCTATATATCGGAAGTGATATGCGTCCATCGCAGACCGTCCCCGTCCGGCCGGTATATAATTCCTTCAACGTGTCGCCGTCTTCAAAAATTCCGTATAAGTTTATAGATTCCCCGTCCTCGGGCCGCAAACGTATCAAGATGGAATCTCGGTCATTGTAGCGCAATGCCGTGTGGGTGTCCAGCGTCCGCTGCCTTCCGGTACCGATCACCGGATTCTCCCGCCTGATGCGTCCCAACCGCTGAAAATGCTCCAGCAGAGCCGAATCCACCTCGTTCCAGTCCATATCCGAACGGAAGGCCTGGTCGCTGTCCACATTAAACCGCGCGTCGCTCAGTTTGCGACGGGTCTCGTCGCCGTAGAATATCTGCGCCACACCGGGCGACAGCAGGAAAGTCGTGGCGCAGTCCGCCATGTTGTCCATATCGGCGTCTCGGTGATAGGAATTGTTCAGGTAATTGAACGGATGCCAGCCGGGATGGGCGGCGACACTGTCGGCATACGCCTGCCAGGTATATACGATTCCATCCAGATCGCCGTGTTTCGGGAAATAGAAGTTCACCATGCCGGAGAATCCGGCATCGGCATAGTCCGGCTTATAATCGATTCCCGCATGGTCGAAATCACCAGTCATATAGACCCTGTCATTCCATTTCGACGCAGGATCCTGCGGATGGCTGACGCGCCAGCGTTCCAGTGCGGCATTGCAGGCTTGGCCAAGTTCCTTCCAACGGTCCAGCCTCACATTCTCCACAATATCGCAACGGACGCCGTCGATACCGAATTCCTCTACCCACGAGGCAATCCATCCGATCACATACTGCAACGGATCGGCGTCCCGGTCATGTCGCAACAGCCGGGCCGTCGGGTTGACCCAGGCATCGTTCCTCTTCACCTCCGATTTCCATTTCCGTTTAAGGAACTCCGGGATTACGGTGGGCATCCGGTTCTCGTCCTTGTAGTCGGGCAGACCGAACAGGGTGGCCTGAAGGGGTTCGGACTCGTCCCAGTTCTCGTCCGGCATACGTATCCAGTCACGACCATACCATCCCTTCCAGTTCAGGCGCCCGGCGTAAAACCGGTCATAACTCCAGTCGCGACGGTGTTCCACCGCCTGTTCCGGTGTCAGGCCGGTGTCGGCGAACCCATACTGCACGGCATCCAGCAGCGTGGGATAGCCTGGATCGTTGATGTTGGCGCCGAGCATCACGCGGATTCCCTGCGAATGAAACTCGTCCACCAACTCGCGGAACTCCGCCACCGTGCCGTAGTTCTTGTCAATCTGCGTATAGTCCAGCGGATAATAGCCGTGGTAGCCGTAATGCGGGAAATCGTTCACGGCACCGCTGCCGCTCATCCAGCCATGGATCTGCTCGTAGACGTCGGTCATCCATACCACGTCAACGCCGAGGTCGCGAAAGTACCCCTGCCGTGCCTTCTGCAGCATTCCTTTGAAATCTCCGCCGTGGAATGTAGCGGCATTGAGCCGCTCGCTGCCGTAGTCCACACGCCGTCCGTAGTTGATGTCGTTGGTGCTGTCGCCGTTGCAGAACCGGTCGGTGATCACGAAGTAGACAGTGGCGTTGCCCCAGTCGAAATCGCGCTCGGAGCCATTCATGGCTGGAACGATTGCGGCAGTCAGCAGAGTCAGGGTTGTCAAGGCTGTTGAAATAAATCTGTTCATCGCACTAAATTTTCCGCAAAATTAAGGTGCGGAACCGGGCCGTGCAATGCTGATTAATAACCATTTTCGGATGTAGAGCGAATCGACCGACTACAGCAGGCCCATTGATTCGGCGGCTGTGATGGCCTCGAAGGAGTTGGACACGCTTAGTTTCTCCAGTATGTTCTGACGGTGACGGTTGATGGTGTTCCTGCTGATGCTCAGTTCGTCGGCTATCATCTTGCTGGACTTGCCTTGCCGTATCAGGGACAGTATCTCCTTCTCGCGGCGTGTCAATATATGGGCCTTGCGTTCCGCCAGCGACAGTGTGGCGACCTTTCCCGTGCGGTAGTCCTTGATCCGTGGAGCGATTCCCTCATGTGGTGTCTGGTCGGCCGACAAGTCATAGATGCAGAGGATGAGCCACATCATCCCTTTAGGCGACAGGCACAGCACCTGGGTGGAGTTGTCGACCCAGATATAGTTTCCCTCCTTGTCCTGAATCCGGAATCGGCTCACTGCCTTGTGATGCAGTTTCTGGTCCGCGGGCAGTTTGTCGATCATCTTGAAGAACTCGAATTCCAGCAGCCTCTTCTCAGGCAGGCTTTCGGGATGGATGCGGTTGTATATGAAGTCCTCGTCGCTGGAGTCCAGCACCAGTTCCCAACACGATAAGTCATCATGCGTCACGCACCGTTCATCATTTGCCTGCATCTCCCACCCCATCAGTCGGGCGAACGCTCCGCCGTAAACATAGCAACGGTCAGACGCCGCATCGGTGATGACACAGCAACCCCGCGTCATGTCGGCCATCCGCCCGACGCTCCGCCGATACCCCTCCAGCGCCCACCTGTCCAGCGTCTCCTCCTGCAACCGCTGTCCCGCATATATCTCCTCCAGTTCCCTCCGCAGTATATCCATATCATCCCGGTTGTTGAAACAGTCGTCATTTCAACAACGGATACAAGTCATTGAAACTTATTCACATCGCAGTCAAATATTTTGACAAGTAAATAATAATTGCTAATTTTGTAAGTCTTGCGGGGATATTACAGAACTGCCGAACTACAGGGACGTGCCTCTGGCACGTTGGATTAATATTCTGAATGTCAATCAAACATCCCAAAGGGATGTCCCTACAACCAACGGTTCTGCAACGTCCCTCTGATAAACTTCATTTATATGGCAACTATACAGATAAAATCAGTTGGTCCCATAGCCGACACCGGAGTCATTGAATTGAAAACGGTGAATCTATTCATCGGAAAGCAGAGTACTGGCAAAAGTACCTTGCTGAAAATCTGTAGCCATTGCCGTTGGGTCGAAAAATTACTTTCCACCGGGAAACGTAAAAACGGAACCAGCAGCCTGTATCAGTTCACGCATTATTATCGGTTTGTCCAGGATCTGGTCAAGTTCTATAGGTTTGACCCGAAATTCTTCTCTGCCAACAGTGAGATTATCTATGTCGGCGATACTTACCGAATTGAATTCAAGGGAGACCTTCAATCCAACGCAAAGATTGAACCTATCCCGGATTCCACCCCGTATAATGCCAGATTGAGTTTCATTCCTTCGGAAAGGAACCTTATCTCCGCGATCAAGGATATAGAGTCCTGGTATCGTCCCAAGGATTTCGACCTGTTGTTCAACTTTATCTTCGAATGGGACGAGGTCAGGGCTTCCTACACCCCCGACAAGCCATTGCCTCTGGTTGTGACCCCCAACATGGATTTTTTTTACGACAGTGCAAAGGGAGAACAGATAAGGCTTACCGATAAACAGAAGGAATTCTCGCCCTTTTATGCCTCCAGCGGCGTCCAGTCGGCATTGCCTCTTGAGGTAATGATCAACGCCTATACCGCTGCAGTCGGCACAAAAGCCAACATGAGCAAAAGCGACATCATGGACATTGTCAGTTCGCTTCTTGAGGGTGATTCGGACATAAACAAGGTTGTGGCTGAAAGCAAACTGAGCAAAAACCTGATGACCTATCAAGGAGCAGTGTTCTTCATTGAGGAAATCGAGCAGAATCTTTTCCCGGAATCACAAGCCAATCTGTTGAGACATACCGTAGAGGCTATCAAGGGGGCGAATGCCCGGTATGAAGGGAACCGTTCCATGGTGTCGATTACCACCCATAGTCCCTATATCCTTTCCGCTCTGAACGTTCTGATGGCTGCCTCGGAGGCTTATGAAATTGATCCGGTAGCAACAACTAAAATCGTCCCGGAGAAATACATTCTGTCTAAAGGAAGCATCTCGGCATACTATCTAACTCCTGAAGGGACCACCAAGGATATCATTGATTCCGAACTGTATATGATCAGCGGCATGAACCTGGACAGTGTGTCCCAGACCGTTGAAGACGACCTGGATAAACTTAACGACATAATCTGCCAGTAATATGTCCGAGTCGCTGCATACGGTGCTATCCCGACAGTATTCCCCGAAACTGCCGCTTATCGAACGCGAGAATCTGTCCCTGAAAGAGGCCAGGACGACTTATAAACTTGGCTTCGGGAAACGCAGGGAATCTGTAGTATATCAGATTGACGGCCTCATAATGACTACCGGCAACCGATGTGACTATCTGATTCTTGCAAAGCAGGACATTTCCGGCGATGAAGAGAAATGGAAGTCTATATTCGTGGAATTAAAGGGCGTGGATGTGATGCACGCACTTCTGCAGCTTGACGCCACACTTGATAACCCGCTTTTCAAGCATTCATCAGTCAATGAAGTCCATGCAAGAATCGTAGCCAAGTCATTCCCTGCCAATACCGCCAATACTGAATTCGAGCGAGCCAGAAGAAAATTCAAGACCAAACACAAGAACTGCTCGTTCAAGCAGATCTCCTCCAACCAACCCAGACCTGATTCCCTAAAATGATTAAAGGGCAGCATTCTCACGAGTGCGGCCCTTCCCAATAACTAATCTATAGTACTCCCGAATTTCAGACCGGCGGAGCGCGGTTTTAAGTCAAGGAT
>ERZ827108.2962-NODE-2962-length-15608-cov-29.718061_pt1 | contig 15608 bp, 10 predicted proteins | sample MGYA00519921_ERZ827108 | MGnify/ENA primary metagenome ERZ827108 (study PRJEB31778, sample SAMEA3449258) | human gut metagenome | biome: human gut; feature: human-associated habitat; material: faeces | place: United Kingdom | collected 2010/2012 ... | reverse complement strand
CATATATTAACAAATATCAATATAAATCCCAGTCAACATCTTTCAGGACGGGACACGGTAAATGACAATATGACAGCAGATACATAGAATTCCATCGTTTTTAACTAAAATAGACATAAAAACAATTGGACATTCAGAGAAAATGCTTACATTTGGCAGGAAAACAACTTAAACAGCTAAAGACAACCGAGTCAAAGAAGAACCGGCACGTACATACATAAAAAGAGACGTCAGCCACAATCATTTTTTTGACAACCTTGTTCTAACACATATAAACATAACACTATGAAGACCGAACAGATTTTAACGGCATTGGAAGCCAAGCACCAGGGCGAAAAAGAATTCTTGCAAGCGGTGCGCGAAGTACTTCTATCCATCGAGGATGTCTACAATGAACATCCTGAATTCGAACGCGTCAAGCTGATTGAACGTTTGGTTGAACCGGACCGTATATTGACATTCCGCGTTCCATGGACAGACGACAAAGGGGAAGTGCACGTAAACATCGGATATCGCGTACAATTCAATAATGCCATCGGCCCTTACAAAGGCGGCATAAGATTCCATCCATCCGTAAACCTCAGTATTCTGAAGTTCCTCGGTTTTGAGCAGACGTTCAAGAATGCGCTGACAACCCTTCCTATGGGCGGAGCGAAAGGTGGTTCCGATTTCTCGCCGCGCGGACGCAGCGAAGCGGAAATCATGCGCTTCTGTCAGGCGTTCATGCTGGAACTTTGGAGAAATCTCGGTCCGGATCAGGACGTACCGGCCGGCGACATCGGCGTAGGAGGCCGCGAAGTGGGATACATGTATGGTATGTACAAAAAACTCTCCCGTGAACACACTGGTACTTTCACCGGAAAAGGTTTGGATTTCGGCGGCTCCATTCTGCGCCCCGAAGCTACCGGATTCGGTGCCCTCTATTTTGCACGGCAGATGCTGGAGGAATACGACATGGACATCAAGGGCAAGACCGTCGCTATATCGGGATTCGGAAACGTAGCATGGGGAGCAGCCAAGAAAGCTACCGAAATGGGAGCAAAAGTCGTTACCCTGAGCGGCCCCGACGGCTATGTATACGACCCCGAGGGAGTTTCCGGCGAGAAAATCGACTATATGCTCGAACTTCGTCTGTCGGGAATGGACATCGTAGCGCCTTATGCAGAAAGATACCCCGAAGCAACATTCTATCCGGGACGCAAGCCGTGGGAGGTAAAAGTAGACATCGCCCTCCCCTGCGCCACTCAGAACGAACTGAACGAGGACGACGCCCGCCAACTGGTTGCCAACGGCATAAAATGTGTGGCCGAAGTCAGCAATATGGGCTGTACGGCTGAAGCAGTAGACTACTTCATAGACACCAAAACACCCTTTGCACCAGGCAAAGCCGTCAATTCCGGAGGCGTAGCCACTTCCGGCCTCGAAATGACGCAGAATGCCATGCACATATCATGGTCGTCCGAAGAAGTAGACCGCCAACTGCATCAAATCATGAGCGAAGTCCACGCACAATGTCTCAGATACGGCAAAACACCCGAATACATCAATTACGTAAAAGGCGCCAATGTGGCCGGCTTCATGAAAGTAGCCCGCGCCATGATGGCTCAAGGTGTAGTATAATCACCGCTTAAAAACCAAAGCAATCCCGTTTTTCTATCTTTCCGGAGATAAAAACGGCAATAAAAGCATTCCGCTCCGGCCGGAGATATCACATTTTCCCCGTCGGAGCGGATTCTTATATTTCAACCACGACATACTCTACCCTATGTCGGCCTGTTGAGTACCCGGCATACGGTCAAAATAAACAAAAGTACCCGGTTATCAGCCTTATCGGCACAAAGATAAATCAACATCTATGGCTGCGGGATAAATACGGCGCGGGTCGTAAAAGCAGGACAGACTTTCCTGCATATTCCGTTCGTCAAGCCGCAATTTTCCCTCAAAGACCTTCACACCGTTCACAACAAGTATTACCGGTCTGCCTAAATCTACCAAATGCTCATCCAGATAGAGTCTGAAACGTCCCGTTACAGACGGCGTATATGTACGTGCGAACCGCAGGCCGATGCCCCAGACCGAATCGGTCTGTACGGTGGAATAATGAACATCACGAACATTCATCTCTATATGATTGCCTTTGATTGTCATTTCATAAGACGTACGGAGTATGCTGTCCGGACGGGAAATGACAAGAAGGTTATGAAATCCGCGTCTGTGCCTGCCATACATTTCAAAGTCCTCCCATCTCCACTCCTTGGGCCATGGATTACGCACGTAATGCTTCATCCACGTCGTTGTATGCGAATAATCTATGGCATGACCATAGCCCGGCATCAACTCTACCCTATGCACATAAGCTCCGGGATAGACACGTTGCAAACTATCAAACGCCTCGCAGGTATATCGAGTAAGCAAATTGCGGCAGAAGCCGCGGTCCTCACTACCTGTAAGCAGACTGAAAGCAAGATTCCCGCAGTTCTCAGCCGGTGCATTGCATAACGGCTCACCGCCTGCCATAGGTCCGGCAGCCGCCCAGTAATCAGCATAAAACGAAGCCATACGCTGACTGCCATAACCGCCTTCCGAAATACCGAATATATATAATCGGTCGGCATTGACACTATCCGAGAGCAAAATCTGCCGCAACAACTTATCCCAGACCCATTGTTTTCCCGGTTGTCCCCACCGGTAATATTCTCCCTCATTCGGTATTTGAGGAATAAAATACAGGGATGGAGCGTCATCAAAACGTTCACACAGCAGTCTGCCGGTCGCCCACTCCGCCTGTTTCGGCCCGGAGCCGTGCAAATATAAGAAAAACGGATAACCGGCGGCAGGTTTCACTCCCTTACGTCCGTGATAATAAGGCATTACAGCAGACGGCTCTTCACTTTCCGGTATAGCAAAACTCCCGGCCTGCATGTCCGGAAAATCCTTTGCCGGAATTATTTTCTCTTCCGCATACTTTTCATTTGCCTTTTTCCAGGCATTCCACACTTTCTCCCGCACTGCCGCCACCTGTCGCCGCTTTATCTTTCTTTCGGCCGGCATATATGTTGCTGATTGTCCGGCACACAGAACTTCATAAAAATAAGTTTCCACCGCATTACAGCCTTGAGCCATTGCGGGAATGGCGTCCAGCCCGAACAAGAACAATAAAAACAAGCTATACTTCATAAGTTTCATGCTGTAAAAGTAAGAAAAAACTGCGATACACAGACCGCATGAAATCTAATAAAGTCTATGCCGCTCAACAAAATATGCAATAACCAACTTTAATAAAGCCGCTATCGCATATTCAGTCGGGGTAACAGGATTCGAACCTGTGACCCCCTGCTCCCAAAGCAGGTGCGCTAACCGGACTGCGCTACACCCCGTTCAGAAAGAATGAAAGACTTTCCTAATTCAAAGAGAGACGTGACATAATCGCACGTCTCCTACTTTTGAGCCTCTTGTCGGATTCGAACCAACGACCCCGAGATTACAAATCACGTGCTCTGGCCAACTGAGCTAAAGAGGCGGGTGGGTAAGCTCTCTGTATCGCGCCGCTACAACCAACTACCTTTGCTGCGGTCAAGCCCTGGAGGATTCGAAGGGAGCTGGCCGTACAGCACCTACCCGTTTTCTGAGTGCAAAAGTACGTATTTTTTTTTCTCTGACAAAATTTTATTCAAAAAAGTAATGATTATTCCACTATGGACATCATCTTTGAATTTTGCCCCTTCATACGCACCTGTTCTCGTCATGGCGTATTCTCTCATTCAACTTGACCTGCATCTTATTGGAAAATCCAGACAAGAAAATACAGGAAGAACAAGAATAACCGGCAACAAACTGCAACCTATTCACTGCAATCAGATTGGGTCAAGAGTAAAGAACACGGCACATTTTCGCATAATCTTACACTTTGCAAATGCAGCAATATTATTGTGTATGACAACAACAAGCAAAAGCGTGCAACTCATTGAGCTGCACGCTTTTGCTTGTTGTTTATTATCTGCATCCTTATCAGAATCATTTGACCTCCTCAAAGTCAGCATCCTGGATATCATCTTTGGCATTTCCTCCGGACTGCTGACCGCCCTGGGAACCGGCATCGGGACCGGGCTGAGCACCCGTCTGCTGATACATCTGAGCACTGGCTGCCTGCCATGCGTTGTTAAGTTCAGCCGTGGCAGCATCAATGGCGGAGAGGTCCTGAGACTTATGAGCTTCCTTCAGTTTGGAGAGAGCAGCCTCAATAACCGATTTCTTGTCGGCAGGGAGTTTGTCGCCCAGCTCTTTCAACTGGTTCTCGGTCTGGAAAATCATAGAGTCGGCCTGATTGATTTTATCTACGCGCTCACGCTCCTTCTTGTCGGCCTCGGCATTAGCTTCGGCCTCCGCCTTCATGCGGTCAATCTCCTCCTGACTCAAGCCACTGCTAGCTTCAATGCGGATAGCCTGTTCCTTACCGGTAGCTTTATCCTTGGCCGATACCTTGAGAATACCGTTAGCGTCAATGTCGAACGTCACCTCAATCTGAGGTACACCACGACGAGCGGGAGCAATACCTGCCAAGTTGAAACGGCCAATGCTCTTGTTGTCGCGGGCGAACTGACGCTCTCCCTGCAATACGTGAATGGTAACCTCAGGCTGATTGTCTTCTGCTGTAGAGAACACCTGGCTCTTTTTGCAAGGAATTGTCGTATTGGCTTCGATGAGTTTTGTCATCACACCACCCAATGTCTCAATACCCATGGAAAGCGGAGTTACGTCGAGCAATACAATGTCACCAACACCTTCTTCCTTATTAAGGATTGCACCTTGGATACTTGCACCTACAGCCACCACCTCATCGGGGTTCACACCTTTAGAGGGAGCTTTTCCGAAGAAATCCTGCACAAGTTGCTGTACAGCGGGAATACGGCTGGAGCCACCGACGAGAATCACCTCATCAATATCGCTTGTGCTGAGTCCTGCGTCCTTCAATGCGGCCTCACATGGAGCCTTGCAAGCCTGTATAAGACCATGAGCCAAAGCTTCAAACTTAGCACGGGTAAGCGTCTTGACCAAATGCTTGGGCACGCCACCAACCGGCATGATGTAAGGCAGGTTTATTTCTGTCGTAGTAGAGCTAGAAAGTTCAATCTTGGCTTTTTCTGCGGCTTCCTTAAGGCGCTGCATAGCCATGGGGTCGGCAGAGAGGTCTGCACCTTCGTCATTCTTGAATTCCTGAACAAGCCAGTCGATGATAACATGGTCAAAGTCATCACCACCCAAGTGTGTGTCACCATTAGTGGAGAGCACCTCGAACACACCGCCGCCAAACTCAAGGATTGAAATATCAAACGTACCGCCACCGAGGTCGAACACGGCAATCTTCATATCCTTGTTAGCTTTGTCTATACCATAGGCAAGCGCAGCAGCCGTGGGCTCGTTCACAATACGCTTTACGTCAAGGCCGGCAATCTGTCCTGCTTCCTTAGTAGCCTGACGCTGAGAGTCGCTGAAGTAGGCCGGTACGGTGATGACAGCTTCCGTGATTTCCTGTCCCAGATAATCCTCGGCTGTTTTCTTCATCTTCTGAAGTATCATAGCCGAAATCTCCTGCGGCGTATACTGGCGACCGTCCACATCCACACGAGGAGTGTTGTTATCACCACGAACTACCTTGTACGGAGTGCGGCTAATTTCTTTCTGCACCTGATCATAGGTCTCACCCATGAAACGCTTAATAGAATAAATCGTGCGCTGAGGGTTTGTAATAGCCTGACGTTTGGCCGGGTCACCCACCTTCCGCTCGCCGCCTTCCACGAAAGCCACGATTGAAGGAGTTGTACGCTTGCCTTCACTGTTGGTGATTACGACAGGTTCATTACCTTCGAATACGGAAACGCAACTGTTGGTCGTTCCCAAGTCAATTCCAATAATCTTTCCCATAATTGTATTATTTTTATTTGTTATTTAATTCTTTGTTTATATACTACATGGATGTCCATGTGTATGCCCTGTTATTTGCAAGGAACATGCCAAAACTGACAACGTTCTACGAAAAATATCGCACATGACATTTTGTCAGACACAAAGAGCTATTAAGGCAGCCTTTTGCATCGCCACAGCACATCCTGATGGGAAAGAAAAATCTTTGGATTCCTTACTTTATACCTTCCTTGTCCATGAAAATATGGTCGGGATAGGATATGGCAACCAAAGAAAGGGCATTACCCGGTACAGACTCACCGGCAGAACATCTGTTCTTATCGGTAATGACCTGACAGAATTCTTCCACACTCATCCGATTGCGCCCTACCTCCAGCAATGTGCCGACAATGGCGCGCACCATGTTACGCAAGAAACGGTCGGCCGTAATTTCAAAACGCCACAAGTCATCCTCAACCTGAACCCAACGGGCTGATTCGACGTGGCAGATGTTTGTCTTCGTATCAGTGTGCGTCTTGCTGAAACTAGTAAAATCCTCAAAATCACAGAGTCTGCTTGCAGCTGTATTCATTCGTCCGAAATCAGGGGTAAAGAACAGCCGCGTGGCAAAATGACGGCGGAAAGGATTCTTCTTCGTATAGACAAAATAATGATACGTCCGGCCGGTCGCATCAAATCGGGCATGGGCGTTGTCGCATACTCGGATAATCCTGCTGACAGCTATGTCGGGAGGCAGCAGCCGACAGAGTTTATCACTAAGGTATTGGTTATCGAATGTTGCCGACGTATCAAAATGCCCCATCATCATGGATGCGTGTACTCCGGCATCAGTTCGTCCGGCACCCACTACTTGTATGTCTTCGCGCAACAGCGTACTCAGTGCACGATTGAGACGTTGTTGTACGCTGTCGGCATTGGGTTGAATCTGCCAACCATGATAGGCGGTCCCGTCGTATGAGAATTGTATGAAGAAACGCATAAGTTTAGAATGAATATAATGAATGGGGAATAAGAACGAATCGGTGCCGTACCGAAATGGTGCGACACCGATATTATTATAGTGTTTTAAGAAATGTCTCAGGCTTCTTCAGCTACAACCTCGAAAGGAACTTCGGCTGAAACTTCCTTATGAAGTTTGATGGTAGCCTTATAACTGCCAACCTCTTTGACATCTTTCACAACAATAGCCTTGCGATCGATTTCGAAACCAAGTTTTCCGAGTTCTTCGGCAATGTGCAGACTGTTTACAGAGCCATAGATGGCACCGGTAGCACTTACCTTTGTCGTTATCTTGATAGTTTCTACCGCATTGAGCTTTTCGGCAAGAGCCAAAGCATCATTCTTAATTTTCTCAAGTTTGTGAGCGCGTTGCTTCAAGTTTTCAGCCAACACTTTCTTGGCAGCTTCCGAAGCAATGACAGCCTTGCCCGTAGGGATGAGGTAATTGCGACCGTAACCGCTCTTTACGTTTACGACGTCGTCCTTGTAACCCAAACCGTGTACGTTTTCTTTCAAAATGAGTTCCATATCTTATACCTCCTTTTTATTTCATCAAATCGGTTACGAAAGGAAGCAAGGCCAAGTGGCGTGCACGCTTGACGGCCTGTGCCACGCGACGCTGATACTTCAGAGAAGTTCCGGTGATGCGACGGGGCAGAATCTTACCCTGCTCGTTCAAGAACTTTTTCAAGAATTCGGGATCCTTGTAGTCAATATACTTGATTCCGCTCTTCTTGAAGCGGCAATATTTCTTTTTCCGAACGTCCACGGTGGGCGGGGTCAAGTAACGGATTTCAGATTGTGCTTGTGCCATGGTTTAGTCCTCCTTAGTTTTTTTGTTGTTACGACGCTTTTCCGCATACAGGGCGGCATACTTCTCTAACTTCACGGTGAGGAAACGAATTACGCGTTCGTCACGGCGATAACCGATTTCAAGCTTGTCGATAACGTGCGGCTCAGCCTTGAATTCCAACAACTGATAGAAACCGGTGGACTTCTTCTCGATGGGATAAGCCATTTTCTTGAGGCCCCAGTTCTCTTCATTGATAATCTCAGCGCCCTCGGCGGTAAGAATACCCTTGAATTTTTCGACCGTCTCCTTCATCTGTTGTTCAGACAAAACGGGAGTCATAATGAAAACGGTCTCGTACTGATTCATCATACTTGTTAAATGAATATTGTGTTTTATTTGCAAAATTGCGGCGCAAAGATACGAATTTGAATTTATTCCACAAAGAATATCAAGGCTTTTTCTCATTACATGTTCCTCAAAAACGCTCCAGACATCCAAAAAAATTACGATTTTGCAACTAAACACTGTTAGCGACCTGATTATTTATTAAAACAAATGCTATTTATTTGGTCGTATCAAATCATGTTCGTACCTTCATACTCATGAAACAACAAGCAAATAATATAACAATCATTTTGCGCGGACAGTCCCAAACAGACAGACAAACTTAAAACGTATCCGTAAAACCGATAAAGAAGACAAAAAGGCTTACAGAGAGCGATATTAGCATTGATGCTCTCCAATGAACCGAGATAAAAAAGGATAAAGTAGAAAAAATGAAAACAATCGAATTTATAGGGCATCCTCCATACAGAGAGGATATGGAAGAAGTTGAGAAGGAGACATACCGTTTCCTTGACAACCTTGCCATCAAATATCATACAATATGTCATGATGCGATATTCAGTATGAAAGAATGCAAGGATATGGAACAAGCATTAAGAGCCATCATACCCAAGAATCTATTCTTGTGCAACAGGCAGAAAACACAATTTTATTTGCTTATGATGCCCGGAGAAAAAGCATTCACCCCCAAACAACTTTCTGCGGACTTAGGATGCCCACATCTGTCTTTTGCAGACGAAAGACAAATGGTAGACATGCTTGGCGTCCATCCGGGTGCAGTGTCTCCAATGGGATTGATACACGAACACGACAAAAAAGTTCTACCGGTAATAGACCGAGCACTTATCCAATATGAATACATAGGTTGTCACCCTTGTGTCAATACCGCTACCATCAGATTGAAAACAGCAGACCTATTGAACAGAATAATACCCGAATCAGGTCATCATTATAGGATAGTCGATCTGAAGCCGTAATGACGGAACAGCAAGAGGCATTCATGCACCATACGCGACTTCATGGCAATCCATATAGAGGACACCTGTTCCAAAACTACATATAATTTCATAAAGAAGTCCGCTCCGTATTACTGATATACGGAGCGGACTTTATTTAAGGTTCAGGTATCTCTTCTATACGAGAGTTCTTTAGCCCAACCTATCGTTAATGTCTCTTCACTTGAAGAAGACCTTGTACGTGGCATCCCGGCCATCCGACAAAGAAACCTTCACGATATGCACGTTGTCGGAAGTTGCCGTTACGGGCACTTGTGCCTGCTTTACACCGGAAAGTTTCTGCGAAAGCACCATCTTGCCGGCGGGGGTATAGACATTGACGGCAGCAATTCCCTCGGGAGAGGAAACAAACAGTCTGTTACCCTCTACACGCAATTGGGTTGAGGATTGTCCCTCTACAAACCGTATACCTGTAATCTCCGGTTCCTTGGCATCATCAAGGACTTCCACGATTTCATAAATAATCGGAGCTTGGAATCCCGCCCATGCAATATGCAAACCTATGGCATCCTTATACTCTGTCAGATCCACTACCTGCTTATAGTCTGTCAAATCAGCCACATGGTATCCCACACTGCCCGGACTACTGGCAACCTTAACACTCAACATGGCCTTTCTTTCGGCTGAATTATCCAAGTCCTGATAAATCACAACAGACTTGACAGGATATCGTTGCTGGAAATAGTAATTAATCCACTGTATAGTAGGTGCAACCGGCATACTTGTATGCGCAAGGGCGTCAGTCAGTTCCGTCACTTCCTTTTCATCGAAAGACACACACTTTTCCTTAACCACATCCTGCTTGTATTCAATCTCATACAGACGCATCCACTTGTTGGTATTGGCCTCCACCAATCGCAGGCGGATGAACTTTATATTTGTGTCAGGCTGATTGTTCACAAAATCGCAATAGCTTACCTCAGAGGAATAAGACTTCACCTGCGGCAGGCTCATCGTGAAGTCCGTCGTATAGTTACCCTTCACCGTGAGTGCCGTCCAAGTGTTGCCATCGGCCGAGACCTCCACACGTCCTTTGTTCATGTAGTCGCCGTTTACGGTTCCCACATATAAGCGCACTTCGGATATTTTGGCCGGACTGGCAAGCTGAAGCGTATAAGCATCATTATTCTGCTGGTTGCGCTTGAGACAGCAATAGGTATCATATCTACCATCAGCCAAGAATTCTTTGGTATGTCCTTCATAGATTTCTCCGGAAGGGATTGTTACTGCTTCTGTAACGGCCTCCACCGCAGGCTTCACCGAGAAAGAAGCGCTACTTGTGGGGAAAAATCTAAGCGTTCTGGGCGTATCGGACTCGTTCTTTATACACATGAATTTGACAAAGTCAGACATCATCGTTTCCTTGTCCGAATATTTCACCCACGTATAACCGTCGCCGGAATATAATACCGTATAGTTGGCTATAATCGTATCGGCAATCGTCACATCATCCAGTCTCACGGGACGAGGCAGGGATATACCGACATACTGGTTCTTTTCGAGTTTGTTTGTAGAGCGGAAGATAAAGACAGATCCGTCATTGTTCGTAGTACAAGTACCTTGCGCACCCTCAATGTTGGAGAAGAATTTCGCTTTCGTTTCTGCGGACTGTTTGAAATAACCTTCCATGGACCTTTCTTTCATGAACTTGACGAAAGGTTCGAGTCCCGAGCTGGCAGTCATGGCCTGATTGTAGGAAACAGAGATACCACTGCCCATTCCCTCAAGAGCCGCTACGGTGTAATTGGCATCCGTATCTATCTTGTTGATGAGTGTCGCATGAGGAGCATACTTTTCCCATTTTTCGCCCTGCTCATTCTCTTCCATGTTGAGCAATTCCTGGAATGCGACAGACGAGGCTGCCATCTGCTTCAACTTCAGAAGCCAAGGCTTAAGGTCGTTGTAGAGCAGTCTGTCACTTTCATTTTCGGAATCTTTCCATGCCTCAAGCTCCGTGCAGGCTGCAACGATTTTTTTCAGCCGCTCCTTCAAAGCCGTATCCGAATAATTGCCGCCGCTGATCTGGGTCTTATAATTGTCTATCAGGGACTGCAGGTCAGCAGTTTCACCATAACGCAGATATTCTGCCAGAAATCTATAAGTTTCGGCCTTCTCCTTGCCGACGATTGCCGGGAAAGAAGCCTCCCAACTGCTCTTGTTGTCAAAGCCGGAAGTATTCCAAGCATAGTTGGCTACACTGAAGAGAGGAATTTTCGCAACTTCTCCCTGCTGCATCGGGTTACTTACGATACCGCAACCGTTCAGCAACTCTTCCGGAAGCCGTGAGTTGTTGCTGATGGCAGGCATATCGACGAAGTTCGTATAAGTATCCATCGGGAATATACGTGCATCGGCATTGTCGTTGCACGGATAATTCCACCACCATCCGGCATCACGTCCCAAATACTGCTTCACCTGATTGAGGTCGCCGCTATTAGGGACGCTCCACACGCCCCATCCGGTGGTATAGATGGTCACATTGTTGGGTGTTGCGGCCAAGGCCTCGAAGAAAGCCTTACGCTGCGCCTCACCGCCACCGGCAAACGCGGAGCAATAAATCTGAGGAACGAAATGCAAAGGCTGAACCGTATCGGTCGGAACTGCCCCCGCAGTATTGTATTTCGCTTCCAAAGCACGCTGTATCTCCGTTACACGGTCGGCATTGAGCTTATAACCGGCATCATCGCTCGGGATACTCACGTCGTCCACGAAGACAGCGAACTGCCGCACGCCGAGTTGATACATCTTGTCGAACTTGGACATGATGTCCTCTACTACGGTATTGCTGCCCAGGAAGTTGTTACCCGGATGTATCGCCCAGATGAAGTTCACTTTCGTGTCGTGCGACATTTCCGAAAGCTCACTAATCATGTCCTGAGACAGCCATCCGTTCTTCTCCTGCTCGGCCGTGAGCGTGGTGGGATAGGCATCCTGCCACTTTTCGGAATGATACGGATCACTCTTTGCGCCATAAAGATAAGTATTCATCTTGTTGCGCATCATGAACTTCATGAGGTCTTTCTTTACGCTTATCGAATAAGGATAACCATAGTATCCCTCCACAATGCCACGGCTTTGCTGGTCGGCATAGTCACCGATAAAGACACACGGCATGGCGTTTCTGTCGCCGTCCAACATCTGTTCCAACGAAGCAAGCGCATAGAAAGCGGCATTTGTATTCTCACCCAAGATGACCACCTGCGCCAATCCGCCCTCGGCGGTGAGGCTCAGGCAATGGCGATCGTACTTCCCTTCCTTCGAGAACACCTCGCGCGAAAATCCTATTGCGGCCCCCTTGCTGTCGGCCATGCTGCCGGAGCCGTTCACACCTATATATATATTGGTGCACGACGATGAGGGAGCATCCGAAAATGCAGCTGTCATTCCGTGGTCCGCCAATACGCCTTCAAGACGTTTCCGGGTAGCGGCGTCAATGCCGCTCTCCACAATCACATTCACCTGGTCCGTGAATCTCGCCGTACCCGTCACCGCCGTCTGTTGCTGCGGAATGGGGTAAATGGTGTAGACATTGTCAGCCCAAGCACAGCCCGGCATCAGGCTGAAAGCCGCAATTACACCGATCAAGAATGATTTTCTTTTCATAATATAGAATTTAAGATGGTGGACGCGACGAATCGCGTCCGTACCCTGTTTATCCTTTCATGTTCTTAAGGTTCGCTATGGTATCGCGCAGAGCCGCGATTTTCGTCTCGGCATCGTGCTGTTTCTTACGCTCCAGCTCCACGACGGCCGCCGGCGCATTCGAGACGAAACGCTCATTCTGCAGTTTCTTTTCCACGCTTTTCAGGAAGCCTTCCAAGTGCTTCAACTCGGCCTCGGCCTTTTCCAGTTCGGCGGCAACGTCCATCAGGCTTCCCAGCAGCACGGCGTATTCCGTTGTCCCCACAATGAACGAGGAGGCATTGGCATCCTTATCGGTGACGACGGCGATTTCGCCGACATTCGCCATCTTGCGGATCACACAGTCGTACTCCGCCACAGGATTACTACCGACGGCCTGCAGTTCGAGCTGTTCCTTCTGGGCTATGTTCTTTCCGTTCCGAACGGCACGCACACCAGCCACGACGTTCTTGACCATCTCGACATCGGCTATCAGCCGGTCGTCGCCGTCCACGGGAGCTGCGATGCTCTGCGGACTGGTCATGATGCTTTCGCCGTCCTTCCGCTCATACAGATGTTGCCACAACTCTTCGGTGATGAAGGGCATGAACGGATGAAGCAGGTGAAGCAAGTCATCGAAGAAGCCGGAAACGGCCTTATAGGTGGCTGCATCGATGGGCTGTCCGTAGGCGGGTTTCACCATTTCCAGCAGCCAGCTCGAGAACTCATCCCAGAAGAGGCGATAAACCTCCATCAGGGCTTCGCTCAAACGGTATTTGGAGAAGAGGTCGGCTATCTCGGCGGCACTCTTGCGCAGTTGTGCGCCGAACCACTTCACGGCCAGACGGGCCGTCTCAGGCTGTTCGGTCTCGGCCACCTGCCATCCCCGGACAAGCCGGAAGGCATTCCATATCTTATTACAGAAGTTACGTCCCTGCTCGCAGAGGCTCTCGTCAAACAGGATGTCGTTGCCGGCTGGTGCGGAAAGCATCATGCCCATGCGCACGCCATCGGCCCCGAAGCGGTCGATAAGGAGCAGCGGGTCGGGAGAGTTACCCAGCTGTTTCGACATCTTACGTCCCAGTTTGTCGCGCACGATACCGGTGAAATAGACATTGCGGAACGGCATCTTGCCCGTATATTCGTATCCCGCCATAATCATTCTTGTCACCCAGAAGAATATGATGTCCGGGCCGGTAACAAGGTCGGCCGTGGGATAATAATAGTTGAATTCCTCATTGCCCGGCTCATTGATACCCTTGAACAGGGAGATGGGCCACAGCCAGGACGAGAACCACGTATCGAGCGCGTCTTCTTCCTGCCGCAGGTCGGAGAGCTGAAGGTTCTCATTGCCGGTCTGGCGACGCGCCTTGTCCAGTGCGTCCTCCGGAGTCTCGGCCACGACGAAACCGCCCTCGGGCAGATAATAGGCAGGTATGCGGTGTCCCCACCACAGCTGGCGGGAGATGCACCAGTCCTTGATGTTCTCCAGCCAGTGCCGGTAGGTATTCTTGTATTTTGCCGGATAGAATTTGATTTCATCGTTCATGACGGGCGGCAAGGCCATTTCCGCGAAATGTTCCATCTTGAGGAACCACTGCATGGACAGTTTCGGTTCGATGGGTACGCCGGTACGTTCGGAACAGCCCACCTTGTTGGTGTAATCCTCTACCCTTTCGAGCAGGTCGGCCGCGGCCAAATCAATCTCGATCTGCCGGCGTACGTCGAAGCGGTCCATACCCACGTACATTCCGGCCGCGGGCGAGAGCGTCCCGTCGTCGTTGAAGATGTCGATGCTCTGCAATTTGTGCTTTTCGCCCAGCATGTAGTCATTGATGTCGTGCGCCGGAGTCACTTTCAAACAGCCCGTACCGAACTCGATGTCCACGTATTCGTCCTCGATGACGGGAATGACGCGCCCTACAAGCGGCACAATCACTTTCTTTCCTTTCAGCCACTCGTTCTTGGGGTCGTTCGGGTTGATGCACATGGCCGTGTCGCCCATGATGGTCTCGGGGCGTGTAGTCGCCACGACGGCATACCGGCCTTGCGGGTCGCCTTCCACTTTGTAGCGCAAGTAGTAGAGTTTGCTGTGCTCCTCCTTATAAATCACTTCCTCGTCGGACAATGCCGTCTTGGCCTTGGGGTCCCAATTCACCATACGGACGCCACGATAGATAAGTCCTTTCTCGTACAAATCGACAAAGACCTTGATGACGCTGCGCGAGCGTTCCTCGTCCATGGTAAAGGCCGTGCGGTCCCAATCGCACGATGCGCCGATGCGACGCAACTGTTTCAGGATGATGCCCCCATGCTCGTCGGTCCACTCCCAGGCATATTTCAGAAATTCCTCGCGGGTGAGGTCCGACTTCTTGATGCCGCGCTCCGCAAGACGGTTCACAACCTTCGCTTCGGTAGCTATCGACGCATGGTCGGTACCCGGCACCCAACAGGCGTTCTTTCCCTCCATGCGGGCATGACGGACAAGAATGTCCTGGATGGTCTCGTTCAGCATGTGCCCCATGTGCAGCACGCCTGTGACGTTGGGCGGCGGAATCACCACCGTATAAGGTTCACGTCCGTCGGGTTTGGAGCTGAACAAATGATGGTCCAGCCAGTACCCGTACCACTTACTTTCTACTTCTTCAGGATTGTACTTGGTTGCCAATTCCATTATCTTATTTCTTTTTTCTATATTATAATCTTAAGATACAAATGCAAAGATACTCAAATATCTTAAGAGTTAAAGTCTTGTCGTCTTAAAATCCTTGTATTCCCCTAAAAAAACATCACTGCGGGCAGATGGAACATTCCGGCAGACAGGGATATATTTTTTCATTCCGCACGATTTTAACACTATGTCCCGTCCTGAAAGATGTTGACTGGGATTTGTATTGATATTTGTTAATATA
>ERZ827108.2961-NODE-2961-length-15621-cov-3.959399_pt1 | contig 15621 bp, 15 predicted proteins | sample MGYA00519921_ERZ827108 | MGnify/ENA primary metagenome ERZ827108 (study PRJEB31778, sample SAMEA3449258) | human gut metagenome | biome: human gut; feature: human-associated habitat; material: faeces | place: United Kingdom | collected 2010/2012 ... | reverse complement strand
GCAAGAGTCTTAGAAACTTTCTTGCCATTCTTCTTTGCAGTTACCTTAACCGTAACTTTTGCCTTACCAGCCTTAACAGCGGTAACCTTTACCTTCTTTGTAGAAGTCTTTGATACCTTTGCGATGCTCTTTGCACTGCTAGAAACTGTTGTCTTAACACTCTTCCAGCTAGAAGGTGTAGTAACAGTTAATGTTTTTGAGCTACCAACATAAACAGTAGCCTTTTTTGCGCTAAGCTTTGCTGTAGAAGCTGCCTGTGCGTTTGTAGCAGGAACTGCTGTTACAACCATAGCTGCAGCGAGAGCAAAAGCTAACACTTTTTTGCTTGATTTCATGTTTTTTCCTCTCTTTCTTTTTGACTAACTTCCATCTCTTCTACTCGTTTAACCCTGCACGTTTAAGTTCCTTCATCTTCTCTTCCAAACCGCTGCGGACGATTTTTCCAGTCCAATGTTCTCGCTAATTGCCTCCACTGACCTTCCTCGGTCTTACTGTTAAGTCCATCGTCAGTTTCATCTACAGACACACAAATCATAAATGACCAGAAACTTTCGTACATCAGACGTCGGCGTAGAGTGTGATATCAACGTTGATTGTCCAGCATCAAGATCAGCAAGCTGAGGTTCCGATGACTTATATTTCTAATATGTATCTGTAATTGTAAGGTCTGTCTGGAACAAATTCCAGTTTCCATAGCCTCGATAGTAGTTCATCACTTGTCGTACTATTTATAGTACTCTTTTAACTACTCTACGTGACAATCATACACCAAGTATTGTATCTTTGCAACACCAAAATTACATTTTATTGAAAAAATTCTTTAATATTTTCTTAAGCATTTAAGAGTTTTTTCACTTTTTTCTATTATTAAAACTATTTCACGCGTAGTTCGAGTGAAACTACGCGTGAAGATAAACAATTCTATTTAAAGTAAGCAACTCCGGATTCGAAGATCTTCATATCCTGCTCTCCGTAGATGTTCATGGCAACGGCCTCACCGCGGCGCTCGCTGTGTGCCATCTTTCCGAGTACACGTCCATCCGGACTGGTGATACCCTCGATCGCCATGTACGAACCATTGACATTCCACTCTTCATCCATGGTTGGCTCGCCGGCTTCATTGACATACTGGGTGGCAACCTGTCCGTTTGCAAAAAGCTTGTCCAGCCATTCCTTCGGAGCTACGAAACGTCCCTCTCCATGGGATGCCGGGTTGCAGTATGTTGCACCAAGCTTTGCCTGCTGCAGCCATGGGGATTTGTTTGTCACAACCTTGGTATATACCATCTTGCTGATGTGGCGGTTGATGGTGTTGTAGGTCAGTGTCGGGGAATCCGCACTCTGTGCCTGGATCTGTCCGTAAGGAACAAGTCCCAGTTTGATCAGCGCCTGGAATCCGTTGCAGATACCAAGTGCCAGTCCGTCACGTTCTGACAGCAGTCTGCTTACTGCCTCGGTCATCTTTGCATTCCGGAATGCCGTTGCAAAGAACTTTGCAGATCCTTCCGGTTCATCTCCTGCGGAAAAGCCGCCCGGGAACATGATGATCTGTGACTGGTTGATTGCCTTGACAAATTCATCGACAGAATCACGGATGTCTGCTGCACTCAGATTCTTGAATACTTTTACAATTGTATTGGCACCTGCACGCTCAAACGCTTTCGCACTGTCGTACTCACAGTTTGTTCCAGGGAATACCGGAATGAATACGGTCGGCTTTGCGACTTTGTTCTTGCATACATAGATATTCTTGGTATCATATACGTCACTCTGCACTTTTTCCTTGCCCTCGGTTGCGCGGGTTGGGAAGACTCTTTCGAGTGTTCCGGTCCAGGCTGCAATTGCTTCCTCCATGGAAAGTGACATTTCTTTGTATACAAATTTCTGTGCATCGTTCACTTCACCGACAACAACTCCGGATGCTTCTTTTATAATAGGAAGAAACTCCTCTTTTACTTCTGCAACGATATTACCAAATCCCGGTGCAAATAAGGTTTCTGCAGTGACATCATCGGCAATTGTTACACCCAGTTTGTTACCGAATGCCATCTTGCTGACTGCTGCTGCCAGACCTTTTCCGTCAAGTGCATAGGCACTGCGGATTGCTCCCTTGCCGATCAGCTCATGAATCTTGTCATACAGTTTCATCACCTGTTCATATACCGGCAGATCATACGCGTTCTTTTCGATCGTAAAGAGTACCAGCTTATCTCCTGCTTCTTTCAGTTCCGGTGTGATCACGTCTTTTTCTCTTGCCACATCGACTGCGAAAGAAACCAGTGTCGGAGGCACGTCAATATCGTTAAAGGTTCCGGACATGGAATCTTTTCCACCGATGGACGGCAGTCCAAAACCGATCTGTGCATCAAATGCACCGAGCAGTGCTGCAAACGGCTGACTCCATCTCTTTGGATCTTCACTCATTCTGCGGAAATACTCCTGGAAGGTGAAGCGTACTTTCTTGTAGTCACCACCGGCGGTCACGATACGGGAAAGGGATTCCAGCACGGCATATACCGATCCGTGGTATGGACTCCAGGAGGATAAGTACGGATCAAATCCGTAGGACATCATGGTTACGGTATCGCATTTTCCTTTCAGAACCGGAAGTTTGGCAACCATGCTCTGTGTCTCGGTCAGCTGATAGCGGCCGCCGTATGGCATGTAGACACTTCCCGCACCGATGGAACCGTCAAACATCTCGACAAGTCCCTTCTGGGAACATACATTAAGATCCGCAAGCATGGCAAGCCATGCTGATTTGTTGTCGTTTTTCTGTAATGCATCTGCAACTTTCGGAAGTTCGATCTTTTTAAAGAAGTTGTCTTCCTCTTTTGGCATCTCGACTTCGACATCTGCTTCCTGATGCGCACCATTGGTATCGAGGAATGCACGGGAAATATTGACAATGTCTTTTCCTCTCCACTCTAAGATCAGTCTCGGCTCCTCGGTAACAACTGCCACCTCGGTTGCTTCAAGGTTTTCTTCTTTTGCATAAGCAAGGAACTGCTCGACATCCTGCGGAGCGACAACCACTGCCATACGCTCCTGAGACTCGGAGATTGCAATCTCCGTTCCATCCAGACCAGCATATTTCTTCGGTACTTTATCCAGATTCACGCGCAGTCCGTCTGCAAGCTCACCGATGGCTACCGATACACCGCCGGCACCGAAATCGTTACATTTTTTGATAATATGGCTGACTTCTTCTCTGCGGAACAGGCGCTGCAGTTTACGCTCAGTCGGTGCATTACCTTTCTGTACCTCGGCACCACATACAGACGTAGACTGTGTGTTATGTGCCTTGGAAGATCCGGTTGCTCCACCGATACCGTCACGTCCGGTACGTCCGCCCAGAAGGATAATCTTATCTCCCGGATCAGAGGTCAGTCTCTGTACGGCACGTCTCGGTGCGGCACCCATGACAGCACCGATCTCCATACGTTTTGCTACATAATCCGGATGGTAAACTTCTTTGACATATCCGGTTGCCAGTCCGATCTGGTTTCCATAAGAGCTGTAACCTCTGGCTGCCTCGCGCACGATCTTCTTCTGTGGCAGCTTACCCTCAATCGTATCTTTTACGGATACGGTTGGATCTGCGGCTCCGGTCACACGCATTGCCTGATACACATAAGTTCTTCCGGAAAGCGGATCACGGATGGCTCCGCCTAAACAGGTAGCAGCACCACCGAACGGCTCAATCTCGGTCGGATGGTTGTGTGTCTCGTTCTTAAAGTTTACAAGCCACTCCTCGGTCACGCCGTCCACCTCGATCGGAACGACAATCGAGCAGGCATTGATCTCATCGGATTCCTCCTGATCCATCAGCTTGCCTTCCTTTTTGAGGCGCTTCATCGCCATTAAGGCAATGTCCATCAGGCACACGAATTTGTCTGAACGTCCTGCGTAAAGATTCTTATGGGTGGCAAGGTAATCCTGATAGGTCTCTTCCATCGGCGCACGGTAATAGCCGTCGTCAAAGCTTACGTCCTTAAGTTCTGTGGAAAACGTCGTATGACGGCAGTGATCAGACCAGTAGGTGTCCAATACGCGGATCTCCGTCATGGACGGATCGCGCTTCTCCTCATTCTTAAAATAATTCTGAATATGTAAAAAGTCCTTGAATGTCATCGCCAGACCGAGGGAATCATAAAGTTCCTTCAGTTCTGCCTCAGACATCGCAGAAAATCCGTCAAAAATCTTTACATCCTCTGGCTCCGGGAATGTCTGCACCAGCGTCTGCGGCTTCTCAAGACCGGTCTCCCTGGAATCAACCGGGTTGATGCAGTGCTTTTTGATCGCCTCAAACTCTGTATCGCTGATCTCTCCCTCGATCACATAGGTCACAGCCGTGCGGATCAGCGGCTCCTCGTTCTCATTTAACAGCTTCACGCACTGCTCGGCGGAGTCCGCTCTCTGGTCAAACTGTCCCGGCAGGAATTCTACGGAAAAAGTTCTCGCGCCATTTAACTCAAAAGTTTCCTCGTACACATCGTCCACCGGCGGCTCGGAAAAAACGGTAACCAGAGCCTTGCGGTAGGTTTCCTCCGATACATGCTCCATATCGTAACGGATCAGTTCACGCACTCCCTTCACGTCACTGATACCGAGATAATTTCTGATCTCTGCTTCCAGCTCTCTTGCTCTGACAGCAAATGCCGGTTTTTTCTCCACATATACGCGTCTTACGTTGCTCATATTTTCCCTCCATCTGCGCACGCCATCGGCGAAACTACTGATCGTTTGTATTTCTATCTTATCCTACTTTCTATATGAAGTATAGCATATGCGAACAAATAAGCATAATTAATATATTTAATCTCTTCTATTATTATGGTTAATATATCACATAAGATTTATTTGACAGTTTTATAAGCAGGTCTTATAATTATAGTTAACACGCTACAGAACGGTTCGGAGCAACGCTCCGACAGAAACGAGGAACCATGGATATCAATTACGAATTGTATAAAGTTTTCTATTATGTTGCAACCTCCCTCAGCTTTTCCGAGGCGAGCAAGCAGCTCTATATCTCCCAATCCGCCGTCAGCCAGTCAATCAAGACGCTGGAGAAAAAGCTGGAGCAGCCGCTTTTTATCCGGAGTACCAAAAAAGTACAGCTGACTCCGGCAGGAAAGATTCTGCTCAAGCATATTGAACCTGCCATGAATTTAATCCGGCGCGGTGAGAGCCAGCTGTTAGATTCCGGCAGCCTCGGTCTGGGGCAGCTTCACATCGGCGCGAGCGACACCATCTGCCGCTATTTTCTCGTGCCGTATTTAAAGCAGTTCCACAAGAAGTTCCCGAATGTCCCGATCAAAGTGACAAACTCAACCTCTCTCAGCTGTGTGGAGCTGTTGGAGCAGGGAAAAGTCGATCTGATTGTGACCAATTTTCCCAACTCTAATTTAAACCAGTCCTACATCCGCAAGACTGTGTGCAGCTTTCACGACGTCTTTATCGCCAACCCTGCCTATTTTAATCTGAAGCAGCAGGAGATTGCCTTAGAGGATCTGCAGCAGTACCCAATCCTGATGCTCGACCGCAAGAGCACCACCAGCGAATTTTTGCATAACCTCTTTCTGCAGCACCAGCTTGAACTGATGCCGCAGATCGAGCTGAGCAGCAACGATCTTCTGATTGATCTGGCACGTATCGGCCTGGGAATCGCGTTTATCCCGGATTACTGCCTAAACCGCGAGTCCAAAGAGCTCTTTATCGTAAAGATCAAGGAAAAGCTCCCGGCACGCCAGATGGTCACCGCAGTCAACCCGACGCTTCCAATCGCACAGTCTACGGAAGAATTCTTAAAGCTCCTGCCGTCTCTCCCAGAACTCGGCTAACATCTGTTCTACTTCATTTACATTGCATATCCGGCGCTGTTCCCATTCCCTTGGGAACAGCCCTCTGTAATCACTCTTTAAAAACCGCTCGTCCAGCAGTTCAATCACTCCCACATCCTCTGTCGTCCGTATCACGCGTCCGGCCGCCTGCAATACCTTGTTCATTCCCGGAAAGCGGTACGCATAATCAAAGCCTGCCCCCGCTCTCTCATCATAATAATGCATTAAAATCTCGCGCTCATTGCTGATCTGCGGCAGTCCTGTTCCCACGATCACCGCCCCGATGAGCTGTTCTTTTTTCAGATCAATCCCCTCTCCGAAAATACCTCCGAGCACACAGAATGCCACCAGTGAACCGCCGCGCCGTTTCGATGCCTCACCGGAAAATGCCTGCAAGAAAGCCTCACGCTCCGCCTCACGCATCCCGGTCTGCTGCATCATGCCCCAGAGACGCGGCTCTGCATTTCCGGAATTTTCCGCATCATTGGGATGCTCCGCAATTTCTGCCTCTTCGGGATGCTCCGCAATCTCTGCCTCTTCGGGATGCTCCACAATCTCTGCATTCTCTGCTCCTTCCGGAAAATACTCCTGCGGGCGCATTTCATCCGTCTCCCCGCCCTCTAAAAACACATCGTAGACTTCCTGCATCATCCGGTAGGACGGAAAGAACACCATATAGTTTCCCTGCTTCGCTCGCGCTGTTTTTTCTATATATAATGCAATCCGCTCATACTCTGCCCTGCCACGCCTCGTGTACTTGCTGCTGACGTCATTTCCAAACAGCAGCAGGCGCTGTTCCTCGGAAAACGCCGTCTGCGCGTAGACCGCATAATTATCCCTGCGGGTGGACAGCAAGCTTTTATAATACTGAATCGGAAGCAGCGTCGCCGAGAAAAAGATCGTCGCATTTCCCTTGTCAATGCGCTCCTGCAGATTGAGGGAGGGATCCACACAGTAAAACTTCAGCTTGAAGCGCCCGTCCTCCTCATGCTCTGAATACACGACATAATGCTCGTCGACCAGCTCGTAGATATTCATGAAATTGCGCAGGTTTAAGTAAAATTCATTTACTTCCCTGCGTTCCGGGAAATCGGGACTTTTCTGCAAATACTCATCGAGATCTGCCGCAAGGCGCGTCAGTGCAAAGATCAGCGTACCGATATTTTCATATACGACATAGTTTTCGCACTCACGCTTGTACCCCAGGAGAATGCGGTTGCATTTTTCCAGATGCCGGATCACACGTTCCGCACGTCTGTCATGCTTTTCCTGATAGGGTTTCAACAGCTTTTTAGCTGCCAGAAAATCCTCCTTATAGATCGATGCGCTGTACATTTCCCGGCTCCGCTCCACAAGATTGTGTGCCTCATCCACCAGAAAAATGTAGTCCCCGCGCGTTCCTTCCGCAAAAAAACGCTTCAGATAAACATTCGGGTCAAAGACATAATTGTAATCCCCTATGATATCATCCGCCCAGGTTGCCGTATCCAGCGACATCTCAAACGGACAGACCCGGTACTCCCGCGCCTGCTCTAAGATCACTTCCCTGGTAAAAACATCCTCCTTCTGCAACAGATTGTACACCGCATCGTTCACGCGGTCGTAGTGTCCTTTCGCGTAGGGACAGTGTACAGGATTGCAGTCCATCTCCTCGCACAGGCACAGCTTTTCCTTCGCCGTCAGCTGGATGATCTTCGCCTGATACCCCCTGGTGCGCAAAAGTTCAAATGCTTCCTTTGCCACCGTGCCCGTGATCGTCTTCGCCGTCAGATAAAAAATCTTGTCCCCGAGTCCCTCGCCGACCGCCTTCACCGCCGGAAAGACCGTCGAAATGGTCTTCCCGACGCCTGTGGGTGCCTGGATAAACAGATTCTTCCGGCGCGCAATCGTGCGGTATACGTCCGACGCCAGTTCTTTCTGTCCTTTCCGGTATGCATAGGGAAACTCCAGCTTTTTGATGGAAGCCTGCCGCAGATTCTGCCAGGCGAACTGAAAATCCGCCCACTTTTTGTATTCATCGGTCAGCCGGGTGAACCACTCCGCCAGCTCCGCAAACGAAAATGTTTCCCTAAAATATTTCAGATTCCCCAGAAACGCCGTCTTTGTCAGTTCGATTGTATCCAGATTGCAGTAGGTCAGCTGCACAGAGATCTCTGCAAGATCATGCTGCAAGGCATAGATATAGGCATAGCACATCGCCTGCGCGCGGTGCACGCCCACAGGTTCATCCAGCGCATCCAGATTCATGTAGATCCCCTTGATCTCATCAATCGTCACATGCATGCCTTCCTCCACCGTAAAATGGTTAAAGTTATCCGAAAAATCAAGCTGTCTCTCCCCGTCGCACGTAATCTCGATTCCGTCCGCCCGTCCCTCGATGGCAAGCGTGTAATCTCCCTCGCTAAGTTCGATCTTAAGCGGCACCTCCGCATGGTAATTCGCGCCTTTGCTCTTCTGAATGCGCTTATGGATACGGCTGCCCTCCCACATGGCTTCCGGGGACGCAGTTCTCCCGTGGCGGTTATCAATGTCCCCCTCCCGCAGAATAAACTCCACCAGATTCCGCACCGAGATCTTTATGATTTTCTTTTCGTCTTTTTCCAGCTGTGCATCCATACGGTAGCGCTCCCTACTTTCCGGTTTCTTATCATACAGTGTAACACAAAAACAGGGCTGCTGCACGAAGAGGTTTCTCTCCGGCAGCAGCCCTGTCTCCGTCTGTCTGACTAGCAGACTGCATATTTCTGTACCGTATTCTCAAACCCGGTGTTCTGTCCGCCGTATTTTACGGTCAGATCCTTGCTGAGTCCAAGATACAGCATTCCGAGCAGTGATTTTGCATCAATCACAGCTCTGTTATAACAAACATCGATATCAAAATCACATTTTCCGGCAGCTCTCACAAACTCCTTTACTTCCTCCGTGTCAGACAATCTGATTTTTCTCTCTATCATATTATTCATCCTTTCCTACTATAAACCAAACGTGTTTCTCTGATTTCCGCGCAATTATTGCATAATTTTTTTTCTTTGTCAAATTTAACGCAACCGGTAAACCACTTGAAAGTACGGGCAATCTGCTCATTTCTGTGCCCGATTTTTGCCGTTTTTTGCAATCTCTTTTTGCGATTTTCTCTCAAAAAGCAAACTGCATAATTATTCTTGTGCACACTTTCTCATTTCCCGCAAAGGTACGTTTCGTTTTTGTAATATTTTCACATATTTTTTCCCCAGAGAAAACTATTTTTCATCTCTCAGTTTCCTAAGATTCTGCTTGAGCGCCTCCACGGCGCGGTCGATCTCTTCCCTTGTCGTCTCTCCCGACAACGTCATACGCACGGTCCCCGGTGCGTATTCGTCCGGCACGCCCAACGCCCCGATTACATAGGAGACCCGCTCCTCCCCGGTGTTGCAGGCGGAGCCGCCCGAGGCGCAGATTCCGTCCTCATACAGCAGAATGAGAAGTGATGCACCGTCCACGCCAGAAAAGCTCACATTCACATTCCCCGGCAGGCGGTTCGTGGGATGTCCGTTCAGGCGGACCCCCTTGATCTCATGCATGATCTTTTCAATCAGATAATTGCGCAGCATCATCTCCCTGCGGATTCTTCTGCGCATATTGCAGAATGCCAGTTCCACCGCTTTCCCCATCCCGACGATCCCCGGCACATTCTCCGTTCCCGCGCGTTTTCCACGCTCCTGGCTGCCGCCGTGGATAAAGGAAGGCATCGTAACCCCGTCTCTTACATACAAAAATCCCACGCCTTTCGGTCCGTGAAATTTGTGGGCGCTCGCACTCAGCAGATCGATGTGATACTGCTGCATCGAGATCGGGATCTGGGCATACGCCTGCACCGCATCCGTATGAAACAGAATCTGATGGTCTCTTGCAAACCTTCCGATCTGCATGACCGGTTCGATCGTTCCGACCTCATTGTTTCCAAACATGACCGAGATCAGGATCGTATCCTCCCGGACGGCATGCTCTAACTGTTCCAGCGAGATCATTCCGTTTTGATCGACGTCCAGATAAGTCACCTCGTAGCCCTGCTCCTCGAGATAATGGCAGGAGTTTAGGACCGCGTGATGTTCAATCCTGCTGGTAATGATATGACGACCGTATTTTCCATACGCCTCCGCCACCCCCTTAACTGCCCAGTTATCCGCCTCCGATCCCCCCGATGTAAAATAGATTTCCGACGGTCTGGCATCCAGTGATGCTGCAATTACCTCTCTCGCATGGGCAATCGCCGCCTGCGCTTCCTCCCCGTAACCGTAAGCCGTTGACGCATTGCCAAACTTTTCCACCAGATAAGGCTGCATAGCAGCTTCGGCTTCCTCCGCCATCCGCGTCGTTGCAGCATTATCCAGATAGACCACACCTGCTTTATATTCCTGATCGCACATTTTTCCCCCACACCTTACATATAATAAAAAGATTCCAATTCCCGGAGACACACTTGCCAGACATTCATTTTCCCATGAATTCCGTTTCTGGAAATTCTCTGAAAAATTCCCTGATCACCGGCACACTGCTGCTCACACTCGCCGGTGTGCTCACACGGATTATCGGCTTCTTCTATAGAATATTCCTCTCAAGGCTGATTGGTGCAGAAGGTCTTGGGATCTACCAGCTGCTGTCCCCGGTGATGGCGCTCGGTTTCGCCGTCACCGCCGCCGGAATTCAGACTGCGATCTCACGCTTCGTCTCCTCCGAGCTTGCGCAGAACAATCCCGCGGGTGCGAGGCTCTATTTTCGGATCGGCCTGCTGCTGTCGCTGTTTTTATCTGCCGCGACCGGCTTTGTGATCTGGAAATACGCAGACTTTATCGGTGTTTCCATGCTCGGGGATGTGCGGTGCATCCCGCTCCTTAAGATCATCTCCCTCTCCTTTGTCCCTTGCTGTATCCACGCCTGCATCAACGGCTGCTACTATGGACAGAAAAAGACGGGCGTCCCCGCTCTCACACAGCTCACAGAGCAGATCGCCCGCGTCGGCACGGTCTGGCTGCTCTATCAGATCCATATGCGGGAGCAGACCGCCGTTCCGCTCTCCGTCACAATGTGGGGCGCTGTGATGGGCGAAGTGGCAAGCACGCTCGTCTCCGTCAGCGTCGCAAAACTTCCGGAGGGAACGGACACGGCGCTTTCCGTGAAATGCGGCACGCGCAATCTCCTTGCCATGGCGGTTCCGCTCACGGCAAACCGGGTTGTTTTAACGCTCTTTTCCAGTTTTGAAAACATCATGATTCCCAGCCGCCTGCGCCTGTTCGGTTACACGGCTTCCGAGGCGCTTGGCGTCTACGGCATCTTAACCGGCATGGCGATGTCCGTCATCATGTTTCCGTCCGTCATCACCAACTCCGTTTCGGTACTTCTTATGCCCGCCATCTCAGAAGCCAAAGCCGGCGGAAACGATGCGCTCATACGGCGCGCGGTCTTAAAAACCATCCGGGTCTGTCTTCTGTGGGGCTTTTTTTGTACAGCGGGTTTTCTTGCTACCGGTCACTTTATCGGGAATGTGCTTTTTGGGAACGCGCTCGCCGGAACATTTATACGGACGCTCGGCTGGATCTGTCCTTTCCTGTACCTCGGCGTGACGCTGAGCAGTATTCTGCACGGGCTCGGCTACCCGGGCATCACTTTCGTGCTGAATCTGATTGCCTGCGGCATCCGCATCCTCTTTGTGCTGTTTGCCCTCCCCGTCTACGGTATCCGCGGCTATCTGTGTGGACTTCTCATCAGTCAGGCCGTCATGGCTCTCCTCTCCATCGGAATTCTGCTGCGCCAGACACATCCCACTTCCCGCTCTGCATCCGCAAAATAATATGCACAAAAAATACCGGCAAGCCAGATTACGGTTTACCGGTATTTTTATTCTCATTAAAAGTGCTAAATCTGATCTCAAATTATACTCTGGCTAATTTTAAATCATTGATTTTACTGAGAAAACGTAACTTTTTGTTACCAATGCGTTGCCAATTACTTTTTGTGAATAATTGCTAATCGGCTTTTTTACTATGCTTCATTGCCTTTAGAATGTAACACACCGTGTTTAAGTATCACATATTATTAAGCCGGCAGGATTTCTCCCGCCGGTCATACTCTTACAGTGCTTCCAGTCCCGCTTTCCAACTCATTTTGCCGACAATACCATCCGCCGCCAGCCCGTGATTGCTCTGCCAAGTCTTGGTTGCCGATTCCGTGCCGCTGCCGAAGATGCCGTCCGCCGCCGCGCCGATGATGATCTGCCATACCTTTACCGCGTTGCCTTTGCTACCCTTTTTGATCGTCTTCATGTTGTAATCCTCCGTATTCTGATTCTGTGCCGGTGTAGCCGCGCTTACCGGCTTGTTAAACAATGCCTGCTCCGCCGCCCGGCGCCGCCTTAATCCTGCCAGCACCTTGCCTGCCGCCTTGTTATAATTCGGCATAGTTCTAGCGATCTGCGCCGCTGTTCTGCCTTTGCAAAGCTTCCGGAGATTTCCGGCGCCCAAGTTAAAGGCAAAGCTGGCCAGCGCATCAAACTGATTCTGGTTAAGCTGCTCCGTGATCGGAACGTATGCGGGATTGTTGACGTATCCCTCAAACTTCGCAATGTCCTGCTGCAGATATGCGTCCGCCTGCGCCTGTGTGATTGTCATGCCGCTATGTACGCCCGCCGTGTGACCGTACCCGATGGTCCATACACCGGCGGCGCACCGGTATGCTGCCAGTCTGCATCCCTCGTACTGCTTGATAAGGTCAAGTCCTGCCTGTCCAATTCTTTTGTTCGCCATAAATTATCCCTCCACTTCCGGAATTCCTGCAACAGACGTGAGCAGCGACACAACACCCGCCACAATCGCGGATGATACTACCATCTTCCAATCTACTGCCGAGATTACTGCTCCGGTACCGATTACTGCAACCGCAGTCTGTGCCATCGTCTTAAGCGCTCTGATGCCCGCGGCTTTCGCCCATTTCTGCGTGTCTACTGATACTCTGAGTACACAATTTTTCAACATACTACTTTCCCTCCTCTAAGTCCGCAATGCGGTGATTGATAACTTTTACCTGCTCCTCGATGACCGGCACACGCTGCGCGAAGTTGTTGTGCATCCTTACCTCTCTGGTAAGCTCGTCCAGCTTACAGTCCGTAACCGCCTGCGCCATCTCGAGTTTATGGTCCGTCTTTTTCTGACCACTGCTGACCGTCATTACCGTGCCGATCAGCGTCAGCCCGCCTGTTATAAGTGCTGTGATGATTGATTCCATATCATTTCCTCTCTTTCCTTATAAGTATAAAACACTGCTTATGCAGGTTTGTGCCAACTGAATAGCGCCGGACGCTCGATCACAAAGATCAATTGTTCGACGCTATGACTATGGTTCTGTTACTGTTTTGCTTCTGCAATTTCCTGCAGCCGACTCTCGATTTGTGTTAAAGCCGCATCTAACTTCTCCCAGTTCTCATTCTGCGCTGCAACATCATAAAATTCATGTTCCTCCGGCACGTTAAAGCCATAATTCTCCGTCTGTTTCATGATTCTCCTCCTACATCATAGTTGTATCTTCCTCGGCACTTTTCTTCGCCGGTTCCTCATATGTCTCCCCAGTGATCTCCTCATATTCCCCGGCTGTGATCCACTTTCCTACCGCATTGTACACACGGGTTTTGCTCCAAAGTTTCTTGTCATAATATCCTTTTACCTTTTCATAATGTTTACTCATCCAATGTCACCTCCATCTGCATAGCCAGATAATCCATATCGGCAGCAAGCTTCTGAATATCGGTTGTATTTCCATCAACCGTCTTATTTGTCGCGGTAACTGTTTCCGCCATCTCCGATGCGGTTGCCGATGCTTCCGCAAGTTTTGATGCCAGATCCGTGACGCGCTGCGAATAGTCATCACTTTCTCTTCCGAGAACTACCGTCGCATGATTATCCTCAAGCACCACACGTTCAAGCACCACATACTCAGTGATAATGCTGGTCCGCTCATCATGATCATAAATCTCCAGCCGTGCCAGATCATTTTTGACCGAAAAAATATCCTGCAAAGATTCGCAGGACTGGTTTTCAAATACAATATTCAATTTTCCGTTTTCATGGTTTGCACTTACAATTTCGTAAGTGTCTTTTGAGGTTTTCAACTTCATATACTTTTTCCCTTTCTTCTTGATTTATACGCCAATGCTAAAAAAATACACCTGCACTCGAGTTGCCAGCGTACTTGCGCCCCTATTCTTCACAGCCATATTATATCCTTCCATGTTGGCCGTGAAATTCAACGAGTTACCCGAGCAGTTTATAAAATAAATATATCCCCCATTCTGATACGTACTTGGAATTGCCTGGTAAAATTCCCCGCCCGCTGCCAACGTAATCTCCTGTTCATATAAGCCCACATATCGAGCCGCCTTTGCCATTCTTGCATCCGTCTCCGCTTCAGTATAGTACCTGTTATCGTGATAATGTGTAAGGTCTGCTTTCAACGCAAGCAGACCATCAACAAATGCTTTTGTATAATACACCTTGTCATGGTTGTGCTCGCTATCAGCTTTTCTGGCAAGCATCGTATTCATATCTGTTTTTGTATAATATCTGCTATCATGATCGCCAGAGCTTTTATGACTTGTCAACATTTCGCTCAACGCCGCAATCAGTTCAGCCAGCGATCCCTTAACATTCGGATTCGCCTGTCTGGCATCCAGTGCATATCCCGCTTCTGTGACTGTGTTCGTGTTCTGCACCGCAGTTTTGAGCAACCGCTTGTCAATCTCGCTCTCCGCCGTCTGGAAGTTCTCATTGACCACCGCCAGATCTGCAACGTCTTTTCGTTCAAACAGCTTGAATTTGAATAAATCCGTAAGTTTCATCTCATACCTTCTTTCTGATTCCTATATCCGCAACCTCTTCCACTGTGAAGCGTGCCAGATCATCCACTGTATACGCCGCTATATTCTCTACCGCAGCACTTAAATTCCGGGGGATGCTCAAATTCCGCAATTCCCAATGTGTAAACTGCGCCAGAATAATATGTGGATATGGTTTAAGCGCCTGGTACTGATTGTACAGTAAAGAAAGATTCAACTGTAAGTTGCATGGAACTACTTCTTCCAGCATTTCCGCGACCACATCATACTGATTCTTCTGCGCAAGTCCCACCTTAACCGTTACGGTCTGTCCGGCAATGTCCAGATCCAGCGTATATTCAGCTCCGCATAGTTCCTTTAGCTTCTGATTGAGGAAAGCATAATTGTACGGCAGACACACATTCCACTTTGTTATGCATCTGAAAATCCGGTCTTCCAACGTATCATCTGCCTTGGGCTGGATTCCCATGAGTTGCTCATATCGAACAATGCCCTCCTCATCGCAGGTCACGATATAACGGTTGGCAATGATCCTGTTATGTTCCGCCTCAATTATCTGGAACTCCGGTGTTTCCGCATCCATAGGTGCGGCAAGTTCCTTATACGCCTGCAAATACAAAGGGAGCAGTTCCTTAAGATTGATATAACGATCAGCCATAAGTAACCACCCCCAGTACCGGGATCTCATATTCTGTTAATTCGACGTTTCCCCCGCCGTTAAGCGTTGTACCGGTCACATCTACCACGCCTTTCACTCCCATGATCGCTGCATCAATAGACGCAATCCGCACAACCAGTTTTGACTGATTTTCCCAGTTCTTTCTAAGTCCGGCAAAATACTCCTCTATGGCTGTCTCAATCTGGGTCTTGCAGGTATTAAGGTCATACCCGTTATCATAGGTTATCGTCGCCGCA
>ERZ827108.2953-NODE-2953-length-15650-cov-5.772619_pt1 | contig 15650 bp, 14 predicted proteins | sample MGYA00519921_ERZ827108 | MGnify/ENA primary metagenome ERZ827108 (study PRJEB31778, sample SAMEA3449258) | human gut metagenome | biome: human gut; feature: human-associated habitat; material: faeces | place: United Kingdom | collected 2010/2012 ... | reverse complement strand
CAAGCATTTTCCGCCTGTTTTATGAAATTTTGCTTGGCTCTGAACAGTTACATAAAATGAACGTAAAACACCCATGAATATTCGCTTTACTTCCTTCCATCCACCTCGATCTGATCACCGGAGATATTCAGGATATCCCGGATCTGCTCCAGCGGCATATCCAGGTACGCAGACAGTTCCTCCGCGGAAACCTTGCGCTCCAGGTCGCGTTCCAGATTTTTGATCGCCTCATCAAGATGATTGACCTGACTTACCACATCTTCATTTCTTTTTTTCGTCTCCTCGTTCGCGTGGATTGCGGCCTGCATCGCCTCATTCACGGAATTAAGCAGGTGTGCCTGGCTCGCGGCTGCATTCTCAAACTCGTTTAAGCTCTCCATCGCCATCAAAAGTCCGACATTTCCCTCCTGGATCAGATCCTCCGCCGCGATCTCATCGCCCTTGTACTCGCCTGCCATCTCACAGATCAGCGGCAGATACCAGCGGATCAGCTTCTCCCGCGCCTGCGCCTCTCCGGCAGCCACAGCCTTCAAAAGCTCCGTCTCATCCTCGTCCTCTCTTTCGGCCAGCTGCTGCAGCTCTTCCAGATAAATGGAAAGTGCAAAGCCTTCTTCTCCGGTTGGAAGCTCTGCTGCTTCCTGTGCATCATCCGGTACCTGAATGCCCTGTTCACTCAGATACTGATAAATCATCTTCAGATGATCTTCGCCAAGCGGAAGATGCGAAAGCCGTTCTTTGATCTCCTCTTTTGTGATCACGCCTCCCGCTTCGTCCGCCGCCCTGCGTATATCCCCGAGTATTTCACGAAATATAATTCTGTTGTCCATTTTTATCTATATCCTCCCACTGACATAAACATCCCATCTACCGCTTAGTGCTCCGCGATCTTTTCTCTCAGCACTTCCAATGCTTTTTTCAGCACCGGATCAGAGGCTTCGTCCATATTTTCCCCATCCCCGGATGCTGATGCGCCGCTTTCTCCACCGGCCACCGCATTTTTCTCTTCGTTATCCACAATAATATCCGGCGTAATCCCGTTTCCGTTGATATCCTGACCAAGCGGCGTATAATATTTCTCTACCGTCATCTTAAACGCTGAGCCATCCGAGAGAGGAAACGTTTTCTGTACGATTCCCTTTCCGTAAGTTTTCGTACCGATGATCGTACCGGCCTTGTGATCCTGGATCGCTCCCGCAAAAATTTCCGATGCGCTCGCGGAATTTTCATTCACAAGCACCGCAAGCTCACAGTACACGGTACGCATCCTGTCTGAATTGTACTCTTCACGGCTGCCGTCCTTATCTTCCGTGTAGACCAGAAGTCCTTCCGGCAGCACTTCGTCCAGAATATCGCACACCGATGTCAGCAATCCGCCCGGATTGTCTCTTAAATCCACAATCAGTTTCTGCATCCCCTGATCTTCCAGCATTTCTGCCGCATCCACAAACTGTCCGACTGCAACCTCCGTAAACTCATTCAGACGAATATAGCCGATCCCGTCCTCCAGCATCTTATACGTCACCGCCGGAACCTTCACCTCGCCGCACTCGATCTCAAATGAAAACTCCTCATCCGCAGTCGGCCGGTAAACCTTCATCGTAAAAGCTCCGTCCGCTCCCTTGATCAGATCCACCACATCATTTAATGACATTCCATCCACCGGCGTATCGTTGATCTGCTCCAGAATGTCACCTGCCTGCAGCCCTGCCTGCTCTGCCGGTCTGCCAACATACACGTCATTCACACGGAATTCGCCTGTCTTTGCGTCCTGTTCGATCACTGCGCCGATTCCGGTGTATTCACCGCGGCTTGCATCCACCACATCCTCCAGTTCCTCTGCCGTATAATAATTGGCATACGGATCATCCAGCCCGGCCGCGATCCCTTTAAACAGATAAGCGGATAGCAGGTCACTGTCCACGTCATTTAAATAATTGTTTTCGATCAGATTTTTTACCTCTTCCAGCATCGAAAAGGTCGATGGATCAGTCAGGATCTCCGCTCCGTTTTCTGTCTCCTCCACCGACGACGTATCTTTTTTGGCAAATCTCCGCTCGCCGATGTTCCAGCCCATCAGAAAAACAGACACGCAAAAAAGCGCCGTCAGGACACCTGCGAGAAATCCGGTCGTAAAGCTGCCTTGATGTCGCTGCGGTGCTGCCTCCGTTTCCTCCATCAGGTCTTCTTTTCTTTCGTCCTTCTCCGGCAAATGGTCCATCCGGCGCCTCCTTATTTTTCTATATTTCTCTCCACTTTTATTAATACCCACGGCTTGCTTCGCAATCCGTGCCCAGGTTCGGAATCCGCAGCACAGCTGCTCCTTCCTCATTGGGGCTGCGGGTCCCAAAGTGACAGATTCCTCCTCATGCAAGCATGATCGGAATCTGTCACTTCGGTCCCCTTGGGTATCAATACTCCTGGTTTTCCATATATTTCATGTATTTCACTACCATTAATGCAATCTTAAACGTAATCGCATCTTCAAACACCCGCAGATCAAGCCCTGTCGATTTCTGAAGTTTGTCGAGGCGGTATACCAGGGTATTGCGGTGGATATAAAGCTGCCGCGATGTCTCGGACACGTTCAGGCTGTTCTCGAAAAATTTGTTGATCGTCACAAGCGTTTCCTCGTCGAAATCATCCGGTGATTTGCCGTCAAAGATCTCACGGATGAACATCTTGCAAAGTGGAATCGGAAGCTGATAAATCAGACGGCCGATGCCAAGAGAGCTGTATGCGATTACCTGACGCTCTGCAAAAAAGATCTTGCCGACGTTGAGTGCCATCCGCGCTTCCTTGTAGGACCTGGAAACTTCCTTGATCTCGCCGACTACGGTACCGTATGCGATGAGTGCATTTTTCTTCTTTTCCTCGCCGAGAGAATCCAGTATCATCTCTGCAATGTGATCCATCTCTGCGCTTCCGTCCTGCGGTGCCAGTTCCTTGACCACGATAATGCTCTTCTCATCCACGGCAGTGATAAAATCACCGGATTTGGAACCAAACAGTCCTCTTACAGTCTCAAGGGAATTATTTTCCTTCTCATGACTGATCTCCAGTATAAATACCACACGACGTGCCTCCGTGTCAATATGCAGCTTCTTCGCGCGATTGTAAATGTCAACCAGAAGCAGGTTATCAAGAAGAAGATTCTTGATAAAGTTGTCCTTGTCGAAGCGCTCCTTATAGGCTACCAGAAGATTCTGGATCTGGAACGCCGCCATTCTTCCCACCATATGAACATCATCGCTGTTGCCGTTTGCCAGAAGTACATACTCCAGCTGATGCTCATCAAACACCTTGAAAAACTGACATCCCGACACTACCTGACTGTCTGCCGGAGACTCTGCAAAACTAAGCACCGAATCACGAAACCCTTCTGCCTCCGGAAATGTCGTCGCCAGCATGATGCCTTCCGTATCGAGCACGCAAAGATCCACCCGGCTGATCGCCTTCAGTCCATCCAGTGTCGTCTGTAAAACCTGATTTGAAATCACAATCCCATCCTCCTTCTCTGCGGCTCTGCTGGCTTCCCCCACAATTTTTTGCCAGTCAAAATGCACGATTATCCTGATTTCTTTCTTCGCGTTGTCGCGTAACTGGTATTATTTTAATATATGTATCAAAAAAAATCAATCATAATTGTGAACTTTTACTAAGTATACCCTGATTAGTTTATTCCGCCGTTCACATTTTATTCATGAATCTTTCAAAAAATCTTCAAGAAGCCCTCACGTTTTTTTCACTTCTTCTTTTTATACTGTTGTTACATTAAGAAATACAAAAGAGGAACAAAAAAGTTCTTCAAACACAATCCTATATCGCTTACAAGTTTTATTTCGATAAACTTTTTCATAATACGCCAGGTTTTACCTGGCATCCTCCCTTTCTTCTTTTTATTTTTACAAAAAAAGCTTCGCATGGTGCGAGGCCTTTTTTGTGTCTGCATAAAGCTGAATCGGATATTTCCTTTTGCAGAAATTCTGCCTGATTTGGTCAGAGCACAACAAAAGAGGCGCTGAATTCTTCACCCAGCGCCTCTTTGTCTGCCGTTTTTTCCATCCACGTTCCCGCATGGAAATCCCTGCAAAAAGTTGTAAACTTTATTATACCTCAAATAACAGATCGCCATAAGACGGCATCGGCCACATCTCTTTGTCCACGATCATCTCAAGTTTGTCAACCGGTGCACGCAGTTCACTCATTGCCACCGTAACAACATCATGGAAGAATCTTGCCTGCTCTTCGCCTTCTGCTTTACCTGCTGCTTCCTCTGTCACATCGATCAGCTTTGCAAGCGCTACCTTGGTATCAGAGAGCAGTGCGCTCGTCTCATTCAGCAGTTCCACCTGTACCGAAGCCTCTGCGCCAGCCTTTACGACTGCGTTGATTGTCTCTGCCAGACTTCTGGTATACTTGATGACTGCCGGGATGATCTGCTTGCTTGCCATATCGATCATTGTGCGGGCTTCAATGTTGAGCGCCTTGGAGTAGTTCTCATACTTGACTTCCACACGGGACTCCAGCTCTGCCTTTGTGAATACACCGTACTTATCGAACATGGCAACTGCCTTGTCGGTCACGAGTGCCGGGATCGCATCTACCATGGACTTGATGTTCGGAAGTCCTCTGCGCTCTGCCTCTGCCACCCACTCATCAGAGTAGCCGTTTCCGTTGAAGACAATGCGCTGATGCTCATTTGCATACTGCTTGATCAGATCATGCACTGCCATATCGAAATCGTCAGCCTTCTCCAGGATATCGCATGCATCGGAGAATGCCTCTGCCACGATCGTGTTCAGCACGATGTTCGGGGATCCGATGGAATCTCTGGATCCTACCATACGGAACTCAAACTTGTTGCCGGTAAATGCAAACGGTGACGTACGGTTGCGGTCGGTTGCATCCTTTGTGAAGTCCGGAAGTGTCTTAACACCTGTCTCAAGCACGCCGCCCTTTAAGGAGTGTGTTGCCTCACCAACGCTGATCAGCTGCGCCATTACATCCTGCAGCTGCTCGCCAAGGAATACGGAAATAATCGCCGGCGGTGCCTCGTTTGCTCCCAGTCTGTGGTCGTTGCCCGGATCTGCTGCGGACTCACGGAGCAGATCTGCATGCTCATCTACCGCTTTCAGGATACAGGTCAGTACCAGCAGGAACTGTACGTTCTCGTGCGGTGTCTTGCCCGGATCCAGCAGGTTGATGCCATCGTCCGTGGTCAGAGACCAGTTGTTGTGCTTACCGGAACCATTTACACCTGCGAACGGTTTCTCATGCAGCAGACACTTCATACCGTGCTGGCATGCTACTCTCTTTAAGGTCTGCATGACAATCTGGTTGTGGTCTACTGCCACGTTTGCCTCCGCATAGATCGGAGCCAGCTCGTGCTGTGCCGGAGCCACTTCGTTGTGCTGTGTCTTTGCGGATACGCCAAGCTTCCACAGCTCTACGTTTACATCCTTCATGAAAGATGCGATTCTCTGACGGATCGTTCCGAAATAATGATCGTCCAGCTCCTGCCCTTTCGGCGGCATTGCACCAAACAGAGTACGACCGGTAAAGATCAGGTCTTTTCTCTTTAAAAATTTCTCAGCGTCTACCAGGAAGTACTCCTGCTCCGGTCCGACTGACGGTGTCACCTTTTTGGAGGTTGTGTTGCCAAACAGCTTCAGAAGGCGTAAAGACTCCTTGTTAATCGCCTCCATGGAACGAAGAAGCGGTGTCTTCTGGTCAAGTGCTTCTCCTGTATAAGAACAGAAAGCAGTCGGGATACAAAGCGTAGCTCCTGCCGCATCGTGACGTACGAATGCCGGTGAGGTGCAGTCCCATGCTGTATAGCCTCTCGCCTCAAACGTCGCCCGCAGTCCGCCTGACGGGAAAGAGGATGCATCCGGCTCGCCCTTGATCAATTCTTTTCCGGAAAACTCCATCAGAATTGTTCCGTCTTCTCTCGGTGCAGTGATAAAGGAATCATGTTTCTCAGCGGTAACGCCGGTCAGCGGCTGGAACCAGTGCGTATAATGGGTTGCCCCTTTTTCGATCGCCCAGTCCTTCATTGCTGCTGCAATGACGTCTGCTGTTGCGAGGTCAAGCTCTTTACCCTCTTCAATGGTCTTTCTCAGAGCCCGGTATACTTTTTTCGGAAGGCGTTCCTGCATTACTTTGTCTGTAAATACATCTTCACCGAAGATGTCTGCTACATTGAAATATTCGCTCATGTCCTCTCCTCTTTCCTTAACTTATTTTTGCAGCCATTTTTCCGGATTAACCATCATCGGAGCCTCAGCCGCTTTTATCCCCTGCCATATAAATCACACACATTCTTGTTTTTGAACTATATAGCAAAAGAGGGCATTCCATAACGCAATATTACGGAACACCCTTGTTCTGACTATTAAAATACTCTCTTTTCATGGAAATTGCAAGTGTCTTTTTATTTTTCGGTATATTTTCCAAAATTCAGAAAATATACCGATTTTTTCTATTCACTTTGTTTACTCAGATTTTTTCTTGCTGACTACATCAAAGATAACAGCTGCCAGAAGCACAAGGCCCTTTACAACCTTCTGCATGTTCTGGTCTGTACCCATGATTGACATACCCTGGTTGATGATACCCATCAGGACTGCTCCGACGATAACGCCCGGAACCGTTCCGACTCCGCCGTATGCGGAAGCACCGCCGATGAAGCAGGAACCGATCGCATCCATCTCATAGTTCTGTCCATAAGTCGGCTGTGCACTCGTCAGACGTGCGATCGTCAGCATACCTGCCAGTGCTGCGAGAAATCCCATGTTGGTATAAGCGATAAAGTATACCATATCCGTGTTGATACCGGAAAGCTTTGTTGCCTTTTCATTGCCGCCGACTGCGTAGAAGTAACGGCCTACCGTCGTCTTGCTCGTGATATAACCGTAAACCAGTACCACGATCAGTACCCATACCAGAGAGGTCGGAATACCTTTGTGCTGTGCCAGCTTTACGGTGACAAACAGGATCACTGCGCAGATCACGATCATTTTCGCATACATGGCGCCGACATTTCCTGTCTCGTAGCCCTTTTTCACACGGTTCATATGGCCGTGCACTGTAATAAATATGTAAGCGACACACGCAATCACACCGACTGCCATCGCCACGCGGTTCAGTCCGTCTCCTCCGCCGAGAAAATCCGGAACATAGCAGTTTGCACCACCGCCGAACAGTTTGATAAATGCCTCTGACTTGATCGGAAGCGTCTGACCGCCGAGCACGACGTTGGAAAGTCCACGGAATACCAGCATGCCCGACAGGGTAACGATAAACGGCGGGATGCGCAGGAATGCGATCCAGAATGCCTGCCATGCGCCAATGACTGCGCCAAGCAGCAGCATCAGGACGATCGCAATTCCGACCGGAAGATGCATTTTTTCCATCATGACACCGCCGACTGCTCCGACAAAGCAGACAACTGAGCCAACTGACAGGTCAATGTTTCCTCCTGTCAGGATACACAGCAGCATACCGGTTGCCAGTACGAATACGTATGCATTCTGTGAAATGAGGTTTGTGATATTCTGTGGCAGAAGGATCTTGCCCTGTGTACCCCAGGTGAAAAACAACGTTACGAGAAGCAATACGATAATCATCGTATATTTCTGAATTCCTACTTTTAATTTTGCCTTATCCATTTTGCTCTCCTTTTCCGAGTAAAGCGGGTGTTTCAGCTCCGCTCCCACTTCTTATTTACGAACAGGCGGATATTTCAGGTCCGCTTTGCTGCCTGGTTATTTTCGGTCGGATGACCGCAGGATGCAGGACATAATTTTCTCCTGTGATGCCTCCTGCGCATTTAATTCTCCGGCAATTCGCCCCTCGTTCATGACGTAGATACGATCCGACATTCCAAGTACTTCCGGAAGCTCGGAGGAGATCATGATGACGGATTTGCCCGCTGCCACCAGATCATTAATGATACAGTAAATCTCATACTTTGCGCCGACATCGATACCTCTTGTCGGCTCGTCCAGGATCAGCACATCCGGATCCGCAAACATCCACTTGGCAAGAAGCACCTTCTGCTGATTGCCGCCGCTTAAGTTTCCGACATTCTGCTCTACCGTCGGGCACTTTGTTTTCAGTTTTTCCTTGTACTCGACCGCTACTGCATATTCCTTATCTTTATCAATGATCCCCTTCTCGCTGACTGCCTCCAGATTTGCAAGCGTTGTATTCGTCTTGATCGGATTGCTCAGGATCAGTCCGTCACCCTTGCGGTCCTCGGTTACGTATGCGATCTTATGATGGATCGCATCCCTGGCATTTTTCAGATGGACTTCCTTTCCATTCAGAAACAGCTGGCCGCTGATATTCGTTCCGTAGCTCTTTCCGAAAATACTCTTAGCCAGCTCAGTACGGCCGGCCCCCATCAGTCCGGAAATACCAACTACTTCTCCTTTGCGGACTTTGATGGAAACATTATCCACCACCTTGCGCTCGGTGTAGATCGGATGGTGTACCGTCCAGTTTTTCACTTCCATATTTACTTCACCGATCTTCACACCCGGACGTTTCGGGAAGCGGTCTGCAATCTCACGGCCTACCATACCCCGGATGATCCGGTCCTCTGAAAAATCGTCCACGCCCTTTGTCAGCGTCTCAATCGTCGAGCCGTCACGGATGACTGTGATCTTGTCCGCCACGTAGGAAACCTCGTTTAATTTGTGTGAAATAATGATACAGGTCATGCCCTCCTTTTTGAACTTCAGCAGCAGATCCAGAAGTGCCTGGGAATCCTGCTCATTCAAAGAAGAGGTCGGCTCGTCCAGGATCAGAAGCTTTGCATTCTTTGCAAGTGCCTTGGCGATCTCTACAAGCTGCTGTTTGCCGACTCCGATGTCCTTGATCAGCGTTCTCGAGGACTCGGTCAGACCTACCTGTCTGATATATTTATCTGCCATTCCATAGGTCTCATCCCAGTTGATGGCAGCCTTTTTTCCGCGTTCATTTCCAAGGAACAGGTTTTCGCCGATCGTCATATACGGAATCAGCGCCAGCTCCTGATGGATGATTACGATGCCTTTTTCTTCGCTTTGCTTAATATCATGAAACTTACATACTTCTCCATTGTAAATGATATCACCCGTGTAACTGCCAAATGGATACACGCCGGAGAGTACGTTCATCAGAGTCGATTTTCCGGCTCCGTTCTCGCCGACCAGAGCGTGAATCTCGCCCTCTTCCACTTTCAGGTTTACGTTGTCAAGTGCTTTTACGCCGGGGAATGTTTTGGTGATATTTTTCATTTCCAACAGTATCTTTGCCAAAATTGCTCCCTCCCTCACTTATTTCCGATACTTTTCTGCCCGTTGTTTCTGACTTTGCAGATCTTTTTGCTTTCCATTTGCCCTCTGTTTTTCTGCAAATGCAGCTGTAACACGGGCTTCTTTCTCCATATTCATAAGAACAGGCGGGCGAAATGCCCGCCTGTATAATGCGGAGTCTGCTTCCGCTTTTGCGTCCTTACTGAATCTGATCCTCTGTGTAGTATCCGGAATCGATCAGGATCTCTTTGTAGTTGTCAGCGGTAACTGCAACCGGCTCGCAGAGGTAAGACGGGATGATGCCTGTGCCGTTGTCGTAAGTCTCGGTATCATTAACCGGAGCTTCGCCGCCTGTCATGATCGCGTCAACCATCTCTACAACCTTCGTTGCCAGTGTACGGGTATCCTTAAATACGGACATTGCCTGCTTTCCGTTTACGATGTTCGGAACGTTTGCGATGTCGCAGTCCTGACCGGTGATAACCGGATATACGTCGTTCGTGTAGTTTGCTGCCAGAGCGTTTGTTACTCCAAGAGCGGTGGAGTCATTAGAGGCAAGTACTGCATGAAGTGGAGTGCCGTCAGCGTAGTTGGAGGAAAGAATATTCTCAAATCTTGCCTGTGCTGCGTCTGTTGCCCAGTTTGCAGTTGCAACCTCGTCCTTTGTCATCTGTCCTGACGGAACAACCAGCTTGCCTGCATCAATGTACGGCTGAAGCACATCCATAGCGCCGCCGAAGAAGAAGTTTACATTGTTGTCGCCCGGATCACCGGTAACCATCTCAATATTGAACGGTCCGTCCTGATTGTCAAGATCCAGAGCGTCTACGATGAACTGGCCCTGTGTCTTTCCTACCAGGTAGTTGTCGAATGTTGCGTAATAAGAAATCGCATCAGTATTCATGATCAGACGGTCATAGGAGATAACCGGGATGCCGGCTTCCTTTGCCTGTGCCAGAACGGTTCCAAGAGAGTCACCATCGATGGATGCTACTACAAGGAGCTGGTCGCCGTTTGCGATCATGTTCTCGATCTGTGATGCCTGCTGTGCGGAGTCATTGCCTGCGAACTGAAGGTCTACCTCATATCCCTTCGCCTCAAGCTCAGCCTTCATGTTCTCGCCGTCCTGATTCCATCTCTGCAGATCCTGTGTCGGCATTGCAACACCGATCAGTCCTTTGGACTCCTCAGCTCCTGCTACTGTGCCAAGTGCAGCTGCGCTAAGTGCTGTTGCGACTGCGAGTACCGCGATTTTCTTTTTCATAGTTTGTTTCCTCCTTTTGCTTTACGTTCATTTTAAGATGACTAAAGCATACCACAGGGTCGGCAGGAGATGTTTGCAAAGTGCTGTATTTTTTTGATAAGGTCTTCTTTTTTTTGTTCAAAGCAGGAAATAATTGTGGCAAAAATTTGCGGTTGACAGGAATAATGTCGAAAAGAGGGGCGTGGGTGCAAAAAATCCGCTGCTTTCCTTTTCCATGGAAAGCGGCGGATTGCTTCATTTTATCTGTTTTATTTTTCTTGTATGCGACTGCAGCCTTTTTCTCTTTTCTTTGTTCTGCAACACTGCGTTATCTTGCTTTTACCGTCAGTGTGACGTATTTCGTCAGTCCATTTCCCACTACCTTAATTTTGCATGTACCGACATTTCTAGCATAGATTCTTCCTGTATTGGAGACGGTTGCAATCCTGCTGTTCGTCGTGTAGAATTTTACTGCTTTCAGCGTCACAGCCGGCGCACCGGTTACTTTTAAGGTTCTGTATTTGCCCTTCACCAGGGTCAGTTTTGCAGGCGTAACGTTCAGTGTCTTATTGCGGACTGTAACCTTACAGGATACCGCCAGTTTTGTGCCGTCTGTCGTGCGAGCGGTAATAATTGCCGTACCTGCACCCTTTGATGTCACAAGACCTGTTGAGCTGACAGTTGCCACATATGGGTTGTTGGTAGTCCATCTTACCTTGCGGTTCGTTGCATTAGACGGAGAAACGTAGGCTCTCAGCTGCAGCTTATTGCCCTTGTAAATGGTCGCTGCAGTGCGGTTCATCGTGATGTCAGAGGCCAGGACTCTCACCGGTCTTACCGCCAGATCATAATAGCCTTTTTTGTCGCTGGAAACGTGAACGTAGTACGTTCCGGCAGTCAGGTCTGCATCTATATTCTCTGTCTTCGGATCTTCCTCTGTTCCATAGATCCATCCGTTGGACTTCACAACATTCATATTGGAATCCCGGATTTCTACTGCACAGCCCCTGATATAGCTTGTGAGCTGAAGCGTAACTTCTCTTTCCTGCGGCAGGATAAATTTATAATAATCGTCTTCGTCCTGCGCGGAAAACAAACCGCGTTTCTTCTGGTTCAGGTTGATCTTTTCGGCTTTCCCATACGTATTGTTCGGCTCAATTTCATTGTTTCCGGCGGCCTTATAGTCTGCTTTCAGCCAGAATTCTCCACCAGTACTTCCGTTGCTTGCATTATAAACTTTGATCTGGTAGGTTCCTTTTTCAACCCACTGTCCGTCTGACCACGTTGCCGGATTACTTTCATCTCCGTACAGCCATCCATCTGATAAAATAGTCATCTGTAAATCTTCCGTCAGCAATTTTACTCCTGCTGCATGGAAAAATGAATTACAGTACACCGTCACATATCCAGGCCTCGGAACTGTGATCGTGTAGTATCTCGTATTGTTCGTCTCTGTGATCCGGTCTGTTCTCACCCACTGACCAAACTTCAGCGTAGACCAGCTCGCCGCTGCGGATGCTGTAAGCGGACGTCCTGCCATTCCAAGGCAGATGCAGCACACCAGCATGGCCAGAATGGATACCATGTTTCGTTTTAAATGTTTCATACTCTCTTCCTCCCTTTTCCGGATTTTTAATGCTCAGAGTTTAAACAGACAGCAAAAACTGATTTCGTATATCCGTCTCACTGTACTGCATAGAACAGCAATCAAAAGCGGATATTCGCAATCCGCTTCGCTACTTGCTCATAACCGTTATCGTAAGTAAGCTTGCCTTACTTATGATACAAGCAAGTCCCCACCCACTGCTTATTGCTCCGTGCAATTGAAGCAGGAGCCTTGCTTGCCTCGGTAAAATAATCGCTGTTTTTACTCCGGCCAATTGTTGTTTCTATCGTAACAGAGTTACCCGGGAATGTAAAGAAACATTTTAACTATATTGGGAATTCGTATTTCATTTTCCCGTTTTTAAACATTGTATAACAAAAAAGCCGCTTCACACAGACAGTCTTTTGTCTGTGTAAAACGACTTTTCTCTCTTATTTGATTCTCTTAGAAGATCACCACCAGCAGCATCTTAAACTGCTCCTCACCGTACACAGCATGCGGATGCTTTGCTGGCATCACGATGGACTCTCCCTCGTGCAGAATGTACTCAACACCGTCGATCGTCACTTTGCCGACACCGTCAAGGCAGATCACAAATGCGTCTCCGCCTGACTCGTGGGTGCTGATCTCCTCGCCTTTGTCAAAGGAAAACAGGGTCACGCTCACGTGCTCGTTCTGAGCCAGTGTCTTGCTGACCACCTGTCCCTCCTGATAGGTCACCTGATCTTTTAAAACCATTACTTCTGCTTTGCTGATATTTTTCATTCCGCTCATGTTGCTCTCCTTTTTCTGCACTTTCTTTCTGGCTGCCTGCTATTTCTCGCATGATATAGTATCTGAAAGATCGCATATAACTATTTATTGAGTCTGTCTCTACTATATTAATATGCACCACTTAGCTTGTCAACCCGCCACACCTCCATGTAAGAACAAGCAACACATTAACGGCAGCAATTTTCACTCAAATCTCATAACCAGCTTTCTAAGTAAGGCTTTCCCATTTATAATACAGGCAATTCTCCCACTGTTCGTTGCTCATCACGCTTAAAGCAGAAAACTTGCCTGACTTATCAAAATTCCTTCTTCTCCAGTATCCCACAGCTGATTTTCCACGAAATAAACGATACAACTACAAGCAGCACGGCCAGTCCTGCGAATATCACCGGCACACCAAGCGACTGAAGCTGAATCAGCAGCGCTTCCAGATCAATTCCAAAGGATTCCGCTGCTTTTCCTGCTGCAAACACACACAGAAAGGCTACACCAAAAACGCTGCACATGATCACTCTTCCGTTGTCGCTTCCGTATTTAAACTGAATCGGTAAAAACGCTGCCAGCAAAAATCCAAGGAGCTGCAGGGCACACTCGAGCGTAAACGCCATCTCGGCCGGATCGAGCGGATTTCCGGTGACAACTGCGGATAAAAATGCCACAACTGTACCAAAAAGCAGCAGCGCCAGCCCAAATCCATAGCCAAACAGATACTTCTCAGCCGTATACTGACTGCGCGTCACCGGAAGTGTCAGAAGATACTGCATCCCGTCATTCGCCGTATCATACGTGATCGTCCCAAGTATCTGAAAGCCGCCCATCAATGCTGCATAAAACATCACAAACTGATAATTCTGCGCAAGGATCATCAGAACCGTCACCAGCACAACTGCAGCCAGCATGGAACGGTTCGTCCCGATCAGCGCCAGATCTTTTTTCCACAGTCCTCTCATACCTTTTCTCCTTTCACCGCCATATAGACCATCTCATCCACAGAGCCTTTCTCCGCGACCATCTTCGGATAATTTTCCTGATAGAACCTTCGCTCACTTGTCAGTGCGCTGACGCCCCACGGTTCCTTCTTCCAACGCAGAATCCAGCTTTTGTCAATCGACTGCCACGTCGCCTCATCCATTTTCAAAAGCCCGTACTGATCCAGCAGCACATCCATCTCCTCATGAAGCGCGATCTTTCCGTCATCGATCAGATACAAATCGTCACAAAGTCCCTCCAGATCGGACGAAATATGGGAGCTGATCAGAATCCCCCGTCCTTCCTGCTCCATGTAGCTGCGCAGCAGATCCAGGATCGTCTCTCTCGCCACCACATCAAGCCCGGCAGTCGGTTCGTCCAGAATCAAAAGCCGTGCTTTGTAGCTCAGCGCCAGAAGCACTTTCAGCTTCGCCCTCATTCCGGTCGAAAACTCCGTAATCTTTCGATCAAGCGGAATCGCAAGCCTGCGGCACTGCTCCTGAAACCAGTTTCTGTCAAATGCATCATACAGGCTTTCCATAATCCCACAGACCTGTTTTCCCGTCAGCGCGCCGCAAAAGGTGCTGCCCGACAGTACCACGCCGACCTGCTGTTTCCGCTTTGGCGAATCAATCGGACCGTCCTGCCCGAGAAGCCGCATCGTGCCGCCCTCCGTGTGAATCAGTCCCAGCATCGCCTTAAACGTCGTACTTTTCCCAGCGCCATTTTTTCCGACCACTCCGGTGATTCGCCCTTCCTCCAGCTGCATTGTGACGTCCAGCTGAAACGCTCCATAGCTCTTTTTTACCCCTTTTAGTTCTGCCAGCATCGATTATTCCTCCATAATCAAATTGAATAAGGTTCGGATCTCCTCGTCGGTCAGCCCTCGCATTCTTCCTTTTTGGACTGCCTCCTCCAGATCTGCCTCTGTCTCTTTCTGCCGCGCTTCTTTCATCTGACTCTGGCTTGCCTCGGATACGAAGCTGCCCTTTCCGTGAACGGTCACGATCAGCCCTTCCTCTTCGAGAAGATCGTACGCCTTCTTTACGGTCAGGGCGCTGATTTTCAGGTCTTTCGCCAGCGCGCGCACCGATGGGAGCACAGCTCCTTTTTCCAGGGTCCCGTCAATAATCTGAGCCTTGATCTGCGCAATGATCTGCTCATAGATCGGGTCCATGGACATGTGATTGATGATCATATTCATAGTGTTTGGCCTCCTGCTATGCAAACAGTATATAACAGCATGGTACTGTTGTCAACTGTTTTATACTGTTATATACGAAAATGAAGATTAGTCTCCTCTTTAACTGGCTCAACCGAAAAAAATGGAGACAGCATTTTTCACTGTCTCCATAATTCCGGCTTTTCCTTTCAAACGTTCCTGCCGCATCCGGCCCCGCTCATAATAGCGCAGAGTATCCTGTGTCAGGTGATACCGCTCCGCCACTTCCTTTATTGTCATACATTTACCTCATGATCTCAGCGCTTTACTTCAGTACGCCGTACTGCTCGTCGCTCACTGCTTCCAGCCACTCGTTGGAACCATCCACACCCGGTACCTCGATTGCAAGATGTGAGAACCAGGAATCCGGTGCAGCTCCATGCCAGTGCTTTACACCCTCCGGAATATTGATGCAGTCGCCCGGCTTCATTTCAACAGCTTCTTTTCCCCATTCCTGATAGTAGCCACGTCCTGCTACACAGACCAGAATCTGTCCGCCGCCCTCTTTTGCGTGATGGACATGCCAGTTATTCC
>ERZ827108.2940-NODE-2940-length-15751-cov-2.856715_pt1 | contig 15751 bp, 9 predicted proteins | sample MGYA00519921_ERZ827108 | MGnify/ENA primary metagenome ERZ827108 (study PRJEB31778, sample SAMEA3449258) | human gut metagenome | biome: human gut; feature: human-associated habitat; material: faeces | place: United Kingdom | collected 2010/2012 ... | reverse complement strand
GTGGGATGAGCGACCATCGCCGCCTGCGTGCGGAGATTGGGGTGGCAGACACACAGCCCCACTCCATGAACATGAGCCTGCTGGAAAAATGCAGTCTGCTGGACGATATGCCGCTGGCATTCTGCATTATTGAGCTGGTGTTCAATGAGGACGGACACGGGGTGGATTTTATTTTCCGCTACTGCAATGCCGAAATGGCAACGATCGAAGGCGTGCCGGTGGAAGAAATGCTTGGCCGTTCGTTTTACGAAGTGTTCCCCAATGGTGATAAGAAGTGGCTTGTATCGTATGCGGATGTGGCGTTGAACGGAACAAAGCACATCCTTCACGACTACAGCCCGGAGGTGGACAAATGCCTTACGATCCATTGCTACCAGCCGGAACCGGGGTATTGTGCCTGCGTATTGCAGGCAACGGATCCGTGACAGTGACACATTGAAAAGAACCACAAAAAACACATCAGGGAGCAGCTGTGACCTATGCTGCTCCCTGATGTGTTTTGAAATGTCCAAATCCCTGCCATGAATCGTAGTCGGGGTCTTATTTCTGACTGTATCCCAAAAGCCGCTGCACGAAGGGCCGGAGCGAGTGGATGAACTCTTCATCCGAAAGCTCTGTCTGATGTTCCAGTTTCCAGACACAGGGATAATGGAAAAATTTTCAAAAAAGTTGCAGATTGTGCAGGAAAAATTTCTTGTAGTCCGTTTTGTTAGGTGGTATCATTATAACGGTTTGCGCCGCTAACCCGGGGCAGCATCTCGCAGACAGGTCGTTTTTGGCGGACGCTGTGGGGGAAAGCGCAGAACGAATGAAAACAGGCAGAAAGAACTTTTCTTTTTCATGAAACACAGGAGGTCAGGCTTTTCATGCTAGGTTTCAACAAGAAGACACAGGACGCCTCTCCGCAGGAGAATACCGGCGGAGAAAATAAGGTGTTCCACTTTATCAAGACCCACAAAAAGCGCTGCATCGCGGTGGTCGCAGCCGCAGCGGTGCTGGTGGCGGTCATCGTGCCGCGCAAGAGCCGCAGTGCGTCGGCAGACCTTGCCTACACGCAGGAGAAGCTGGGACGCCGCGACATCGTGAACGTCTACGACGGCAGCGGCACCATCAACGCCGCCGATTCCTACACCGTCAAGTCCCTCGTCACCGGCACGGTGCTCACCGCCGATTTTGAGCTGGGCGACAGCATCGAGAAGGGCGATATTCTTTACACCATCGACATTTCGGATGTGGAAAACAACCTCGCGAGCGCACAGCTCTCGGTGGAGCAGGCACAGCGCAATTACGATGACATTGCGGATATGCAGAACGTCCGCACCAAGATCAGCGGCGAGGTCAGCTCCTTTGCAGTCGCCGCAGGCGACGCCGTGCAGGCTGGTCAGGCTGTGGCCACCATCCGCGACACCTCCGTGATGCTGCTGGCCGTGGATTTCCCTGCCGCAGAGGCTCAGAGCTTTGTCGCCGGTCAGGCCGCACAGGTCATGCCGGACACCACTTTTGAGACGCTGAACGGCACCATCCGCTCCGTTTCCGGTGCAGACCCTGCCGGCGACGCCAGCCTGATGACCTGCACCGTCACCATCGCTGTTCCCAACGCGGGCAGCCTGACCACCGCACAGGCCGCTGTGGCACAGGTGAACGGCGTCAGCTCCCTCAACTCTGCACACTTTACTTACCAGCGTGAGGAGACTGTCGTGGCAGCTGCCTCCGGTACCGTGTCTGAACTCTGCGTCAAGGAGGGCAGCACCGTCCGTCAGGATGACGTCATCCTCCGCATTACCGGCAAAGATCTGGACAAGCAGACCAGGAACGCCGCTGACAGCCTGCGCGCTGCCGAGCTGCAGATGTCTTCTGCCGAGAAGACCATCAGCCACTATACCATTGACGCCCCGATCAGCGGCACCATCGTGGATAAGAAAGTCAAGGCCGGCGACAAGCTCAGCGCCAACGACACCGCCATGCAGAACCTCTGCACCATCTACGATATGAGCTATCTGGAAATGAAGCTCAACGTGGACGAGCTGAAGATCCGCTCCCTCGAGGTTGGCCAGGAGGTGGACATCACCGCCGACGCCGTCCCGGGTGAGACTTACAAGGGCATCATCAGCAGTATCCTAGTGGCAGGCACTACCGCCAACGGTTCCACCAGCTACCCCGTCACCGTCCGCATCGACGACATGGGCGAGCTGCTGCCCGGAATGAACGCCACTGCGAAGATCACCACCGCCAGCGTCAAGAATGTTCTGGCCCTGCCCAACGCCGCCCTCGTCCGGGGCAGCTATGTGCTGGTGACCAAGGATTCGCCCAGCGCTGCCAATGCTGAGACTTCCATGACCGCTCCCGACGGCTATGTCTACGTCAAGGTGACCACCGGCATCAGCGATGACGATTACATCGAAGTGAAGAGCGGCCTGCAGGAGGGCGATACCATCGCTTACGACAACTCCAGCGTCAGTGCGACCGACTTCTACAGCAACATGATGGCCTCCGCCGAAGGAGATGACGAATGAGCACGCTGATAGAATTTGATGGGGTTTGCAAGTATTACCAGATGGGTGATACCCTCGTAAAGGCCGCCGACCACGTCTCTTTCAAAATCAACAAAGGCGAGTTCGTGGCCATCGTCGGCCAGTCCGGTTCTGGTAAATCCACTTGTATGAACATCATCGGCTGTCTGGACGTGCCTACCGAAGGCACTTATCTGCTGGACGGCAGGGATGTCGGCAAGATGAGCCGACGCGAGCTGGCAAGCATCCGGAACGAAAAGCTGGGCTTCATCTTCCAGCAGTACAACCTGCTGCCGAAGCTGACGCTTCTGGAGAATGTGGAAGTTCCCCTTGTGTATGCGGGCATCCCCGCCGCACAGCGCCACGCGACGGCAAAGGCTGCCCTTGAGCGGGTGGGTCTGGGCAATAAGCTCAAAAACCTGCCCAACCAGCTTTCCGGCGGTCAGCAACAGCGTGTGTCCATTGCCCGTGCGCTGGCTCGCGGCCCGGCGGTCATCCTGGCCGACGAGCCCACCGGCGCTCTGGACAGCCACACCAGCCGCGAAGTTCTGGGAATGCTGCAGGATCTGCACAAGCAGGGCAATACGGTCGTCCTCATCACCCACGACAACTCCATTGCTGTGCAGGCCGAGCGCATCATCCGCCTCGAAGATGGCCGCGTCGTCTACGACGGCGACGCCCACGCACCCGAGGCAGTCGTTCAGCCGAACTTCATGATGGCAGAGCCGAAAGCCGGAGAGGAGGGGACGCAGGCATGATAAAGGAGACCTTCAAACAGGCCGTCCAGAACGTCTTGAGCAACAAAGTCCGCACCTTCCTCACCATGCTGGGCATCATCATCGGCGTCATGGCCGTCATCGTCATCGTCGGTCTCGGCAACGGCATGACCAACATGATGCAGGACTTCTACTCCGACATGGGCAGCGATATTCTGTCCGTCAACGTCATGACCGCCAGCACCCGCTCAGTGGAAGTGGACGATGTGTACAGGATCATCAATGAAAAGCCCGAGTATTATAAGGGCCTTTCGCCTATTGCCAGTGTCGGCGGCGACACGCTGCGGGTGGCGGGCGAGAAGTACCGCCGCACCTACATCAGCGGCGTCAACGAAGATTACATGACCATCAACAACTACAAGGTGGCCAAGGGCCGCGGCATCCAGTACACCGATTTGATAGACAACAAGAATGTCTGTGTCATCGGCGACTATGTGGACCGCAAGATATTCGGCGGCAACGGTCTCGGCAGCACCCTCAAGGTAGGCGCCAGCGAGTACCGCATCGTGGGCGTGCTGGAAGGCCGCTCCAAACCCGCCTCTCAGTACGAGGGCGGCAACGACGACATTGTTCTTATCCCCTATACCACCCTGATGAGCGTCAACAACACCAGCAGTGTCAGCCAGTATTACGTGGTCCTGCAGGACGCGGACCACTCGAATGAGGCACAGGAGTTTTTGCAGTCGCGGCTCAAGAAGCTGGTCAGCAAGGACGACTATGTCTACGTCATGAGCCTGAGTGCGGCAATGTCGCAGATGTCCTCTATGATCAATATTATGGTGGGCGTCCTGACGGCCATCGCAGGCATCTCGCTTCTGGTGGGCGGCATCGGCATCATGAACATCATGCTGGTGTCTGTCACCGAGCGCACCCGCGAGATCGGCATCCGGAAGGCGCTGGGCGCACAGGAGAGCACCATCCTGACCCAGTTCGTCGTGGAGGCCGGCGTCACGTCGGCGCTGGGCGGCTGCCTCGGCATCGTGCTGGGCTACGTCGTGTCGGCCATTATCAACCAGATCCTTCCGTATATCCTGACGGATATTACCCTGAATGTCACCCCCTCGGCGGACGCAGCAGCCATCGCCGTGGGCATCTCCTGCGGCATCGGTGTCCTGTTCGGCTTCCTGCCGGCCCGCCGTGCCGCCAGCCTGAACCCCATCGAAGCGCTCAGATATGATTAAGGAGTTTACCATGAAAAAACGATTCCTCGCATTCCTGCTGGCTGTCTGCGTGGCTGTTTCCATGCTGGTGCTGCCCGCTTCTGCGGTCGGCTCCAACGCGGCAGTCCAGACGGCGACGGCACTGGGCGGTCTGACCGCCGAGCAGGCCGGTTCTCTGGGTGCGCCCCTCACTCGTGGGCAGGCGGCCCGCCTCCTCACCGCATTCTCTGCTTACCGCGATACCACCACGGCACAGGGCCGCACCGGACGCCTCTACAGCGATGTAGACAGCGACTCTCCCTATGCGGTCTACATCCGCACTGCCGTCCAGAACGGCTGGATGACCGGCTACTCCGACGGCAGCTTCCGCCCGGACAACACCGTCACGCTGGAAGAAGCCTGCACCATGGCACTGCGCCTGCTGGGCTATGATGTGGCAAAGCTGGGCGGTACCTTCCCCACGGCTCAGCTCAGCAAGGCCAGCGCACTGGGCCTGCGCAATGAGATCAATGCCCGTCAGGGCGAGACCCTGACCCTCGAGCAGGGTACCATGCTCTTCTACAACGCCCTCACTGCCGTGAACGGCAGCGGTCAGGTCTACGCTTCCACCCTGGGCTTTGCCGTGAGCAACGGCCAGGTGGACATCTCTTCTGTCCTGCTGGACAACGTCAAGGGCCCCTTCGTGGCAGATGCTTCCACCGTCCTGCCTTTCGCCCCGGCGGCCATCTACCGCAACGACGAAGTCACCACCTCTGCGGCCCTCTCTCCCTATGATGTCTACTATTATAACGAGAGCGCCCGCACCGTCTGGATCTACAACAAGCGCGCCGCAGGCCGTGTGACGGCTGTCTCGCCCTCGGCCAGCGCTCCGACCTCTGTGACCGTGGCCGGCGTCACCTACGCCATCGCTTCGCCCTCTGTGGCCTATCAGCTGTCCTCCCTGTCCGGCGGCGGCGTGGGCCAGGTGGTCACTCTGCTGCTGGGCATGAACGATGAGGTCGTCTCCGTCCTCACCGGAGACGAGGCCGACGCCGTGTTCTACGGCGTGGTCCAGTCCTCATCCCGCACCCTTGTGGAGACGAACAGCGCTGAGGTGCAGCAGGCTGTCTCGGTCATGTGTACCGACGGCACCGCCCGCACCGTCAATGTGGACAATAAGCTCAATTTCCCGGCCGGCAAGCTGGTGGAGATCAGCGTGGACGGTGACGGCGAAAGCGTCCAGTCCATCTCGTCCCGCTCGACCAGCGGCACCGTCAGCGCCGACGGCACCGCGCTGGGCGACACCCCGTTTGCAGACAACGTGCAGATCATTGATACGACGTCGGAGGGTGTGGCTGGGGCAGTTCGCCCCAGCCGCCTATCGGGGGGAACTCTGAGTGAAAGCGACGTCCGCTACTACACCACCAATTCCGCAGGCCAGATCGACCGGGTCATCCTCGACGATGTGACCGGTGACCTGTGGGAGTACGCTGCGCTGGATTCTGTCCGCCGCCTGACGGACGAAGCCGCCAAGAAGATCGACAAAAAGATCAGCGACAAGGCACAGGACGCCGCAAGAGAGGCTGCAGGCCTCCCCGCTGGGACCACCACCAAGGTGGACAAGACCGATGAGGAGACCTTCCAGGATGTGAAGAACATCCTTGTTCCCAGCACCAGCGATGTGCTCTACGGCCTCATCGACGGCAGTGTCGTCAGCTCTACCTGGAACACCCTTACCGGCAAGACGGACCAGCTGTTCAGCTATGTGCTCCGCCGCACCGGCGACAGCGTGGGCGGTACGCTGGGCGACTTCCTCAACTATCTGGGCGAGGGCGCGACCTATGTCTGCTACTCCGGCGGCAAGCAGGTGGCCTACAGCACCGCCACCAAGTACCCCGTTATCGCAGGCGGCATCGCCATCGGCCGTTCTGCCGACGGCAAGGCCATCAACCGGATGCTCCAGCTCTCGCCGGTAGTCATCGATAAGCTGGGCGCAGCTTCGGTCATGAGCGGCGACAAGCGCTATGAGACCGCCGACGATATGCAGGTGTATCTGTGGTCGAACGGCCAGTATTTCGCCACCTCGCTGCCCAAGATCAACACCGAGGATTATAAGCTCATCGGCTGGTACGACAACTTCGGCTGCTCCGGCGGCAGGAAGATCCGTATCCTTGTGGCCGTCAAGACGAACTGAGCCTGAAATTTTCCAATCACAGAACAGCAGCCTCGCGGCAGATGAAGCGGGGCTGCTGTTTTGTTCTCCTATTTGCCACACGCCCTATTTCGTGTTACAATAAAAACTAGAAAAATTGCGGAAAAAGGAGGTGCGGCAATGATACGCATTGCTCTGGTCGAGGACGAGGCAGAGGTGCGGGCGCAGCTTCAGGGGTATGTGCAGCGGCACACCCGGCAGTACGGCACCGAGTTCGCGGTGACGGAGTTCGCCGACGGCATGGAGCTGCTGGATGATTACCGCCCGGTGTACGACATCCTGTTTCTGGACGTGGAGATGAAGCATCTGGACGGCATGGAGACGGCCCGGCGAGTGCGGGAGCTGGACAAGGATGTTATCATTGTTTTCATCACGAATATGGCGCAGTACGCCATCGGCGGGTACGCCGTGGGCGCACTGGACTATGTGCTCAAGCCGGTGCCTTATTTTGCGTTTTCGCAGCAACTGCGCAAGGCCGAAGAACAGCTGCGCCGCCGCGCACGGCATTATCTGGCCCTGCCGGTGGAGGGCGGGATGCGGCGGCTGGATTCGTCCCTCATCTATTATCTGGAAAGCGAGGGACACCGCGTCCATTTTTATACCGAAGAGGGCGATTTCGTGGCGGCAGGCACCCTGAAAGCCTTTGAGGAAAAGCTGGCCGAGCGGCCCTTTGCCCGCTGCAACAGCGGCTACCTTGTCGATCTGGCACAGGTGAAGAGCGTGCAGCAGGGGATGGTGCAGGTGGGACCCTACGAATTGCAGGTCAGCCGCCCCCGGCGGAAAGCCTTCCTCGCAGCGCTGGCCGACCACATCGGGGGTGAGGGTGCATGACGGCACTGCCCAACATCCCGCGCCTGTATACGGCGCTGGCCGAGTGTCTGGCCGTGGGCATCTACGCCCTGCCGCTGGGCATCCGCTTCGGCAAAACGGCCACCATCGCTGCCAGTGCGGCATGGGCGCTGGCCCTGAGTGCTTTTTTGCAGGCCACGGGCAGCGTTCCGCTGGCGTGGTGGATCCCCTGCATGGCGGCAGCTGTGGGGATACAGTATTTATACCTCTGGGTCACCCGCACCATCTCCCTGCTGGAAGCGGGCTATGTCTGCGCCCGGGCCTTCGTTCTGGCAGAGCTGGCGGCCAGCGCCGAGTGGCAGCTACACTGCTTCCTCTGGCCTCAGCGCAGCGGGGCCGACGGCCTGTCACTGCTGCTTCTGGTGGTGGTCTATGGCGGCGTTTTCGGCTGCATCTGGGTGCTGGAGCATAAGCACAAAAGTCCCAAGGGCCATATCGTCATCAGCGGAAAAGCGGCCCTGGTGGCCGTCGTCATGGCGGCGATGGTCTTCGCGGTGAGCAACCTGCTGTTCTTGGGCGACCGCGAGGTGGACATGAGCGTCTACTACATCCGCACGCTGGTGGACATCTGCGGCGTGCTCATCCTGACGGTCCAGCACGAGCAGCTGCGGGAGGCGGCGCTCCACAGCGAGCTTGCCGCCATGGACGAGGTGCTCCACCGCCAGTACGAGCAGTACAAGCGGAGCAAGGAGGGCATCCGGCTCATCAACAGCCGCTATCATGAGCTGAAAATTCAAATCGCGGACATCCGCGCCGAGCGCGACCGGGCCAAGCAGGACGCGGCTCTGGCCCGGATGGAGAGCGGCCTCCGGCAGTATGAGGCCGAGAACAAGACTGGCAACCCGGTATTGGATACACTATTGACCGCCAAAAGCATGGACTGCCAGCAGCGCGGCATCAACATGACCAGCGTGGCCGACGGCAGCCAACTGGGCTTTTTGAGCACGCGGGAGCTGTGTACCCTCGTGGGCGCGCCGCTGGACAACGCCATCGAGAGCGTGCTGGCCGAGCCTGACCCCGAAAAGCGTCTGCTGCGGGTGGCCATCTATAACCAGAGCGGCTGCGTGATGCTCCGCTTCGAGAACTACTGCGCCCAGCCCGTGGAGATGGGCGCGGACGGTCTGCCCGTCCACAACGCCCACGGCGGCTATGACTTACAGGGCGTGCGGGCGGCCGCCCAGCACCACGACGGCACCATGACTCTTCATTGGGCCGACGGCTGGTTCACCCTGCGGATCTTGCTGCCGGTCCCATCGTGAGAAACCTCTCCGTCATCGCGTAGCGATGACGGAGAGGTTTTGTTATTTTGCACAATAAAACCGTTCTCGAAATTGTGGATTAGCACAATAAAATTTGAAACCAAATTGAAACTTCTGCAAAATATGCCTCCAAAATGACAGATTGTGAAGATGTTTGTGAATTTTCTTTGAATCCATTTATAATAGTGGCAATGCTCCGGGAGCTGTACCCGGAAAATATGGATTCAGAATAAGGAGGAAGAAAATTATGTTGTCCATCAATATGGATGATGTAATGCAGGTAGTTTCGAACATTCAGAACTATCTGATTGCATTCGGCGTCGTCCTCGTACTCGCGCTCCTCGTGATGTTCGCGGTGCGGAAGATGCCCAAAGCGAAAAAGAAGATGATCCGTGCGCAGTCCGGCCTCGCCATTCTGCTGGCGCTGGCGATTGTTATCAACCTCATCTGCACCGGCCCCATGTCCACCATGCTGGATCTGGTCTCCGGCGAAGGTTCCATCAGTGAGGAGACTTCCGCAGAGGCCACCGAGCTGGTCAATGAGATCACTCAGGAAGGCATCGTTCTGGCTCAGAACGATGACAACATCCTGCCTGTGGCTTCCGGTTCCAAGCTGAACGTCTTCGGCTGGGCTTCCACCAGCCCCTGCTACGGCGGCACCGGTTCCGGCGCTCTGAACGACGCTTACCCTGTCACCGACCTGCTCACCGGTCTGCATGATGCAGGCATCGAGACCAACGACGAGCTGAGCAAGTTCTACACCGATTACTGCTCCACCCGCCCCAGCGTCGGCATGGCACAGCAGGACTGGACCCTGCCCGAGCCGAACGTCAGCCTGTACACCGACGAGATGATGGCAAACGCCAAGGCATACTCTGACACCGCTATGGTCGTCATCACCCGCGTCGGCGGCGAGGGCGCAGACCTTCCCACCGATATGTCTGCTGTCGTGGACGGCAGCTGGGTCCGCCGTGTGGCAGATTACCGTGGTTCTCAGCGCGGTGCCGGCTACTACAACGGCACTTACGATGACACCCTGAACGAGGGCAATGACTGGGATAAGGGCGACCACTTCCTGCAGCTGTCCAACCGCGAGGAAGAGCTCATCGACCTCGTCACTTCCAACTTCGACAACGTCATCGTCGTTTACAACGGCGCAAACGCTTTCGAGATGGACTGGGTCAAGAACTACCCCCAGATCAAGGGCGTCCTGCTCTGCCCCGGCACCGGCCAGTCCGGCTTTGAGGGCTTTGGCCGCGTGGTCGCCGGTGAGGTCAACCCCTCCGGCCGCACCGCTGACACCTATGCTGCTGACCTGACCGCTTCTCCGTGGTGGAACAACTTCGGTGACTTCAAGTACACCAACGCCACCGAGCTGGATTCCGATTCCAGCTTCTTCGACCCCGCAGGCGCTACTGCATCCTTCGTCAACTACGCTGAGGGCATCTATGTCGGCTACAAGTTCTATGAGACTGCTGCCGATGAAGGCCTCATCGACTACGACAAGGAAGTTGTCTATCCCTTTGGCTACGGCCTGAGCTACACCACCTTCACCCAGAAGATGAGCGACATCACCAGCGACGGCAGCAGCCTGAAGTTCTCTGTCACCGTCACCAATACCGGCTCTGCTGCCGGCAAGGATGTCGTGGAGATCTATAATGATCCTCCGTACACCAACGGCGGCATTGAGAAGGCCTCCGCAAACCTGCTGGACTTCGCCAAGACCAGCGAGCTTGCCCCCGGCGAGAGCGAGACCATCGACTTCACCATCCCGGTCGAGGATCTGGCTTCCTACGATTACAAGAACAACGGCTGCTATGTGCTGGAGGCTGGCGATTACATCATCAGCACCAACTCTGACTCCCACAATGTTCTGGATTCCAAGACCTACACTGTCGCCTCCGACATCGTTTACAACGAGTCCAACAAGCGCGAGAGCGACGCTGTTGCAGCGACCAATCAGTTCGATTTCGCAGAGGGCGAGATCACCTATCTGTCCCGTGCGGACGGTTTTGCAAACTATGCTGAGGCCACTGCCGCTCCTGCTGATTACAACATGAGCGATGAGGTCAAGGCTGTCTTCGACAACGCACACACCTACACTGAGGTCAACTACGAGAAGGACGATGACCCCAACGCAGAGGACATCACCACCGGCGCAAAGAACGGCCTCAAGCTGGCTGACCTGCGCGGCGTGGATTACAACGATTCCAAGTGGGATGACCTGCTGGATGAGATGAGCATCGACGACCTGCAGCAGACCATCGGCTTCGGCGGCTATCAGACTGCAGCTGTGGACAGCATCGGCAAGGTGCGCACCAACGACTGTGACGGCCCTGCGTCCATCAACAACAACTTCACCGGCGTCGGCTCTGTCGGTTTCCCGGCTGCTACCCTCATCGGCATGACTTGGAGCAAAGATCTGGCCCACGACTTCGGCGACAGCATCGGCAAGATGGCCAACGAGATGAACACGTCCGGCTGGTATGGCCCGGCAATGAACATCCACCGCACCGCTTTTGCAGGCCGTAACTTCGAGTACTACTCGGAGGACGGTGTCCTGTCCGGTGCTATGGCCGCAAACGCCATCGCAGGCGCACAGGAGCACGGCGTCTACGCTTACATGAAGCACTTCGCCCTGAACGATCAGGAAGGCAACCGTACTTCTATGCTGGCTACCTGGTCCAACGAGCAGGCTATCCGCGAGATCTACCTCAAGCCCTTCGAGATGTCTGTCAAGGATGCTGACTGCCACGCTGTCATGTCTTCCTTCAACTACATCGGCAGCCGCTGGGCTGGCGGCTGCAAGGAGCTGCTGCAGAACGTCCTGCGCGGTGAGTGGGGCTTCCTCGGCTTCGTCGAGACCGACTACTTCGGTGTCTACGGCTACATGACCGCTGATCAGGGCGTCCGCAACGGCAGCGATCTGATGCTCTGCACCACCGGCAATGACTTCAACAAGATGACTGTTCTGACTAACAGCAGCAAGCAGGCAATGCGCACCTCTGCCAAGAACATCCTCTACACCGTGGTCAACAGCCGCGCTTATGAGGCTGAGAACCTGAACCCCGGCATGGCAAAGTGGAAGGTCATCCTGATCGGCGCTGACGTCGTAGCCGCGCTGCTCATCGTTGGCCTGGAGTACACCGCCATCAAGAACTACAAGAAGCGCAAGGAAGAAGAGGAAGAAGTCTAAACCGAACTCTCTCTCCATGCAGCACCTGAACTGAACCAACGGCAAAGGCCCGCTGCACCAGACAGCGGGCCTTTGCCCTGCTCAGGATAAAATGAGGAAAATGCGATGAAGCATACCGACATCATCCAGAAACTGAACTTAGAGCAAAAATGCGCCCTGCTCTCAGGCGAGACTGTCTTTACCACCCGCGCTCTGCCGGGCAAGGGCATCCCGGCCATCACCCTTTCGGACGGCCCCAACGGTGTCCGCAAGCAGGCCGGCGCCGCCGACCATCTGGGCCTCAACCCCAGCGTTCCGGCAACCTGCTTCCCGACCTCTTCCGCCACTGCGTGCAGCTGGGATGAGAAGCTGGGCGAAGCCGTGGGCGAGGCACTGGGCGAGGAAGCCGCTGCACAGGAAGTGGCTGTCCTGCTCGGCCCTGGCCTGAACATCCAGCGCAGCCCCCTTTGCGGCCGCGACTTCGAGTATTTCTCGGAAGACCCCATCCTCGCGGGCAGGATGGCCGCTGCCTATGTGCGGGGCATCCAGAAAAACGGCATCTCTGCCTGCCCCAAGCACTTTGCGGTCAACAGTCAGGAGCTGCGCCGCATGGCCAGCGACTCGGTGCTCGATGAGCGCACCCTGCGGGAGCTGTATCTGACTGGTTTTGAGATCGTGGTGAAAGAGGCAAAGCCCAAGACCATCATGACCTCCTACAACCTCATCAACGGCACCTACGCCAACGAGAATGCCCACCTGCTGCAGGACATTCTGCGGAAGGACTGGGGCTTCGACGGGGCCGTCGTCACCGACTGGGGCGGCTCCAATGACCACGCCCTCGGCGTGAAGAACGGCTCCACCCTCGAAATGCCCTGTCCCGGCGGAGACTCCATCCGGGAGCTGATGAAGGCCGTACAGGACGGCAAAATTTCCGAGGCCGACGTGGACGCCCGCCTCGACGAGATGCTGGAACTGGTCCTCTCCACCCACGCTGCGGTGGAAAAAGCGCCCCGCACCTTCGACGCTGCCGCGCACCATAAGCTTGCCCGACGCGCGGCCGCAGAGAGCATCGTCCTGCTCAAGAATGAGGGCGGCATCCTGCCGCTCAAGCCCAATGAGAAGCTGGCCGTCATCGGCGACTTTGCCGAGACGCCCCGCTATCAGGGCGCAGGCTCCAGCGCCGTCAACGCCCTGCAGGTGGACACCCTGCTGGACAGCATCAAGGCCGACGACAGCGGCATCACCCTCGTGGGCTATGCCTCCGGTTTCGAGCGTCAGGGTGCAGCTGACGCCGAGAAGCTGGAAGAGGCTGTGGCCCTCGCAAAGAAGGCTGACACTGTTCTGCTCTGCCTCGGCCTCGATGAGCTGCGGGAGAGCGAAGGCCTCGACCGCGCAGACATGAAGCTGGCCGAGAACCAGCAGCAGCTTCTGGCCGCTGTGGCTGCCGTCAACCCGAACGTCGTCGTTCTGCTGAGCGCCGGTGCGCCGATAGAGACGCCGTGGGCCGGCCAGTGCAGGGCACTGGTCTACGGCGCACTGGGTGGACAGGCAGGCGCCGGCGCGGCCGCAGACATCCTCACCGGCAAGCTCTGCCCCTGCGGCAAGCTGTCCCAGACCTGGGCGCAGGCTCACGACGACACCCCCGCCAAGGCGAACTTCGGCGGCGAGGGCCGGAACGTGGAGTACCGCGAGGGCCTGTATGTGGGCTACCGGTACTATCAGACCGCCGATGTACCGGTGGCGTTCCCCTTCGGCTACGGCCTGAGCTACACCACCTTCGAGTACAGTGATTTGAAGGCAGACGAGAAGGGTGTGACCCTCACCGTCACCAACACTGGCAGCTGTGCCGGTGCCGAGATCGTCCAGCTCTACGTCGCAAAGCAGGACGCCAAAGTCTTCCGCCCGGCGCAGGAGCTGAAGGGCTTTGCAAAGGTCTTCCTCGCCCCCGGCGAGAGCGGGACGGTGGGCATCGCTCTGGACGACAAGGCGTTCCGCTACTGGAACGTCAAGACTGACCGCTGGGAAGTCGAAGGTGGAAGCTATCAGCTCCGCGTGGGTGCATCCAGCGCAGACATCCGCCTGACGGCGGAAGTCTCCGTCAAGGGGACCAACGCTCCCGACCCCTACGAGGGTCTCGACCTGCTCCACTACGTCTCCGGTCAGATCACTTATGTGACCGACGCCGAGTTCGAGGCTCTGCTGGGCCACCCTGTGCCGGAGGATGTCGTCCGCATCGACCGGAACATGACGCTGGGCGAGATGGACCATGGCCGCAGTCCGCTGGGCTGGGTGGCACAGAAGGTGCTGCGCTGCCGTCTGGACAGCAGCTTTGCAAAAGGCACCCCCGACCTGAACACCGTGTTCCAGTATAATATGCCGCTGCGCGCGCTGGCCAAGATGACCAACGGCATGGTGAGCATGGGCATGGTGGACGGCCTCGTCTGGGAGCTGAAAGGCTTCTGGCTCGTGGGCATCCTTCGGGTTATCTATGAGTTCGTCAAGAATCTCATCCTGAACAGCCAGATGGAAAACCGGCTCAAAAACAGCTGAAAGGAATAAGGTCATGAATTTCTGGAATAACTTTGCCGCAAAGCATCCGGCCGCGGCCAAATGGGTGCGGGAGGGTGGACTGTTCGTCATCGTGTCCAACCTCATCACCGTGTTCAAATACCTGCTTCTGCAGTTCCTGCCCAAGGCGTTTGCAAGCCTGCCGGTGGTGGACTTCGGCTGGCCGGGCATCGACATCACCCTGTTCGGCGAGACCTTCAAGTGGAATATCCTCGGCTACGACGCGGCCCACCTTTTCGGGGGTCATGTGCACGTAGGTTACCTTTTCCTTGCCGGGCATATATACGTCCACCATGGGCTCCAGGCGGCACATGCCGATGCAGCCGGTCTGGGAGACGGTTACGTTGCTCATTTCGCGCTTGTTGATTTCTTCCATGAATTTCAGCATCACGGGGCGGGCGCCGGCGGCGATGCCGCAGGTAGCCATGCCGACCACCACGCGCACGTTATCGCTTTCATCTTCCCTGCGCAGGTTGATGCGTTCCAGCGTCTTTTTGCGGATGGCTTCCAATTCAGCCATGGATTTCATAGGATTACACCTCCAAAGATCGGTTCTATTTCTTCCTGGATGGCGGAAAGCATCCAGGCGGTAATTTCAGGCTCGTTCAGGGGCACGTTCCCCAGCGCCTGCCGCATTTCGCGCGTATCAAAATCCATGCTTCCCTTGGGGGAGGAGCAGGAAAGGCGAAAATCGGGCCGTTCGGGATTGGCGCTTACCAGCGATACCACCGTGCCCGCCAGATCGCCCAGGGGCAGACAGTCAATGCTGTCCCCATGCAGGGTGGCGGTCAGGGTTGTACCCTGGCCCAGGGTGGAATCAATGCGCACGTCTCCCCCGGCCAGGCGGGCGTTCTGCATCATCAGCGGAATGCCCAGCCCCACCTTGCGGGTGGTGCGGGTAGTGGCGAAGGGGCTCGTCACCCTTTCTTTCAGCTCATCGCTCATGCCGGAGCCGTCGTCTCGGATCGTGATGGTAATGAGCCTGCTTTCGTCCACCGATACCATAATTTCCACCAGCGCCGCGTTTGCGCGCACGCTGTTTTGCGCCAGATCCAGAATATGCAGCGACAGATCGCGCATGGGATCGCTTACTCCTTGTATTTGGCCAGGATGCCGGGAATATCGTCGGGAACCAGGCGGCCGTATACTTCCTCATTGATGGTCATAACGGGGGCCAGGCCGCACGCGCCCAGGCAGCGGGTGGCGTTGAGAATGGCGAGGAACGCCACGCCCACGTCGGCAAACACCGCCGCCCACATATTT
>ERZ827108.2934-NODE-2934-length-15796-cov-5.361858_pt1 | contig 15796 bp, 7 predicted proteins | sample MGYA00519921_ERZ827108 | MGnify/ENA primary metagenome ERZ827108 (study PRJEB31778, sample SAMEA3449258) | human gut metagenome | biome: human gut; feature: human-associated habitat; material: faeces | place: United Kingdom | collected 2010/2012 ... | reverse complement strand
AAACCTGGGCCAGGCCCGATTTTGTCTATTGACAATGTCCTGCTCATATTAAAAAGACGCCCATTCGGCTCCTGGGGACCGATGCGACGCAGTATTCGCGGCGAACCCAACCGCCCCGAAACTCGCTAGCCTACAATTTTGACATTGTTGGCGTACTCGCTCGCGTCGTCGGTATACACCGCCGCATTTTTCTTCTGGCGCTGAAGCTCTTCTTCGGTAAACGTGCGTTTGACCACGCCAGGAACGCCCGCGACCAGCGAGCGCTCGGGAATCACGGCATGCTCTTTGACCAGCGCGCCCGCGGCGATAATGGAGCCGCGACCGACATGGGCACCGTTCATAACCGTGGCATGCATGCCCACAATAACGTCGTCCTCGATGGTGGCGCCGTGCACGATGGCGTTGTGCCCCACCGACACGCGTTCGCCAATGGTGATGGGCAAATCGTAATCGGCATGGAGCATGGCGTTGTCTTGCACGTTGCTGTCGCGGCCGATGGTGATGGACGCGACTTCGGCACGCACCGATGCGCCGAACCATACGGAAGTGTTTTCCGCCAAATGAATATCGCCGGAAAGCGTGGCGCTGTCGGCGATGAACATAGCTTTCTCCACGTCAGGACGCATGCCCTTGAATTCGATGATCATGGTGTTCCTCCCTCTTCTTAACCATGTCGCAACGGGAAATGCGCGACATGGTTCACGGATGGTATCAGAACCCATTCCCCACACATACGCTCAAGTGTCCGCATTCCGATGAGCGCGACCATACAGTATGCTCGTCGGCGACAGAACGAGGAGGGCGGCTACCCAGAGGTGCTTCATGGACATCAACGAATCGCCCGACCGCTTCATCGGCAAGCCAGCCATCCAAAAAAACACCGCTTCCTCTTTTAGCCGTTTGGGACTTTGCGCGCTCACCATTTGGGCCGCAGAGTACTTCGCGCGCTAGCGAGAACGCAGCACAATCGCTTTGAAAGCCGAACTGGCGCGATGGACGCCGAAGGGAGAGCGCTTTTATCGCGATACGAAAGGAAGTGATGGGAATGACGAAACCCATGACGAAGAAGATTCTGCTGGGCGCGCCCGCAGTTGCATTGTCCGCGGCGCTTGCATGCACGATGGTCGCATGCGGCGCTGGCGGCGGCGAGCAGAGCGAATCGGGTGGCGATGCCGCCGCCAGCAAATCGGCCTACGAATCACAGAAGATTGAAGTCGAGGGCTTCACCGTCGAATCACTCGCCGATGGCACGTACTATCGCGGCGAGTTCTATGGGCAAGATGGCTTCTGGCTGCGCGTACGCATCACGAACACGAGCGACAAGCCGCTTGACCGCTTCAGCTTCACCACGAACGCCGCTCCCGGCAACCTCGAACCGGGCGATAGTATCTTCAATACGTTCACCGCGTATGTCGAAGAAATCGAAACCCCGCCGGCGGAGCTTTGCAAAGACGCCCAAACAGAGGGCAATCCGACCATCGCACCTGGCGAAAGCGTTGAGTGGGTGTATTTCTGGGTCGTTGACAACAACTATTACGGACCCATTACCGTCGAATTCGAGAATGACGTATCGGGCGGCACCAACCCCAGCGTGATGCACTTCGACACCACGGGATGCGAGACCGACGAATACAATGCAGTTAAGGAAAAGGCCGACGAAATCAAGGCCCTTGGCGGCGTCGATTTCGAAACCTATAGCGCGAAGGCCGCCGATGGCTGGACGCTTACCGAAATGGACGAGAAGCACAGCGATGCCGAATTCAGCCTCGATGCCGTAGATGATGGGCACGTCGACGTGTACACCGCCTCCAAAGACCCGATGGGTGAAACCAAGCTCGCCCAGAACAACATGGGTGGCGGCGAGATTGACGAAGTCGAAATCAATGGCGTGACGTGGACGCGCTTCATCGCTTCGCATGGCGCCACGTACCTGTATGCCGAAGCATCGAACGGCACAACGGTCAGCATCTATGCCAACAGCAATCTCACCTGGGAAGATGCCCTGCCCATGTTCGAAATGGTAACTTTGAAGTAACGAGACGCCGGCAACGGATCAAGTCTAGCTTGCTTCCCGCAACTTCGTCCAACAACAGCAAAGGCCGATTCCGGAAATTCGGAATCGGCCTTTTTGATAAACGAGCCGGTTTCGGCGCAGCAAGCAACGACAAAACGACAGGCTAATAGAACAATTCCACCTCATCTTTGAGGAATTCCTCGACGCCGCATGCGCCAGACGCCGCGCCGCCAACAACGATTCGCTTCGCACTCGGATGGGCAGACAGGAAATCGGCCATCCCGCTCTGACCCTTTTCTTTGCCGCTTTTCACTTCAATAGCCGAAAGCGAATCAAAGCCCTTCGAAACGACGAAGTCAACCTCTTTTATCCCCTCGCGCCACCAATACACGCCCAGGCCTTCTTCGGACGCCCGTGCGAGAAGCCGTGCGCCAACCGCCGATTCGACCAAATGGCCCCGTAAATCGGGCTCGCCCAAATACCTCGATTTCTCAATTCCTGACGATGCCGTCATAAGCGAGGTATCGTACACCATGAAACGTGGCGACGATTTTCTGCGCCTCACCTCTTTGGCGTCGTATTTCTGAATGCCGCAAAGCATTCCCGCTTTATCAAGCAAATCGAGATAATGCGCAACCGTCACCGTGTTGCCCGCATCTTGCAGTTGTCCAAGCATCTTGGTATACGAGAGTTCTTGCGCTGAATACGTTGCGCCGAGCCGGAAAAGCGCCCTCATGAGCGCCGGCTTGCGAATATCTTCAAGGGCCAAAACGTCTTGCGAAATCGTTGGCTCAATAATCGCTTCACGAATATACGAAATCCAGCGAGCATCGTCGCTCGCAAATCGCGCTGCGCCAGGGTAGCCGCCGTAATAAAGGTAATCATCAAACGAGAAACCGAACGCCTGGAAGCATTCCGAATAGCTCCAATGCGGAGAATGAATAAGCTCAAAGCGCCCCATGAGGGAATCTTCCAGTCCCTTGTGCAGCAGAAGCGATGACGAGCCGCTTAGAACAACCCGAACCGGCGTGTCGTTTCGCCGATCAGCATCGTAGAGTGACTTAACGACGAGCGACCAATGGGGCACCTTTTGAATCTCGTCAACGACAAGCACCACGGAGCGCGACCCCGACCGCGTAGCATTTCTCGCCTGTTGCCACTCAACCTGAAGCCATTCTTCACTCGGAACGATAGCGTCATCTGCGCTTATGAAAAAATGCTCCATGTCGACTTTCGCCAAAGCCTGGCCAAGCATCGTGCTCTTGCCTGTTTGACGAGGCCCAACAACGACCTGCATAAGCGGGTTATTTGCTTCGGAGATCCTATCGACGATGGTTTTCACATAATGCCGCTCAAACATTCCAGACCCGCATTCTTGTCGTACTGAGTATTTTTACTCATTGTACTGAGTATTTTTACTCAGTACAATGAGTAACTTCAATCAGGTCGGTTACGACTTGCCGTTTGGCCTGCCCTCCCATGGGAAGGTCGGCGCGCGCCCATCTCCATCGTGTCACACGTCACGCACACAGCTGGAACGCGCCTGCGCAACGGGAACGCATTCTTCTCAAATTCGGCTTATAGGACAAAAAGTGTGTCTCGATAGAACACATGTTCCCCTCATGCTAATCCAGCCAGAACGGGAAGGGGTCCTTGCGGTGGAGCTCTTCCCAGACAGCCCTGTCGCCCCATTCCGGCCTCCCATCGCCTTGCTTCGGGGATGACGAGTAGACGTCGTAGAGCAGGTCGATGATGGCAAGCGCCCCCGCATCAACGGGAATCTGGCGATCGATGCCCTTGACAACGCTGTGAACAGGGAAAATCCGGAAAAGGACTCATGATCCACACGGATAGGGGCAGCCAATACGCCTCGAGCAGGTTTTGCAGGGAGCTCGAGAATCGCGGGTTCGTCCAATCGTTCTCCCGCAAGGGCCGTCCTTGCGGCAACGCCGTCATGGAGTCGTTCTTCAAGACCCTGAAAAGGGAGCTTCCCCTCGATCGCAAGCGCGACACCCGGATAGAGGCCAGGCAGGAGATATTCAAGTTCATCGAGCTGTATTACAATACCAGGCGGCCGCATTCGTCCCTCGGCAACCTATCGCCCGTGGAATATAAGCGGCAGTGCGCTCATTGGCTCGATTCCGAATGTCCATAAAACAGTCCCAGTCCATTATGCGGCGCGCCTCTTTACGTTGCAAAAGAGAGTTAACCTCCCTTTTGCATTTCGAACGATTTGAACCAACATGCACGTCTCAGAAAATATAATTTCATGGTCAAAGCGTTCCAGCGGGTTCATGAAGGAGGAGCATTTGAACGTCCGTAACAAAGTCGTAGCCTTTTTGCCCTTTCTCGGCCTGGCGTTTTATAGGGATTGGACCACCCTATCCTTTTTCGACGCGAATCTTACTTACAACTCTCCCGTGAATCCATACCTCACCAGCACGCCCTATGCATTCCAGGAAGCAGGATGTTGCCTTGCATTAGCATATTTCGCCGCTCGGCACCTCGTCGGCGGAAGGGAACTCGATAGGAGGGCTGTCCTCGCAATCGCCACCATATCAGCAATCGCAACAGCTGTTCTCATGGTCGATTTGCACCTGGTTGGCCTCGGAGTGGTCGCACGCTCAGCCGCGAACGCAATCCTTGGAGTTGGATTCGGTGTTTTCCTAATAGCTTGGGGGCTTGTCCTCTCACGACTCGATCAGCGGACCATAGCCTGGTATGTGCTAATCGCTCTTGTCGCCGATAGGGTGGTCTACCTAGCAGGAACAGCCTTTCCTCAGGCGCCCCTAGGCCTCGTCAATCTTGGCCTTCCCCTTTTGACAACGATTATGTGGCTAAAGGCTGATAGCACAACATGCGAGCAAGGTCCCCATATGATTACTGACAGGGAGTCCCTTAGCCGCATTCCCTGGTTTCTTCTGATCGTCATGGCTGCATGCCAGGCGCTTTCCGCTTTGTTTTCTGGTATCGTGGTGCACTTCGTTGGCGGTGTCGAATCCCTCACCGTCAACACCCTCATGCAGATCGCCTCGGGAGTTGCTGTCGCGGGGGTCATTCTGTCCTGGCTCTATAGAAGTCCTGGAGAGCTGAACGGCCTGTGGTATGAATTCGTGATGCTCATCGCTGCTGGGATACTCATGTTTCTCGCATTCAATGGAAACCATGAGGTTCTGGCCGCCTCTGTGGTCATAGCTGGAGGCTATTCATTTACCTGCTTTTTCATGCTTTTGTTGCCTTGCATGTGCTCGGAACTCAAGATTCCAGCCACATTCTTCCTTGGCATGGGCAACCTTCTTTGCTATCGCATCCCTGAGTTTACAGGAACCATGCTGGGAGATTCGTTTGGGGTGTCGATGGAGCTCGAGGGCAATGGGCTGCCATCCGTGCTACTTGCTATCGTGTTTCTCCTGTTCCTGGTAATGCTGTGGACCCTGAGACAATCAACCAGGCCAGTAAAGACCCCGAAGGCAGAGAAGCCCTTCTCGTCAAGCACCGAAGAAGCTCTCGACCGCATTTCCGACCGCCACGGCTTCACCGAAAGGGAGCGGGAGGTGGCCCTGCTTACGATTCGCGGAAGATCTGCTCCCTACATCTCCGAGGAGCTCTGCCTTTCTCAGGCCACCATACGCACCTATCAGCGGCGCATCTATCAGAAAATGTCCATCCATGGCAAGCAGGAGCTCATCGACTCAGTAGAAGCGGAGCGGTGCGCAGGGGAAGAAAGGGCGTAGCCCGCCTTGACCTCCCAATGCCCTTCGCCTAGCGACCCTCCATTCACCCGATCCTAACAGCAGGACCCTCCCAGCTTACCCTCAGAGCGATTGATGGCCTTGTTTCATCAGTTTTGAGCGCCACATCATCACATTCTGATGACAGCTGCGCCCTTCAGATAGGCATATCATCCCCCTTGAGAAAGGCGTTTTCCACTCGTTAAGTCAGCCTGGGACGAACGCCTGAAACGATAGGAGGGAATATGAAAACGAAAATGGATCGCCGTTCATTCATCAAGGGCGCCGTTGCAACCAGCGCAGTGGCGGCCGTCGGGGCTGCGCTGGCCGGATGCTCCAGCCAGGAGAGCAGCGAGGAATCCTTCGCCTCCACGATTGAGTGGGCTCGGGAGACCGAGGTTCTCGTCATCGGATTTGGCGGTGGCGGCTCCGTAGCCGCCGTCACAGCAGCAGAAGAAGGCGCCCAAGTGCTTATTCTAGAAAAGGACCCCACCGGAGAGGGCGGCGGCTCCTCTCGCCTCTCTGGCGGCAACTTCATGTACACCAAGCAGGGATGCGTCGAGGCGGGCGTTTCTCACTTGATGAAAATCATGGGCAGCACCACCTCCGAGGAAGCCATCCGCGCATACATGGAAGAGGGAGAGAAGCAGCTCGACTGGATGGACGACCATGACATGGCGTACTGCCTCATCCCTGTCGATTCGACCGCGACCTTTGTGGACGTCGAAGGATCAGAGGCGTTCCAGTGCGCCACTATCTGCTATGAGGACAATCCCATCAACGACGAGGGCGGCCACGTTTTCTACGAGTGGGCATGCAAGACCGTAGCCGACCTCGGCATCGAAGTGGTCTTCGACGCCGCTGCCACGAGACTCATCCAGGACCCCGTAACCAAGGAGATCCTGGGGGTAACTGCGGTCATTTCCGGCGAGGAGCAGAACGTTCGTGCCAAGAAGGCCGTTGTCTTGGCCACTGGAGGCTTTAGCGCCAACGAGGAGATGGTCGCGAACTACCTGATCCCCGCTCCCATGAAGACCGTCGCTTCTCGATATGCGACCGGCGACGCAATCAAGATGCTTCATCGGGTTGGCGCCGATTTCTGGCACATGAACACGTACAACATGCACAAATACGGATTCTTCAACCCCGAGGACGAGATGGTCAGGTCCGACATTACCATCGCATCCGACGGCGGCGCGTTCATCTTCATCGACCAGGCCGGAAAGCGATGGGTGGACGAAAGCACCTTCGCGAGCGGCAATGCGGGCCATTACAGCAATTACGCCTTCATGACCTCACCGGACTTCACCCAGAGCGCCGTCAACTACGGTCATACGCCTTTCTACTGCATCTTCGACGAAAGCAAACGGCTTCTCAACCCGATTTACCACAACACCGCCCATGGAGCCGACCGCCCAGCCTGGACGAACCTCGACCCCTGGAGCGAGGACAACTCCGAAGAGGTCTCAAAGGGATGGATCCTCAAGGCCGACACCATCCCCGGCTTGGTTGACGCCATCAACGCGGATTGTTCCAGCTACGGTTTCCAGATTGACCCTGCCGTTGTGGAGAACACCGTGACCCAATACAACGCCGCTTGCGCCGAAGGCGTGGACTCTGAGTTCGGGCGTCCCGCTCACGTCACCTTCTCGGGAGCTGGGTACGGCGACGGGGCGGATCCGTCATTTAAGGACCGCGACCTCAACGGCGACAGCAACAACCTGGTCCCGATCGAATGCGGGCCCTTCTACGCAATCCGCTTGGCTCCTGTGTTCTACACCACTAACGGCGCCGCAAAGAAAAACGGCAAGTCTCAGGTCCTCGATGTGGACGGCAACGTCATCCCCAGACTCTACACCGCGGGGGTTGACGGCTCTATCACGGGCTTGGTCTATTCCATCGGCGGACAAAACTGGGGCGACGTCCTGAATTGGGGGCGTATCTCTGGCCGGAACGCCGCGGCGGAAAAAATCGCAGAATAATCCCGCCGGAAAACGCGGCCCCTGGTGAAACACCCATTGGTTCGCCAGGGGCCTTCCGCGCCTTCTCCGATTACACCTCAGATGAAACCACCAGCAGAGAGGGAGAATAAGGAAGCATGAAGAAGAAAGGCCTTTTGACGGCGCTCACCATTGCGGCCATCTGCGTTGCAATAGCCCTGGCGGGGTTTGCCACGGCATGCTCGGCCCAGCAGGCAGGCGAATCCGATGCACCATCGGTGGACTCAGGAGCATCGTCCGATGCGTTCGTTTGGAGCCCTGAGGCGGATTGCACGATGTGCCATGCAACCCAAGCAGCCTCCAGAACCAACCAGGCGTACCAGCTATGCGCGTCGCACAGCGAACTCGACTGCATGGCCTGTCACACGGACCAGTCGGGTCTTAAAGAAGCCCATCAAGATGTGACCCTGCAGGATACCGACGGGGCAAAGAAGCTCAAGAAGACCTCCGTCGGCGACGACGTGTGCCTCTCCTGCCATGCTAATGACTACACCGCCGAAGCGACTGCGGATGCGACCGCGCTCGTCGATTCCAACGGAACGACCGTCAATCCCCACGATCTACCCGCAACCCCCAAGCACGAGCAGAACATCACTTGCTCGAGCTGCCACGACATGCACTCCGACTCCTCCGTTGAGGAGACCGCAACGAGCTTATGCCTAAGCTGCCATCACAAGAATGTCTACGAATGCAACACGTGTCATAAGTCATAGCAAACCTATAGAACAGGTATTTCGAGGCTGTATATGTCAACTAAATATTGGTCCACACTTCGGCTAAAAAATGGGCCACCCCGTTTCTAACGTTCTAGCCCATCATTCTGTTTGTCTTCTCAATCCACTCCTTCGCCTCGATCGCCCTGTAGCTTTCGCCCGCCATCGTCGAACACCTCGTTCCAGCGGTCGAACATGAATCTGAATCTGAACCCGAATCTGCCCCAGACCCGCTGACAAGTCGATTTCCGTTTCGGCATGATGGCCGCGACGGAGGAAAGCGAGGCGGGCCATGGGCAATCCATCCCCCGGGCGCACGGCGGGATTCAAGCAGAAGGCCGTGGGGCCGGGCTGCGACGCGGGCAGCCTGTCGGATTGAGCGAGGAAGACCGACGCCGCCGGGCCGGCGCCCGACGCCAACCCGTTCCGGACGGCCGAGGGCCTGCGCAGGCCGAGGAGAGAGAACGAGATACTTTCAAAAGCGAGCGCCCTCTTCGCCGGCGGGCAGCTGCAGGCCTTTCCGCGAAGAGGGCGAAGTTCAAGTTCGTATCCCCCAACGAGCCCGATTGGCCGGCGTCAGGGATGCGCGCGGCTCTGAAGGCGGCGCGCCAGGGCTATTACGCCTGGGAGTCGCGGCCGCGAGCGCCCGCGCCATGCGCGACGCCGAATTGGCCGAGCTGATTTTCCGGGTCGGGGACGAGGCCCGGAACGTCTACGGCGCGCCCAAGACGCTCATGCGGTTGCGGGCGCCCGGAGTGCGGGCGAGATTTCCTCTCGAACGTTTGCACGCACTACGAAGTTTATGTAGGCGACGAAATCAAGGACGTATGGGAGGAATACGGGCGATGGTTCACAAGGCGCAGTGGATGCGGCATCAATGACGTCGATAACCAGGAATAGAAATAGCCGTCATTGCCGTCAGGCGTCATCATCCCGATTGAATCAAGGCCCCGTTTCCAACATTTCCCACGCCTTACGGGTTTAGGAAGAACCCTTCAGGCATGGAAAATATTGAAAACGGGGCCATCCCCTCCTTCTTCTCTCAAACTCTCTTTGCCGTCATATATTTGGGATGTTGGGGTTTCCTCCCTGCCGAAAATTTTTCTTCGGGAACCGCCCGATTTCGCAAATCTCCACAATTCTCGGTAGATTTTCGCTTTTATTGCCGGGGGTTGCGAAAACTATTCTTCTCAAATTCTTCCCCAGGGGCGAAGATGAGAGTCGAAAATAAAAAAGCAGGCCAGAACTTCTATCGTTCTGACCTGCTGAAACTTTTGGTCGCGGGGACCGGATTTGAACCGATGACCTTCGGGTTATGAGCCCGACGAGCTGACCAGACTGCTCCACCCCGCAATATGCTAGGTGCCTTAAGGCAAGAAAATATATTACCAGCCTCAGCGATTAATGCAAGACCGAATTTCCGAGAATACCCGCCAATCACCAGTTCTTCACAATCGAAGCCAGATCGGCAGTTGCTTCTCAGTCATAATAAGAATTTCGTCACCCAAACACGGAACAATCGCTCGTCCCTCGCGAGCAATAAGAACTTCGGCACCTAAACGCAGAACGGCCCCGATTCCTCGGGGCCGTTCCATTCACTACCGCTCGCCCTTCGCTAGCTGCGACGACGCCAGCAAGCAGCCGCGCCGCAAACCACCAGCGCAAGCCCAGCCGCAACCGCAGCCGCGCCAAGCATCAACCCGGCATCGTCAGCCGTCTTCGAGAACAGCTTCACAACCGGATTCTTCGGCGTCGTCGCTCCACCGCCCGGCGTGGGCGTAGGAGCAGGCGGCTCGGTATAGGAATTCTTGAACGTCGGGGCTGCGCCATCGTCGTAAGCCACCGTCGCGACCAAATTCCCCTGACCATCGTCGACCACGTTCACGACAACTCGGTACGTCGCGGTATCGTAGGTCACGTTCGCCTGTCTGTCGTTCACCTCGGAAATCGTATACACGTAAGTGCCAGGTTCCGCAAACGTCAGCGCGGGGAACGCAACCGATCCCGCAGCATCGTTCTTCGCCTGATAAACCGTACCGTCTTCCGCGGTCAACACAAAGGTGAACTGGCCATCGGCCAAGGCCTTGCCGCTCAACACCTTCGTTGCGCCAAGCACCACACTCGTCGTGCCGTGCGCATACGTATTCACAAACGCAGCATTGGCATCATCCGTGGCGAGTGCATGTTTAACCACCAAGCTACCTTCGCCGTTATCGACCACTTTCGTGTGAATCGCGATTGATTTGCCGTCGAACGTCACACCATTATGCGTCGTGCCAGCGCCCACCTCGCGCAGAACGTAGTCGTGCTCGCCAGCCGTCGTATACCTAACCGCGCTCATGGCCACGTTGCCCGCAGCGTCATTCGTGCCCCGCGCCACAACCTGACCGTTTTCAACAAGCTCGAAAAGGAACTCGCCCTCGACCAGCTCGCGCCCCACGAGCGACTTCGAGACCGCAATCTGGCCAGTTACGCTCGAATCAACGGGGGTAACGCTGTACGCATTGGTGAACTCGAACATCGGCTTGGTCTCGTCGCCGACGCGTTCAACCGTCAGCTCGCCCTTGCCGTTATCGGTCACCTTGAAGCTCACCGTTTTCACGCTGGTGTCGTTGGTGACGCCAGGTGCGCTGCCGGTTTCGGTAATCGTATAGGTGAACACATGGGAGCGAACCGTGGCAGTTTGCGCCGCAGGAGCAGCACTCTGAACGCTCGCCGCCGCATTATCGGTTGCCGCATTGGCAGTCACTACAGCATTGTCGGAAGCCACGGGAGCCGTCGGTTGATCGCTCGCGTTATCGCTCGGAGCCGCATCGCTTGCGCCGGAAGCGGTGTCAACCGCTGCAGGCTCAGCGCCGCTCGCCGCAGCAAGTCCAACTGCATCGTCGCTCACAGGAACCGCACCCTGGCCAGCGCCGTCGGCATTCGCCGCACCATCAGCAGCATTGCCAGCAAGATCATCGCCCGTCGCCGCCTGCGCAGGCGTTGCGGAATCGCCCGCAACCCCGACGCCCGCGGTCGTGCCCGCAGCCACAACATCATTCGCGGCAGGAGCTGCAGACTGAATGCTTGCCACACCAGTGTCAAGAGCCGCTCCTTGCTGCGTGGTGCCCAGCGCCTTGTTCAGAGCATCGAGCGTAAACACGATTTCGCCGAAATCGATGCTTCCGTTGGTATCATTCGTCGCCGTCACGTGCTCGGGCATGGGAGCGCCCTTTTCATTCGCCTTAATGGTGAACGTGAATTTGCCCTTAATATTGCTCGGAGTCAAACCTTCAGCGTGGCTCAAGCTCTTCACGCCCGTCACGCTCACCGACGCATCGCCCGTCCCGTACGTATTCTCGAAAACCAACCCCTTATCGCCAGCCTCGATAGTCACAGCAAGCGCGCCAGAACCGTCATCGACAACATTGATGGTGAACGGAATCGACTGAGTCGTTGCGGTAATACCACGATCGGAGAGCCCATCGGTCTTCTCGTACGCAACACACAGAATAGTCCAGGTTGCGTCGCCGTTATCACTTGTCATCTTCGTGGCAGAGCCCTTCGCGACCAGCTCGTTCAGTTTCGCCGTATCGAAATTCAGCGTACCGAACGCAACCATGCCGTCGGCCGCATTCGTCGCCGTAAGCACGTCGCTGCCCGCCGCTTCACCGTTGGCATACTGAACGCCAAAGTCGAACTCGCCTTCAACCAGCGCGCGGCCGCTCAAGGTTTTCGTCGCATTCACGTCAACGCTTCCCGAAGCGGAATAGCTGTTCGTGAACGAAACCTTTGCCGCATCGGCGGCTGGGCTATCGCCCGTCTTGTAGGTATACGTCGCAGCATCGGGACCACCGGAAACCGTCGTGGTCGCCGTAAGCGTTGCCGCAGCGGGATCATCGCTCACGGAAATCATCACCGTACGAACAGCCGTATCGAAGGTGTATCCGTTGCCCGCGTCGCCAAGCTCGCGAACGACATACGTGAACGTTTTGCCCGCGTCGAGCTGCGTGAATTCCACATCGCTGCATACCAGGGCACTTGCCGCATTGCCGTCCAAGGCGGCAGGCATGTCGAACACCTTACCGCTCACAGGCAGACCAAGCACTGCAGCCGAAGCTTCGTCATGAGGCACAACCTGAATCTGGAACTGGCCCTGAGCCATGTCGCGGCCGTTCAGAGTCTTCGTCAGCGTCAACCCGCCAGCAGCCGTGTAGTTGAGGCTCGTTTCGTACTTATTCACGAATGTGCCGTTCTCGGTCGAGGACGTAGCAACCAGGTGGCCCTCGCCGTCGTCGGTCACCGTCACATAAATCTTCGCGACATTCGTGCTGTATTGGATGCCAGCCTTCGCGGGGTTGGGCACAATCTCGCGCACGGCATAGACGAACGTCTTGCTCGTGACTGCGCTGCCATCGATGACCATATCGTCCGCCGTGAACCTGATGCTACCGAAGTCAAACGCCACCGCCTCGCCATCTTTGGCGCTCGTCGGCTGAACAGTCGCAGTCGCGCCGCCGGAAGGCATGGGAGCGCCTTGCGTTTCGGCCGTAATTTCAAACGAGAAGCTATCGTTTTCGGTCCAATCGCGGCCCTCAAGAATCTTGTTCAAGCCAAAGTTCGCTGTCGCAAAGCCCACATCGGCTGGTTTGTAGGTATTGGTGAAAGCCACCGTCGGCGTGCCTCTTTCGACCAGCTTGCCGTCGACATACGTCGCCACATCAAGGATCGTGCCGCCCTTCAGGCTTACAACGATTTTCACCGTATAGGTCGTACTATCGTAGGTCACGCCAGCAAGCTTGGCATCGTCGCCAGGAACGACTTCGCTCACGACGAACTCAAACGTCTTGCCCGCGTCGGCCTGCGTAAACGTGATGCCGTCAATCGGCTTCATGACGTCGGCCACGCCTGCGGCGCGATCGTTCGGGTTTCTGAACTGGAGCACGCCACTGCAGTCTTCGTCAATGCGCTTGAGCAGCGCCTTCGAGGCATCATCGGCTCCCTCGATGTTGAAGGCGAACTCGCCCGCATGCATCGTGCGACCCTCAAGCGTCTTCTCCACCGCAAGGCCACCAAAGCTACCGTACGTCTTTTCCTCGGAATACACATTGGTAAAAGTCGCCTCACCGTCGTAAGAGACCTCGGCCTGCAAAGTGCCCGAATGGTCGTCGGTCACCTTAACCGTTACCGTGCATTCATGGGTGTCGAACGCGATGTTGCTCGCTTGTGCAGCTTCGGAATTCAGCGCCTCGCCGCAGTAAGCGTTCTCGACCATCTTGAACGTATACGTGCCAGGTTTGTTAAACGACAGCTCACCGAAGTCGAAACCCTTCGAATCGCCATTCGCCAAACCGCTTACCGTTGCCTGCTTCGCAAAATCGACGCCGAACGCGTCGGTCGCGGCTTTGTTAGCCGGCACCAGGCCGAACCCGAAGCTCTCAGCTTCGGTCATCGCACGACCCTGAAACACCTTTGTGCCAGAAATTGCGGGCACAGCGGGTTTGGGATTGTAGCTGTTTTCGAATGCAAACGCCTTCGCGTCGGTCTGAACAGCTTCCGCATCGGTCGCGGCACCCTGCTTGGCATACGCAACGCTCAGCTCGATATGAGCATTGGCTCCCTCGCCCACGCTTTTAACCGTGACAATGGCCTGCCACACTGTGGGGTCATACGTCACGCCGGGCAAACCTTGGCCAGCGGTCAGATCTTTCGCATCGACCCACGTATCGCCGACCTTCACCACTTCAGTAATTTCGTAGGCATACGTCTTACTTTTCGCGTCACCCAAGTCCCTCAGGTTGAACGTCGCCTGGGGGAACGCGATGCCTCCGCCCGCCGAAACCGTCGACACCACGCCGCGGTAGTCAGCGCCGGCGGTTTTGCCCGTCACGACCTCGACGCCATCCTCCTCAGGCAACGGAGCCGAAGCGTCAGTCGTTTTCACCATCACGAAGAACATACCCGACTCAAGCGTGCGCTGACCCGTTGCGTCGTTCCACGTTTTCGTACCACTCGGGTTCCACGTCACGCTCCTGTCGCTGAACGTGTTCGTAAACGCAGCGAACTCGGCGGCCTCGGGAGTTTTGAATTCAACGCCGTTATCGTCCGCAAGCTTCGTCATAACCGATTCGACCGAAAGCGTGCCATCATGCTTGTCGGCGACAACAACCTTTACCTCATACAACGCTTGCGACATGGAAACGCCTGGATTAACGGTGCTGTTTTCTTCCGATTCGTAAATCTGGTAGATATACGTGCCCGGCTGCGTGTACACGATATCGCCGAATTGGAAACCAACCTGCGTGCCCGCCGGCGTGCCTTCGGGCCGCGTTACCTCAAGACGAGCCACACCATCACTTGCACCCTCAGGCATTGGGGCGACCACAGACGTATTGGCGTCTTTCAGCAGGAATGTGAATTTGTCGCTGGACAGCCAAGCGCGGCCTTTGAGGGTCTTCGCGCCCGCAAGCGCAGTTTCGCCTTTCAGCGTACCTTGCGCGGCATACGTGTTCACAAACTCGGCCTTCGCAACCTCGCCCGCTACAACCGTGCCCGTCGCGGCAATCGCCTTGCCTTCGGCATCAGTCGGAGACGACTGCAAGAAACCAGGGTTCGCATGCGTCAGCGAGCCATCGTCGGCAGGCACATTCAGCAACTCCTCAACCGAATAGTCGGCATTCGGAGCAACGCCATACACGTACAGCGTTTCATCGGCCTTGATCGAATGCGTTGCCTTTCCATTCTCGTCAAACGTCAGCTCAAACGGGTCGCCGCACACGTCTTCTGCGGCGTTCTTCACTTCGGCATGCAGCGTTTTACCCGCCGCAGCCTCTACCGTGAGCTCGAAATCAAATGACTTGTCGGCATAAGCGGCCGCATCGAAACCCTCGGGCATATCGAGCGTCTTCGAAACCGCCAGCGTTCCCGGAATTTCAACCGACAGCTTGCCGTTGTTGCCCAAATGCGGAATAACCGTCGTCGCAGCCGAGGTCGACGTCTCGCTGTTCCACTTCGGGTTCAGCACGCCAGTCGCCGTGCCGGTGATATTTTCCGCCTTCGACTTCGCGAGTTCATCGATATACGTCAAACGTGCCGTGCCGGCCTTGAAATAGGCATTGCCGCTGGCGTCGTACGCAAGAGCGCCCGAAAATTGCTCGGCCGTGCCAGATGGGAAGCTCACGACTTCCGTTTGAGAAACGGCAGCGCCGCCTTCGCCCATCGCAAAGAAATGATTCTGGTAGTAATGCGTTCCACCCGCCTCAATCGCGCCGCGAGTCGCAGGCTGCGTGCACGCTTCATCAGAATAAATGGGCGTATCGCTCGTGAAGTAGTAATACGCATTGCCCTTAGAAGGAT
>ERZ827108.2930-NODE-2930-length-15812-cov-3.671067_pt1 | contig 15812 bp, 7 predicted proteins | sample MGYA00519921_ERZ827108 | MGnify/ENA primary metagenome ERZ827108 (study PRJEB31778, sample SAMEA3449258) | human gut metagenome | biome: human gut; feature: human-associated habitat; material: faeces | place: United Kingdom | collected 2010/2012 ... | reverse complement strand
CGCCGAGATCGATCTTTTCGAGATTCACCGGCAGCGCGCCGCTGCTCGCCTTGCTCGCGTCCACGAGATCGGTCGTGAGCTTTTTGAGCTTCTGGCTCTGGCGGTCTAAAACCTCGATGTATTCCTGCGCCTGTTCGCTTTCGATCGGTTCTTTTTTGAGAAGATCAACGTAGCTCACAATGCTCGTGAGCGGCGTTTTGAGATCGTGGCTGACATTCGTGATGAGCTCGGTTTTAAACCGCTCGGACTTCATGCGCTCGTTCACAGCGCGGCTCATGCCGACGCTCACGGCGTTGAGATCGTCGCCGTGCTCCTTGAGCACCGGGTACATTTTCTCCGTGTCCACCGTGTAGGTGAGATCACCCGCGGCAAGCTTCTGCGCCGCCGTCTGCAGCGTTTTGAGCTGACGCACGGTGTGGATGACAAAGTATAGCCCCGCGGCGTCCAGCACAAGCGTCAGAAGGAAGACGAAAAAGCTGCCAGCGCCGAAAGCGAGTATCATGCCAAGAGCATTGACCAGCACAACAACGGCGTAAACAAGGATCCCCTTCCACGCGATGGGCAGCGCGCGGACGAAGCCGCGCACGGCGCGGTATACAAAGCGGCAGACGATATAGATGATGCTGTTTCTCCACCACTTCCCGGCGCGGAGCCGCGCCGAGATCGTGCAGAGCGTGAGCAGCACGACAAAGCCGATCCAGAGCGCCATGAGCGTAACCGGCATCATCCATACCCAGAGCGGGTTATAGAGCAGGTTAATTCCCGAATAGAAGTTTGCCGGGACGGCCACCGCCGCCAGCGCCGCGGCGAGAAAGAGATCGAGCGGCACGCGGTGGATGCCGCGCAGCTTCACGCCGTCCGGCTTTTTTCCCATGGACGCCATGAGAAAGACGAAGAGCGCGAGACACAGCACCGCCGTGATGATGCCCACGGGGAGATAGGCATTCTGATAGCGCAGCAGCGTGCCGACGGAGGTGCGGAGCAGCGTCAGCTCCTCGCCGGGCGTCTGCTTCGGTTCGAGATACGCCTGCACGTCGATCCATCTGTCTCCGCTGGAACAGCCGCCGGAAATGCCGAGCGGCACGGCGTTTTTCGTTCTGCCGTCGTACAGCACCTTGCCGGTGGACGTATCCGTTGCTACATAGGAGTAGCCGGAGGGAAGCTCGGGGTATTCGCCGGTATACCGTTCCTCCTGCAGCGCGTTGTTGAGCAGAACGCGGATGCCGTTCTTATACACCGACACGCTGTCCGGCTCAGGCAGCGTGCGGTCGCGGTCGATGCGGGTCATGAAATATCCTGCGGCGCAAAGCAGCGCCGTAAGGCCGCAGAGCAGGCACAGGATAAAGGCGGCGGCGCGCGCCGCCGCGCTGTGGGTCAGCTTTTTCATTTTTTCATTTCCTCCAGCTTATAGCCTTTGCCCCAGACGACTTTCAGATAGCGCGGGTTGGCGGGGTCGATCTCCAGCTTTTCGCGCAGATGGCGGATGTGCACCGGCACCGTTCCCTCCGCGGAAAACGGTTCATCCTTCCAGACGCGCCGGTAGATATCGGCGCTCGAAAACACCTTGCCGGGGTTTTCGAGCAGGAGACGGAGAATGTCGTACTCCGTCGGGGTGAGCGTTACCTCCTCGCCGTCGAGCGTGACGCTCTTGCGCTCATCGTCCATGGCGATGCCGCCGAGCGTGAGCGCGGTGCCTTTCTCCGGCATGCCGCCGAGCTGGGCATAGCGCCGGAGCTGCGCCTTGACGCGGGCAAGGACCTCAAGAGGGTTGAAGGGCTTGGTGATATAATCGTCCGCGCCGACGGTAAGACCGAGGATCTTATCGTTGTCCTCGCTCTTGGCGGTGATGAGGATGACCGGGACGTTGCTCTGCTCGCGCAGCTTTGCCGTCGCCGTCATGCCGTCCATGCCGGGCATCATGATGTCCATGAGCACGAGCTGTACTTCCTCGCGCTGCATGAGCTCGAGCGCCGCTAAGCCGCTGTCGGCCTCACAGACGGCGTAGCCCTCGCCCGTAAGATAGATGCGCAGCGCGTTCCGGATATCGCGCTCGTCGTCGCAGATGAGTATTTTGTACATGGCTCTTCCCCTCTCTCATTTACAGCTACAGCATAGCATTCCCACGCTTAATAATAAAGATGGGATTTCTTTAAGATTTGCTTAATCTGTAAAAAGAGGCCCCCTTGTGCAAAGGGAGCTGTCAGCCGTCAGGCTAACTGAGGGATTGTTCTCTTTCGGAACACTCTGTGCTCTGCAATCCCTCCGTCAAAACCTGCGGTTTTGCCACCTCCCTTTACACAAGGGAGGCATTTGAAAAGCCCGACCATCTTCGGATGGCCGGGCTTTGCAGACTGTCAAAAAAGCCTCGCAGAGTTTGCGCCCGCAGGCGCAAATAAAGTTCTGATCATTTTCTCCGGCGACATGTGCGTCGGAGAAAATACATTTCGGCTCGCAAACGTGCGAGTTGTGCGCCAACGGCGCACAGCGAGTGCGCTGCGGCGAGCCGCAGCCTTTTCAAACGAGAGCCCAGCGTAGCGGATCTCGTTTGAGAGCGTGTCAAAAATATTTTTTTGACACGCTCAAAAGCCCGACCATCTTCGGATGGCCGGGCTTTGTGGGTTTATTCGGTTTTCGTTGTTTCGGTCGTTTCCTTTTTCGGGAATTCGGTGATCTCGCCGCGGCTGTACTGCCAGATGAGTTCGGCGTCTTCCATCGTCACTTTCCCGTCGCCGTTCACGTCCGCGTATTTGATCTCCATCTCCGTCAGCGTGAAGCCGCCGGCATTCTTGCTTTCGGTATTGCGCACGTGCTCGGCCACTTTCGCGGCATCCTCGGCGGTGATCTTGCCGTCGGCATCCACGTCGCCGGGGATCGACGGCGCGATCGTAAGAGCGATCGTCACCGACGGCGGATCGACCGGGTACTTTGAGCCACCCTGACCGTCCTTATCCTGATACATGACGTGCTCGAAGCGGATCTCAAACGCACTGTCCGTGCTGCCGAGCGGCTGCTGTGAGAATGTGACGTACTGCGTCACATCGCGCTCAAAGCCGTTTTTGTAAACCGCCGTGATCTTCATGCCGGCCGGATCGAACGTCTCCCCGGCACGGTAGGCGAGCTTGTCGGGCTGCCCGTCCACGCGAAGCTCCGTGATGACGCTGCCGAGCGCCATCATATACGCCGAGTCGTTCTTGAAGTAGATCGTGCCGGAGGCGTCGGTGATCGGGCTGCAGATGGCATACTGCGCCTGATCTCCGTCGGGCGTGAAGATCACCCCCGCGGTCTCGTAGGAGATTTCCTTCCCGCCCTCGATCGCCGTTTCCGTCACGGTGATGTCGGCGCGCGTCTGGCCGGGCTTGTCGCGGAGAACGCGCAGCTTGCCGGGCGTGTAGTTATCGAAGAAGTACACATACACCGTGCCGTCGCCCTCGTTATAGGCGGTGGTGAGAAGGCCGCTCGTCTGGGGGTAGCCCTGCGTGCGCACCGTGTAGGCGATCTTCCAGCTGTTGAGATCGATCACGGTGATGTTGTGGCCGGAATATGCCTTGAACTGGCCGACGCCGGAGACGCCGATGTATGCGCGGCCATTATAGATGACCGGGGTGCACGTGCTCATAGCAGGGTTCTTCGCGTCGTTGGCGTAGTTATAGAGCTTGATGTGCCGGAGATCGCTGAGCTCGCCGTTTTCGGACACGGCAGCGCTGTAGAAGTAGCCGCCTTTCGTTGTGAAGTACGCGCGGCCGTTATCGTAGGTCACGCTGCTGCGCGCGTCGCCCGGATGCGGAAGCCGGATCGAGCTGATGAGCTCGCCGGTTCGGGGGTTGAGCGAGAGAATGCTCGCGTAGCCGCTCGTATAGCCGGAATCGCCGTCGTCCGTCGGGATGAGGACATAATTGTCCGCCACATACGCGCCCGCCCAGTAGAAGCCGCCGAGACTCCTGTACTGCCAGGTGGGGAGCTTTTCCTCGTCGCCCCTTGTCGGGTCTTCATCCGTCACGGACAGGCACACGAAGTTTGCGTTTTCCTTTTCGCCCTGCCAGAAGCCGGTGTAGGTATAGCCGTTATGGTAGTAGATCGGACAGTTCGGCTGGCCGCCGAGTGAGTCCCGGTAGATCCAGAGCGATTCGAGCGTATCAGCGTCGAACGCCTGCACGCCGCCGTCCGAGAGTCCGACAAAGAGCATGCCCTCGGCATACGTCGGGCTGTTGATGGCAAAGGACGATCTGTGATCCATCTTTCCCTTGCTCTCGATCTCGCCGGTCACGACGTTCAGCTTATAGATTATGTCCTTGGCGTAGGTATAGAGATGATCGCCCACAAGGATCGGACAGCCGCAGGCGTCGGCGCTGTAGTCCTCGCCGAGCTGCGTCGCCCAGTAGAGCACCGCGTCCTCCGCCGTGGTGGGCGTTTTAGCATTCACCACGCCGTTATTATATTCGTCCGCGCGGAACGACGGCCAGACCTCGGCCAGCGGCTCATACGAGCGCTCCGGCGCTTTTTCGAGCGTCACAGTGACTGTCTCCGCCGTATCCGGCACAGTGTAGGACATTTCCTGTACGCCGGCATACCCGTTCCGGGTCACGGTGTAGCGGAAGCTCGCTCCCGGCGGAAGCATCGCCGTGCCGGTATCGTCGGTATAGACGCAGCTGCCGGTATCGTTGTTCACGAGGAACACGTTGGCATCGGACGGCGTCACGGCAAACGTGATCGCCACCGGCTGCTTCTTGACGAAGTGGAGGTTATAGACCGTCGAAACGACGTTCGCATCGCTGTGCAGCACTTTGACGGCGATGGTCTCCCGTGCCTTGTCGGGATTGAGCGCCACAGTCACGCCCTGGATATCTGCGCAGCGCTCGCCGCCGATGTCCGCAGCGTAGCCGCCCGAGGCGGCGTACTGCGCCGTCACCGTCGCCGACGCGGTCGTGTTGGCGACCTGCATGTAATAGTCCGTTACATTGCCGTTGAAGGTGATCCTGGTGCTATCGGCGTCGGTAAACGAGAGTGTTTCCCCGTCGGCGGTGACCGTAAGGCTCTTGAGATGCAGGCTGCGGACAAGGAAGAGCGTGTAGTCCTGATAGTAAGTGGTACCGCCGCTCGTTTTGGACGCGCGCAGCGTCAGCGTGCGGGCGGTGCCGCCGGTCTGGATAAGGTTGTTGAGCCGCGTTGCACTGCTGCCGCCGACGGCGGCGGTGACGGGCGTTTCCTTGATGCCGTTGACAAGGCCGGTGGAATTTACCACGTTGTCGTGGATGGCCGTCACGGTATAGCCGCTGGCTGCGGTTGCCTGGGCGTACATGCGGCTGATCGTGTCCGCGATCACATAGCGCACGCTGTGCGTACCGGCCGCGAACGGCGTTTCCGGCTTGAACTCGTTCCGGGTGGAGGAAGACAAATTGTCAAAGAGTGCCGCGGCTGTGATCGCGTCCGCCGTTATGGGCGAGGCCGCTTTCACGGTGAGACCGTCCGAAGCCGTAAACACAGCGGAGGCGTGGTACCACACATCCTTCGTCGTGACGCAGGTATAGGAGCCTCCCGGGATGAGTGCATAGCTCCCGTCCGCTGAAGCGGGAATGGCGTTGCCCGCCGCGTCGCGCACCTCCGCGGTGCAGCCATCCGGCACGGTGAGCTTGACATTTGCCGCCGTGCGGCGCGTGATATGCAGCGTATACTTCGTCGTCTGGCCGTTCGCGGAAACGGAGATCTCCGCGTCGGTACCCGCCGTCGTCTGGACTTTGCCGGTGCCGGAGACGGTGTAGCTCTCGCCGTAGCCCTCGGCGGCGAGAAGGATGCTGTCCGTCACGGCGGTCAGGGTATATTCGTTCGTATAGGGGTCAAAAACCGGCTCGACGATCTGCGGCGTTCCGTCCGGCGCTTTCACGGTGACGGACTTAAGCGTCGGTATGCGCACGATGTGCATCGTGTACGTCTGCACCTGCATGTAGCCGTCCGCGCCCGTATAGCGTCCCTCGAGCGGCACGGTGATGCCGTCCATGCCGAAGCCGATGCACTGCACCATGCTCGTATAGGTCGAATCCCAGGAGCGCGTCGTTTCCGAGGCATCCTTCCCGGTGTCGGTATAGGCGTATACCGTGCACAGCTTGGTGTTTTTCTCATCCGGGACATCACCCATCTGCGCGTTGAGATAAAGGAACGTCGTGCAGTCCGGCACATAGAATGTCCCCTCATTCGTTCCGGCGTACACGGAGCGGTAGATCTCCTTATCGAACGCCGGGGAGCCGAAATTCCGGCTCAGGCGCACGGCGTCAAACCACTGGCCGTGCGGCAGCGTCACGGCCACCGCCCCGGCGGGGCATCCCTCGCCGGCGGTGAGCGTGCCGCGGACGCTGTTGCAGCCGCCGTCCGTCACCTCAAAGCTGTATTTCCCAGCGATAACGGAGATGGACGCGCCGTCCGCTTCCGTCACGTTGCCGTAGCTGTCGGTCATGCGGATATGGGATTTGGCCGGAGACGCGCCGTTCTGCGTGGGCGCAAACGTCACGGTGTACTTTGTCCCGGCAAGCAGCGCCTCGTATTCCTTCACGGCGGCGTTGAGTCCGGCAAGAAGTGCGTCGGCCTCCTCCGCGGAGGCGGTGCGGAGGCCCGTGAGCGCGGCGTCGTATGCCTCGGCCGCGGGACCGTAGCTCTGCACATTGTTCGTCATTTCGGCGAACTTGCCGAGACCGAGGATGAGCGCGGTCACGGAGGCGCTGTTCTGCCCCATCGTTTCCGTAAAGGCCAGAACGTTGATCTTCTCCGCAGGAACGGTCAGATCATAGTCGTTATCGCCGATCGTATAGTCGTGGAAGCGCACGAAATTTGCGCTGACCCCTTCGATCGTCTCGACGGATACCTTGTCCCCGCCCTGAAATTTGAAATCGAACCCGCTCGATTCGATGGCGTCGAGGACCGACTGCCCGGCGGTATACGTCACACGCGTCGGGGCGATGACCGTTTTCTGGTTCGTCACAACGCTCAGATAGAAATACCCCGGCTGCGAATCCGTCGCCGCCGCCGGTACCGGCAGCGCCGACAGCATCAGGCAGAGCGCGAGCAGCAGCGCCGCGATCCGTTTGCTTCCCATCAGTTTCTTCATTTGGTCCTTTTCTCCTTTTACAGATACAGGCATTCGATCCAGCGGTATACGAGCTTCTGTCCGAAGCTCCAGCGGTGCCGGCACGCATCGAGCACCGTGCGGACATATTTCTTCATGGCATCGCGCTGCGCGTCCGTCATGGCGTGCGCGCTGAAGAGCGCCTCGCGGTTGAGGTCTGCCGCCTCCGCCCCGCCGTCAAGCTCGTTTGGCGCGAGACTCGTGCGGCGCAGCAGCGCCGCGGCGTAGCCGTAGAGCGCGGCAATCGCGCCGCGGTTATCCAGCCGCTCGATCCTTTGCAGCGCCGCGCGTAGCTTCCGCCGCCGCAGCAGCACGAAGAGCGCCGCGGCCAGCAGCACGAGCAGCGGCAGAAGGATCGCCGTTACATAGCTCGGCACGCGGAAGTGGCGGAGCATGCCGCCGTTTTCGGTGATATCCTCGGGCGTGTTGTCCTCTGGCGGCTCGGGCTCGGTCTGGCTGTAGTAGCGCTCGGTCTTGAGGCCGGTGCCGGGACCGGCGTTGAGCTCCTCGTCATCAGTGTAGCCGGGCGTCGTTTCAAACGGGATCCAGCCGACACCGTCGAGATAATACTCCGCCCAGGCGTGAGCGTTTCTCTCCGTGAGAACGATCCGCTCCCCGGCGGCATAGCGCCCGGCTTCCTCGGCGGAGAGGAAATACCCCTCGACATACCGCGCCGGAACACCGAAGTATCGGAGCATGAGCGCCGCGGCGGTCGCGTAATGCACACTGTAGCCGCTGCCGGAGCGTTCGAGCGCATAGGTGAGAAAGTCGGTGTCGCCGGTGTAGCTCACGACGCTCTCGCTGTAGGTCAGACAGCTCTCAAGCGTTTGCAGGATGATGTCCTTGATCTGCGAGAGCGTGCGCTTCTCCGCAGGGAGATCGAGCGCGCGGCCGATGGCCGCCGCCGCCTCGTCCGGCAGCGCGAGATAGTTCGCTTCGGCATACGCGCGGTAGTCCGCTTCCAGTTCGAGGAACGCCTGCACGTCCGCCCCGCGCTGGCGCACGGAGAGCGCGGACTGCGCGGTGAACCAGTCCGGCACGCTGCCGGGGATATACGAGAGCGTTTCCTCTGCCGTGCCTGGCGCGGACGCATCGCCGATGAGCGAATCGTCCAGCCCCTCCCATGCGCACAGCGCATACGGGAGATAGGCTCGCTCCCGGCAGGCCGAGAGGGTTTCCACGATCATGTCCGCCGCCGGGGTACCGGCGGCGAGCTCCGCCGCGGCGGACACAGAAGTGAGCGCGTTGAACCCGTCGGCGTGCAGCCAGTAGAAATCGTCCGCCCACGCAGCCCTCTCCGCAGCAGGGAGAGCTTCCCATGCCGTGCCGGTGTATACCTCGCCGGTCATGCCGCGAAGATAGAGCTTCTGCGTCGTGTCCATCGTGACGGCAAGCGCCGGGGTATCGTTTTTCTTCCACGCGCCGAGATCTTTGAGCTGTCCCTCCGGAAGGGAGTTTGTGTTTTCATCGTAGCGCAGCGCGTGCCATGCAAGCGCAGCGTCGGTCTGCGCCGCGACAGGCGCGCCGCCGAGCGCGAAGACCCCCGCCGCGGCGAGAGCCGCGCAGAGGACCGCGGAGACGAGTGAGAGAGAAAGCCTCTCCCCGCCGCTGCCGCGCAGCAGCCAGAGCACGAGCCCGGTGAGAAACGCCGCCGCGCCCCAGCCCGCCGGGACAATACCCGCCGCAGCGCCGAGAGCAAAGAGCGCTGCGACGATCAGCGACGGCACCGCGCCGGTGCAGAGCAGAAGCTCCGTCGCCGCAGCGAGAAAGAGCGCCGCGGCGCGCGCGTTTGCGGTGTTTTCCACGTCCCAGAGCATATGGATCCGTCCGGTCTTTTCCGGCAGGACGGAGAGGATGTCGTTGCCGAGCGCGCAGAAGCCGTCGCGCAGCGGGGCAAAGAAGATCGCCGCCGCAGCGCCGAGGACGAGCACGCCCGCGGCGAGCATCCACGGCGCGGCCTTCGTCTGCGCCAGAGCGAGCAGTGCGGGCGAGAAGGCAAAGAGGATCGCCGCAGCCGCCCAGCCGTTACTCACGCCGGACGGGAACACCGACGCCGCCGTCTGCGCGAGACCGAGCGAGAGAAGCGCCGCCGGGAGCAGCGCGGAAAGGAACGCCTTTCCCCGCGGCGGCGCGGCGGAGCGCTGCGCGCGGAGAACAAGGCCGGTCTTATGTTTCTTTTTCATTCCATAAACTCCAGATCATGCAGACGCTGCGCATAGTCCTCCGGCGTGAACCGAACGGTCCGGCACGGCGAGGCCGTCTCCGCACGTGAGCAGAGAAGGAGCGTCAGCGCGCACCGCTCGGCCAGCGCTTCGATCTCCGGCGGCACGGCGTGCGCGAAGAGCAGCACGCGGCCGTAAAAATTCTCGCCGCCCTGCCGGACGAGCTGAGCCGTTCCGCTCTCCCCCGCTCCGGCGGAGCGCACCATGCGCGGCAGCAGCGCGAGCAGCCGGTCGGTATCCGGCACTTCTTCGAGAACGTTCTGTCCTTCGCCGCTCCAGCCGAGCGTATAGGCAAAGCCCGCCTCGCTCAGGCTCTGGCAGACGGAGGAAACGCTCTCGGCAAGCGCGTCTGCCGCATCCGGCGCGAGTTTATCCGCCGCTGTCTTGTCCCAGAACACCAGCAGCGAGCGCTGGAGCGGGAGACTGGCCTCGCGGACGATGAGCCGGTCGGTCTTGGCTGTCATCTTCCAGTGGATGCGGCGCAGATCGTCGCCGGGGGCGTATTCGCGCAGCTGGAAGATCTCCGTGAGATCGTTCCCGCGGCAGCCGGGCGCGTAGCTGTCGCTCTCCTCCGGCATGGAGGAGGCGAGCGCAAGATCGATCCCGGGCGCGAACATGTCCGGCAGGGCGGTCGTGCGCGCGGCAATGTTTTCCGTTTTCAATGGTACGGCAAAAATGCCGCATATATCGAGAAGGCCTGCCTTTTCCACCGCCGCGGTGATCTGACCGCAGCGGCGGCTCTCCACGAGAAAGCGCAGCTCCTCCGTGCCCTTCGGCGGAACGGTGCAGCGCAGCAGCGTGACCGTTTCCTCGCGTGTGAGCGCGTTCACCGCGCGCACGCGGAAGAGCGCGCGCGCACTCAGCAGCGCGTCATTTTTCACGAGGAGCACCGCCTGCGCCGCGGCGCGCTTCGGCACCGTGGGCGTGAGCGTGAGCGAGAGGCGCACGCCCCGCCGCGCCGCAAGAGCGAGCAGAAGCGATACTCCCGGCAGAAGCAGCACAGCGATCGCCGCGCCCAGCCAGAGCGCGCCGCCTCCGGCGGCCCAGACCGCCGCAAGTGCCGCCACAGCCAGAAGCCACAGCACAGCGGCGGTGATTCGGCGTGCTTTCACTTCCGGAACTCCTGCACGTCCGGCTTTTTCACCTCGCCGATCATGCTCTCGATGAGCTGCTCGGCGGTATATTCGTTCAAACGGGCCTTGGCGTTGAGGATGAGACGGTGGCCGCACACGAACGGGAACACCTCCGCCACATCGTCCGGGATCACATAGTCGCGCCCGGCAAGGTAAGCGTTGGCCTTGGCCGCGCGGCAGACCGCCAGCGCACCGCGCGGGCTGACGCCGAGCGTCACGAACGCGTTGGAGCGCGTCTTTTCCACAAGACGCGCGGCATAATCGTACACGCTGTCGGCAAAGTGGACGTTCGTCACCTCGTCGATGAGCACGAGAAGGCCCGCGATATCCGTGACGGCTTCCACCTTGTCGAGCGGGTTTTCATGGTGACGCTCGCGCAGGATCTCCGTCTGGCTCTTGAGATCAGGATAGCCCATCGAGAGTCGGATAAGGAAACGGTCGAGCTGAGAGTTCGGCAGCATCATCGTACCGGCGGAGCCGACGGGGTTCTGCGTAGCGAGCACGATGAACGGCGCGGGAAGCGCGTGCGTCACGCCGTCCACGGTGACGTTTTTCTCTTCCATCGCCTCGAGCAGCGCCGACTGCGTCTTGCTCGACGTGCGGTTGATCTCGTCGGCGAGCAGCAGATTCGTCATCACCGCGCCGGGCTTATAGGAGAGCTTCCCGGTATCCTTGTCGTACACCGAAAAGCCGATGATGTCCGAGGGCATCGTATCGGAGGTGAACTGCACGCGCGCGGTCTTGAGCCCGAGCGTTTTGGCAAAGGCCATGGCAAGTGTCGTTTTGCCGACGCCGGGCACGTCCTCCAGAAGGACATGGCCCTGCGCGAGAATGGCCATCAGCACGCGGCGGACGACGTCGTCCTTGCCGACGATAACTTTCTTTATTTCTGTCTGGATCTTTCCGGTCAGTTCGTTCATGCTCTCTTCTCCTTTTTCTTCCGGCACATGACTACAATAACAACAACGGCCACCGCAGCGGCGGCAAGGCAAAGTATAACGGTCAGCCACGGCGTCCCCGCCGGGGCTTTTTCCGGCGCGGTCTCCACTGCGGTCTGCGGCACGGCGGTCATATCGTACAGCCGCCCCGCACCGCTCCGGAGCTTCCAGAGCGCCGTGAACGCGAGCATGACCTGCTCGGTCGCCATGAAATCGCCCCGCTCATCCTCCGGCGTGTGGGCATAGCTTCCGTCCGCGCGGCGGTAGGTATTGCAGAGCGCTTCGAGAACGTTCGTTCCGTTTTTCGCAAAGCGCTCGTCCTCCGCCGGGTCGATGCCGAGCGAGCAGAGCGCAATGACGACCTGCGCGGAGCTCTCCGCGCTCGGCTGGCCCCAGTAGGCGAAAAGGCACTCCTCGGTCATCTGCGCGGCGAGCCACGCGAGCGCGGCGTCCACGGCGGAGGCCGCTTCGCCATCAGCATACGGCGCGAGCGCCTGCACCGCCATGGCTGTGATGTCCGTATCCGAAGCGCCGGGCACGAGACCGAAGCCGCCGTCCGGCTCCTGCGCCGAGAGGATCTCGTTCAGGATATCCTCGCGCGTATACCGGCTGCCTTTCGGCACTTCATAACCGCCGCAGTCGAGCGCGATGAGCGCGAAGATCCAGCCATTGAGCCCCTGCATGCCGAGAGAATCCCCAGCATAGTCGTAAACGCCCCCGGCAATCAGATCGACCGAGCCATCCGTCCCGCACGCGGCGGGATCGCCGCCGAGCGCGCGCACCGTGAGTGCGGCGCGCTGCCAGTCGGTAGCGACAAGGGCCCGTCCGCTCGCCGGGAGCGGGAAGTTGGCGGAAATATATTCGTTTTCCGCGGCGAGATACGCCGCGCCGTCCTCCGCGCCGAGAAGCGCGAAGGCAATGGCCGTCCAGTCGCACACGGACGTACCCGCGGGGAAATCCTCGCCCTGCGCGAGCAGCTCGCCGCTCACGCCCGCGAGGAACTTCTGCCCCGAGACGGCGGAGAGTGCCAGATCTCTGGCACTCTCCGCCGGGGAGGCAGCAAAGGCGCTCTGCGCAAGGCAAACAACACAAAGCAGAAGCGCAATAAGCTTTTTCACGGATCATTTCCTCCTTCCGGTTCTTCCGGTTTTGGGGGTTCTGCCGCCGGGGTCGGTGTCGGCGGCGGTGCGGGGGTGGGTGTCGGCGCGGACGTCGGTGTTGCCGTCGGCTCCGGCGTCGGCGTTGCCGTGGGTGTCGCTGTGGGTGTCGCTGTCGGCTCTTCGCTGGGCGAAGGATCCGGACTCTCCGTCGGGCCTGTCGCGGGAAGGACTTCCCGCTCCTGCTCGCCGCAGCGGACGCACTCGCGCAGGATGTAGCCGTCCTCGGTCTCCGTCGGCTCCTGCCGCTCGGTCTCCTCCATATCGCTGTGGGCGATGAATATCTCGTCCCCGCCGATGTAGCGGTAGCAGTAGGTGGAGAACTGACCGTAGTTTCCGCCGGTGGCATCGTAGCCGCCGATGTCCTTGCCGTAGGCGAGCGTAAAGCGGAGGTAAAGCACGTCGCCGTCCTGCAGATACCGCTGGGACATGCCCTTGGGAGCGTATACCGATCCGTTGATGGAGTACATCCAGCCGGAGCCGCGCGTGAAGTCAAATTCGCCGAGACTGTCGCTCGAGCGCTTCACGTTTCCGGCGCCGTCGTACATGATGCCGATGCCGTCGCGCTCTACCGTCGTCCACAGCCGTTCAGGGACCGTGCCAACGTTGATCGAGCCGGAATCCAGACTGCGGATGTAAAAGCCGATCTTTTCCGTGCCGTTATAATTGACGTTATAGCCATATTCCGGCAGCACCTTGAGAACGAGCGAGGAGATCGGCACGTCCTGCTGCACGGGTACGTCGTATATCACGTCCAGCACGCCCATGCCGACGGTCGTGGCGTCGATGACGATGGTGGCTTTGCCGATCTCGTCGCCGGTGTCGATGGCGTTGTAAGTGAGAGGGTATTCTTTGTATCTTGCCGAGCAGCCGTCCTCGTCCCAGGCGGTGATGGAGATCGTATAGGTGGCCACATCGCCGCTGTTCGGGCGTTCGAGCCACAGATCGAAGACGTAGCCGTCGTTTGTGTAGGGGACCTCATCGCCGTAGCCGTCACGGACGACCACAGTCATATTCTTGCTCGGCGTGAGGCGATTGCCAGTGTGCGTGTGCGTGTCCGTCACATACGGTTCAAAGCTGAAATTGTGGTTGCTTGTCACAAGCGGCCAGCTGCTCTCGTCCGGCGCGGCCATGGTGATCGACGGGGGATAATGGCCGGTCTCGGGGGTATCTTTGTCCGCCTTTTGGATGTACTGGATAGTGTAGCGCTTGGAATCGAGCGCTTTTCCGTTCTGGCGGAGCGTGATGGTTATGTAGTTCTTGCCGAAATGGAGCGGCGCTTTGTAGTCCTGCCGGCCGTTCACATAGAGGATGCTGCCGTTGCCCGTGTCCTTCTCATGGCGGAAGCGGACTTCGAGCGAGAGGCCCGTGCCGCCCTCGGCGCGCACATAGAACGCGAGCATCCCGTCCGTCAGATCGGCGGGCGATACGGGCACGCCCGTATACTGGCCGAGATCCGTGACGATGTACACTCCTTCGGGCGTATCGTCCCCGCCGTCGTCGCCGGTGTTGCCGCCGGGATTGTCGCCCGAGCCGTGGCCGCCGTCATCGCCGCCGGTATTGTCGCCGGGGGTATCCTTCCCATCGCCGGGATCGGAGGGGCGGCTCGTCGTTCCGGGCGTCGGGCTGGGGCCGTCGGGTCCATCCGGATCGTCGGGCGCGGAGGACGGATCCGGAGATTTTTCCGGATTGTCGGGCGCAGAAGACGGATCCGGCGATCGGTCCGGCTCATCCGGCGGCGCGGAAGGGCTGGGCTCGCCGGAAAGGTCATCCGACGGCATCTCGGTATCGGAGTCGGCGCCGAGACCGGCGGCGCGGCCGGTAGACAGCGCCTCGGGCCGGAGCAGCGCCGTATTCTCTTCGCGCGGATCGGGCGGTTCGACGCGCTGCGTGCCGCTCACGGCGAACACGCAGCCGAGCAGCAGCGCCGCCGCCAGCGCAAGGCCGAGCGCACGGGAGATCGTTTGATTGTTCACATTCACGTTTCCTTTCTCCGTCTCCCCGCGCGGCGTTCTTCGTCCGCCGGGGAGCGGTAAGGCCGGGTCATCAGTTCCAGCGTGCGTAAAGCGTCATGTTCTTATCGACCGTGTCTTCGTCGAAGTCCCACGGCTGCGTGCATTCTTTGTCCTTGAACCAGCCGCCGAAGAGCGAGCCGGTCTTGAGCGGCGTAGCGGGCATTTCGATCTTTGCGCCGCGCCAGACGCGCACATCGTCAAGCTCCGTGCCGCCGAAGGTCGCAAACTGCACACGCTTGCGCAGCAGGAGAAGGAGGATCAGCAGCAGACCGATCAGGCCGAGCAGCGGCAGCAGCCACGCAAGCAGATGTCCGCCGGTCTTCTCCGACGCGTCGGTATCAAGCGGCGCGTCGCTCCAACCGGCGTAGAGGGTCATGTTGCCCTCAACGGTGTCGTTGTCGAAGTCCCAGGGGTGGGTGCGTTCGATATCGGTGAACCATCCGGCAAAGTATTTTCCCTCACGCATCGGATCGTCCGGACGGGGGATCTTCTCGCCGTAGGGCACGCGGATCTCATCCACCTGGCTGCCGCCGTTGGGGTCAAAGCGGATGATGCACTCGCCGGAGAGGATGACCGTAACGTCGTCCTTGGTGGAGGCGTAGTGATCCACGCCGTCCCTGGTGGAGACAAAATTTGCTTTGCTGCGGATATGGGTCACGCCCGTCTCGGCAATGACGCGCAGCTGAAAGCTGCCGAGCGTCGTGGTGGCGGGCCATTGCGTGCCGCCGCCGAGAGAGAGGAAGTTCATATAAAACCGATGCATCCCGTCAACGAGAGCGACCTGCGACTTATCGATGCCCGGCATGAGCAGCGCGCTGCCCTCGACGAACTCAAAGAATGCGGGATCGTATTCGATCTCGTTCTGCACGCCGTAGACCGTGTAATTCTGGGCGCTGTCGGTGCGTTCCAGGGCGAAGACAACGGTGATCACATCGCCGCGGAGAACGTTTTTCGTGTGCTCGCCGTCTACGGTGAGATCAAAGTGGAACTGCATCGATTCGTCCGTTGCCAGCGCGCCGACGGAGCACCAGAGCGCCAGCAGCAGCGCGAGAAGAAGTGCGGAAAGGCGTTTCAATGTTTTCATGGGATCTCCTCTCGGGATAAAGGATTTTGTTCGGAAACTCACCTGCGCCGCCGGGTCCCGGCGGCAGGGGTCAGTATCCGGGGGGGGGATCCCCGCGGGCCTCCCCCGGATGGGGGAGGCCTGCGGGGATGGGGAAAATTACTGCTGGTTGA
>ERZ827108.2917-NODE-2917-length-15926-cov-2.958415_pt1 | contig 15926 bp, 7 predicted proteins | sample MGYA00519921_ERZ827108 | MGnify/ENA primary metagenome ERZ827108 (study PRJEB31778, sample SAMEA3449258) | human gut metagenome | biome: human gut; feature: human-associated habitat; material: faeces | place: United Kingdom | collected 2010/2012 ... | reverse complement strand
TTTACGGGCATCCATAGTTATCAAAGAGATAATCTCTCTTATTTTTCGGAGAAAATATCAACCCTCGAAAGCTATGCTTTCGGGGATTTTTGTTTTTTGAAAAAGAAGTTTGAAAATTTAACAATAGTATTGTTTAACAACTAATTTTTTTACCATATTGATATCCAAGGTTATAGGCGGCAATTGCACTTTTATGGCGTAGAGTGCCAGCCTGACTATCAGGCAGATGGGAAAGGTCAGATTGCGGAAGATTACCGTTTAAAGCATCTTTTAAGCCTTCTTCATAAGCACAAGCTGCACAGATATGTCGTCCTCCATTTCTGTTATCCTGAGCTTCTGGAAGTTCATTAAATCCTTCTAAATAACGATGTTGTTTGTTGCAAGTAGCCATAGCGTGAAACCTCCTGGTATTTATTTTTTGAAAAATAGATTATTCTTAATAATAAATTTATCATTTTTTTGTATAGATAGCAATCGGTTTTTGGGCATTAAGCATGAATATATTTTTGTATTCCAAAAGTAAAGAGTAAAGACTGAGGTTGTTCTTTTGGCTGTTTGCAAGTATAATAGACGAGTGAGATTATTGAAAAGAAATGTAAACATAAAAGAAGAGGAAGTGGAATGAGAAAAACAGAGATTGTGCCTTTTGTGAAATGGGCAGGTGGAAAACGTCAGTTATTAAGCCAGATTCAGGAGAGAATGCCTGAAAATTATAATCATTATTTTGAACCGTTTGTGGGAGGCGGTGCTGTGTTTTTTGGGACGCAGCCTTCAAAAGCATTAATTAATGATATTAATAAAGCGTTGATTAATACTTATCAAAGAATCTGTAACAGTCCCAAAGAGTTTTTAAGTGAAGTAAATAAAATAGATTCTGAGATGTGGGAAGATGGAAAACAGTATTATTATAGCATTAGGGAACGTTATAATGATAAGTTAATGAAATCGGAATATGATGTAGAATTGGCGGCATTATTTGTTTTTCTGAATAAACATTGTTTTAATGGCTTGTATCGGGTAAATGGAAAAGGTCTTTTTAATGTGCCATATAATAACAGTCGCAGAGCATCTGTAGAAGAAAATGTAATTTGGGCTGTTTCAGAATATCTTCAGAATATTACAATTTTGCAGGGAGATTTTGAGGATGCCTGTAAAGAAGCGAAGAAGGGAGATTTTGTATTTTTGGACAGTCCTTATGCGCCATTGAATCCTACTTCGTTTGAAGCCTACACAAAAGAGGGATTTGATATAGAAAGCCATAAGAGACTGGCAAAACTTTATGATGAATTAACAATGAGAGGATGTTACTGTATGCTTACAAATCATAATACAGATTTGATAAACGAGTTGTATGGAAATAAAGGTTATAAAATAGATGTTGTAAGCGTCAGGCGTATGATTAATTCTGATGCATCTAATAGAGTGGGAGAAGAAGTAATAATATGTAATTATTAGAAGAAGTTAGAGACTTTGCAGGAATGTATTTTCACTTTACAGGACTGACTTGACACAAATTTAAAATACGGTATAATGGCAGAATATACGCATTTTGAAAGGAGATAGGTATGAACCAGATTCTGACAGGAATAAACGATTTCATGTACACGTATATTCTGCTGATTTTGCTTGTGGGTGCTGGTGTATTTTTTACCGTATTTACAAAGGGAGTTCAGATTCGTTTATTGAAAGATGGACTAAAATCCATTATGGAAAAGAAAACCGGAAATGAGGGAGAAAAATCGGTTTCTTCTTTTCAGGCATTGATGATTTCTACTGCTTCAAGAGTAGGAACCGGAAATATTGCCGGAATTGCAACTGCAATCGCAGCGGGAGGACCGGGAGCGGTTTTCTGGATGTGGGTTATGGCAGTGGTCGGCAGTGCGTCTGCTTTTATTGAGAGTACGCTGGCTCAGATTTATAAGGTAGAAGAAAATGGACAGTTTCGAGGTGGTCCATCTTACTACATGGAAAAAGCATTAAAAAAACGCTGGCTTGGAATCCTGTTTTCCATCGCATTGATTATCTGCTTTGCCTATGGATTTAACGGACTTCAGTCCTTTAATATGTCTTCCGCATTAGAATATTATATTCCGAATTATTCGCAGACTCATGTACCGATGGTGGTTGGTATTGTACTGGCTGTTTTATTTGCGGCAGTTATCTGGGGCGGTGCACATAGAATCGGAGTGATTACTTCTTTTATTGTTCCGGTTATGGCAGTTGTTTACATCTTAATTGGAATCTATACCATGCTCACGAATTTAAGCAGTATTCCGCATGTATTTGGTATGATTTTTGAAAATGCATTTAGTGCCCGTTCTTTTGCCGGAGGATTTGCCGGAAGTGCGGTGATGATTGGAATCAAGAGAGGGTTGTTTTCAAATGAAGCCGGTATGGGTAGTGCGCCAAATGCAGCGGCATCTGCAGATGTTGATCATCCGGTCAAACAGGGGATGGTGCAGGTGATTTCTGTTTTCATCGATACACTTTTAATCTGCAGTACCACGGCTATGATGCTTCTGATTTCCGGAGTGCAGGGAGAAAGCGGAGTATTAGATGGAATCCCATTTGTACAGGAAGCAATCCGTGCGAACATTGGACAGTGGGGAATTCATTTTATTACAGTCTCTATCTTTGCCTTTGCTTTTAGCAGTCTGGTTGGAAATTATTATTATGCGGAATCCAATATTTTATTTATTAAAAACAGTAAAGTGTTATTAAATATTTTCCGCATTACCTGTGTCGTAGCAATTTTCCTTGGGGCACAGGCGGATTTTTCTGTAGTTTGGAATATCGCAGATATCACAATGGGGTTGATGGCAATCATTAATATTATTGCGCTTATGATGCTTAGGAAGATTGCAATCAAAGCACTGAAAAATTATGAAGAACAGAAAAAAGCTGGAAAGAATCCGGTGTTTAAAGAATCCGATATTGAAATTAAAGATACGGTGTGGAAATAAGAATTCGTATTGGTAAAAAAAGAAAAATCGGTATGCAGAGCACTAAAGTCTGCATACCGATTTTCTTTTTAAGATTTCACATGGTATTTTATATTCATCCTGATGGGATGGTTCGGGATGTTCGATTTTTTGAATTAAATAATCTGCCGCAATGGTTCCCATTTTTCTTAAAGGAAGTGCCATGGTAGATAAGGCAGGGGTAAATGCGGCACAGATTTCCCGATTATCGAATCCAATGACGGAAAGGTCTTTTCCAATGGTCAGATTGTGTTTGGCAGCGTAATCATAAACGCCTGCTGCCATTAAGTCGTTCATGGCAAAGATTCCGGTTACCCCTTCTTTGACCAGACGCTTTGCACCTTCATAGCCATCGATCCGGTTCCAGTCACCACTGATTTCCCACGATGGATTAAACGGAATCTGATATTCATAAAGTGCTCTTAAGAATCCTTTGCGTCTTTCAAGGGTATGATAGCTGGCCTCTGTTCCCTTGATAAGCCCAAGTTTTCTGTGCCCGTTTGCGATCAGTTCTTTTGTAGCTTCATACCCCCCTTGTTCGTCATCGTAAATAATCGAAGTAATCTCAGGATTTTTTACTCGTCCATAGACTGCGACAAGCGGAACGGAGAAGAGTTCGGAAATATTATCCATGACATGATAGTGTCCTTCGATGTAAATAATTCCTTCCACCCGTTTGGCGAGCATCTGCTGTACTTCATCTTCGACAAGCGAGTCATAATTTTCTTCTTTATAAAAAAAATTCCCATATTTCTGATAAAGCCGCATATTTCCCATTAAGAGCGTATACCCTTTTTCTTCCATAAATTCACTGATGCCGTCGATAATCGATGGAGTATGGAAGATGGTGAGGTCCTCGGCAATAATTCCAATGGTTTTCGTATTTTTCTGTTTTAAGTTTTTTGCCATATAGTTTGGCACATAGTTCATTTCTTTTGCAGTTTCCAAGACCAGTTTTTTCACTTCGTCGCTGGCTTTATTTTTTCCATTTAAAATATTTGATACGGTAGAAATTGAGACATTACACGCCTTTGCAATTTCTTTTATCGTTGCAATAAAAATCACCCCCTAAAGTAAAGTGTAGTTTTTTGGTATTTTTCTTTTATTATAGGGAGAAGTTTCGGTTAAGTCAATGAATTGAAAAGAAAAATAAGTAAAACGTTATTTTATAGTAAAATCTTATAAAAAATAAGATTAGAAATTAGAAATAACAACCAAAATGTAAAATATAATCACAAAAACATTGAACAAATTGTTCGATGAGAGTATACTAAGAAAGAAAATAGTAAAACGTTTTACAAACTGCGAAAAGAGATACAAAAAAGGCTGTGCGTATCTGAAAGAGGCAGTGAAAAAAGAAGGAGGAATTATTATGGATAAGAAACAAGTACCGCGCTCGATTCTCTCAATCGCAATTTCCACGATTATGGTGCTTGGAAATTATCTTCCATATCTGGGCAGTATTGATGTACTTGCAGCGACAGATGGAATGATTGCGGAGAAGACGGAAAATGGATATCATTTAAAAAATGATTACTTTGACGTAGAGACCGGTAAATATGGTGAAATTACGTCATTGAAAATTGTTGGGGACGAATTTGACACAAACTATGTCATGAATGTGAAGGATAATCCAAAACAGGATACCGACGCACATGAATGGCTTGGAGATTTGATGTTCAAAACAAAAAAAGACGGTGAAGATTCCTGGAGAGAATCTCTTACCAACTCTTCCGATGCAGGAAGAAGTGTTGAATTAAAAGACAATAAGATTGTTGTAACTTATGATAATTCAAAAACAGAAGGCACTCGTGCCATTAAGGATTTTAAACTGGTAGAAACCTATTCTTTAGTAGATGACCAGTTAAAATGGGATATCACTGTAGAAAATACCAATGATTCTGATTTGGTATTTGGAGATTTCGGAGTTCCGCTTGCATTCCATGAAATCTGGGTCAATCAGGGAGAAGCTTATGAAGCCTGCACAGTCGACCATAGCTTTGTTGGAAAAGACTCCTCTTATGTATATGCAACAAGACCGAGTGGTCAGGGTCATTTCCTGTTAATGACACCGGAAACAGAAACAGGTGCCGGATTTGAATATCAGGACCATTGGCAGGTGGGACAGAGACGTGCAGAAGAAAAAGAATGGTGTATGGATCAGGCAGACTGGGCAAACGGTCTGAATGTATTCTATATTCATTCTGATGCAATCAGCAAAGATGCAAAATCCGGAAATAAAGGTTACATGGAAAGTTCCAGCATGACTTTAAAAGCCGGAGAAAGCAAAACCTATTCCTTTAATTTTACAGGAGTAGCAGATGAATCTGAGATGAAAACCGAACTTTATGATGAGGGAATCATTGATGCCGTTGCAGTTCCGGGCATGACATTTGCAAAAGACATGCCGGCAAAAATGTATCTGCATACAAAGGTAGATGCAAAGGATATTTCTTTTGAATATCGCTGTCCGCATACCAATAATCTTCATCAAGGGACAAATACCGTTTCCAATAATCTTGCGTGTGAACGCACAGACGAAAACACTTACGCAAAATATCTGGAAACAAAAGAAATCAACGGAGAGCAGTATCATATTTATGAAATTGCTTTTGGCGATTTAGGACAAAATGACATCATTGTAAATTACAAACAGGATGGCGAAGAAAAAACAACCATGCTGCAGTTCTACATGCTGGATGATTTAAAATCTGCATTGTCTACTCACTCTGATTTCTTACTGAAAACACAGTGGGATGCAGCAGGTGAAATTCAGGATAAAGTATTTGATGACTGGATGATGGATACCAAGTCCAAACGAGGCTCTTTTGATGGTTACTGGGGCTGGGGTGATGACTGGGGATATGTTCATGGCGAATATCTTGCAGAAATGAATTCCTACAATCCGGTAAAAGAGCAGGTACAGGCATTAGATGAATACTTAAATGTAGCAATCTGGCAGAATTTGATGGGAGAACATCAGGAAGATTATCTGATTCACGATTTCTTAATGGAAGAGCCGAACAATACACCAACTTACCGTGGATTTGCATACCCGCATATCTACAATACCTACTTTGCTATGTATAAAATTGCAAAACAATATCCGGACTTAATTGATTATATCGAAGATGCAGATACATACCTGCTTCGTTGTTATAACATTATGGATGCGTTATACAATGAAGGAACCGTTGGTTATAACTGGGCAACTGGTCTGATGGGAGAATCTACTACACCGGATATCATTGAAGCATTACAGGAACGTGGATATGAAGAAGAAGCAGCAAACTTGACAAGTATCATGGAGAAAAAATTCCAGAACTTTGCAAATGACCCATATCCATATATCTCTGAATATCCTTATGATAATACCAGTGAAGAAGCAATCTACACTCTGGCAAAAATGTTTGGAAAAGACTCTGTTATGTCAAAAGTCAATGAAAAAACAAGAGCCTGCCGTGGTGTACAGCCAATCTGGTATCATTATGGAAACCCAACCACAATCTGTGGTGAAAACTGGTTCAACTTCCAGTATACTGCTTCTCTTGCAGGATATTGTATGGATGACTGGCTTCGTTTTGAAAACAATGGCTTAAGCAGTGACGAAATGGGTGAAGCACAGAGAATTAACTATGCAGGAAAACTTGCAAACTTTACCGTAATTAACTCCGGACAGATTGATGCTGATCCAGAAAACATCGGAACCGTTTCCTGGACTTATCAGTCAGAAATGGGAAATGATACTGCACTTGGAACTGGCGGTGGAAAACTTCACAATGGCTGGAGACAGATGTCTGGTGAAGCAGACCTTGCTCTTTTTGGTGCAGTTCGTATTGCTTCCTCTGATGTTGCAATCGACCCGGTATTCGGTTTATTTGGATATGGCTGTGAGGTAACTGACAATGGTGCATCTTACAGTGTTGTTCCGTTAGATGGTGTTTACCACAGATTAAACCTGATTAATAATAAGATTTCTTTAGAACTGTATCGTGACCAGTATGACAGCGCAACCGTATCAAAAGATGGAAGTACAATTTCCATGAACATTGTAAATGTAACCGGTGTAGAACATGAATCTAACTTAGACTTGACAGGTATTCCGGCAGGAAATTATCAGGTACTGGTAAATGGAGAAGTAGCAGGAAGCTTTATCGCAGGCGAAGGTACAACAACAGTCGCTCTTCCTCTTCCGGCAGGAGACAGCGCAAAAGTAGAAATCAAAGCCGGAGATTTATTAGAAAACACAACACCTGTAGTTGATGCAGGAAAAGATGTAACAACAGCTGTAAATGAAACAGTGATGCTTCATGGAAGCGCAAGAGACAATGCATGGTTACATACAGAACCGGCTGTAAAATGGAGTGTAGAAGAAGCTCCGGAAGAAGCAGAAGTAAACTTCTCAAATAAAGAAACAACTTCCACAAAAGTAAGCTTTACAAAAGCTGGTGAATACACCTTAAAATTAACAGCCAAAGGTAAGAGCAACAGTGCATCCGATACGGTAAAAGTGACAGTAGAAGGAGCATCTGACTTACCAGAAGTACTGGCACAGTATGACTTTGAAGATGCCAATATGGATACCGCAAACAAGAAAGTAAAAGATATCAGCGGTTCCGGTATTGATGCACAGCAAAAAGGAAATGTAGAAGTTGCAGAAGGAAAAGATGGCGGAAACGGTATTTCCATGGACGGAGAAATCGGTGGTTATGTCAAACTTTCCAGTGACTTGACAAAGAACACAAAAGAAGCAACCATTTCCATGGATGTGAAATTAAACGGTACGCAGACAAATGGAACAAGACTGTTTGAATTTGGCGATATGGATGGAAATGTATTCCAGGTATCTTTTGAAAGCGCAAACGAACTGTCCATGACAGTGACAAATCTTGAAACAAATGAATCGGAAACTGTAAAAGCAGGTGTTCTTTTAAATTCTGGTTCCTGGCAGAATGTAGAAGTAACTTTAAAAGACAATACCGCAGTTTTATATATCAACGGAGAAGCGTATGCCCAAATCAAAGATGCAGGATTTTCCTTTGATAAACTTGGAAAAACACAGAAAAACTTTATCGGACGTTCCAGTTCTGAAAGTTCTCCGTGGTTAAACGGAATTTATGATAACTTCAAGATGCTTTCTAAAGCAGCAAGCGCAGAAGAATTAAAGAAAGAATATGGTTCTGAAGCAGAAACTACAATTAAAAACGTTGTAATTTCACCGGTGATTACCTCCATTGGAGTTGCACCAAATCTGCCAAAGACAGCAAAAGTAGAATACTCAAACGGCTTATGCAAATATGAATCCATTACATGGGGTGACATTGAAAAATCCTTATATGCAAAACGTGGTGAATTTGAAGCAACCGGTAAATTAGAAGCAATTGATTATCCGGTATCCACCAAAGTACAGGTAGTAGAAGGAAAGGAACAAAACATTGCTCTGATTGCAACACCAACTGCAATTGTAAATACACCGGAAGATTTAGGCGGTGTGGCAGGCTTAAATGATGGTTATGACCCAGCAAGTTCAAGAGATACTTCTCACGGAGTATGGCACAACTGGCAGGGAGGAAATCAGTCAGGAGATGCATGGGTTCAGTACACATGGAATAACGAAGTTACAATTACAGGAACAGATGCTTACTACTTTACCGATGGAAACTTTGCACCGGCATCCGTAAGCTATCAGTATCTGGATGCAGACGGAAACTGGAAAGAAGTAGAAAACGGAGAAGGATTTGGAGTGAAACTCAATCAGTACAACAAGACTATATTTGCTCCGGTTACAACAACTGCAATCCGTATGTGGATGAAACCAAAAACATTAGGCTGTGGTGTCATTGAATGGAAAGTTTATGGCTATTCTAATGAAATGGCAGCAGACAAACAATTATTAAAAGCAGCATTGGATAAAGCAAAATCTGTTGACACCTCCTTATTTGAAGAAGGTGCAGATGCTACTTTAAGTGCAGCAATCGAAGAAGCACAGGCAGTTTACGACAACAAAGAAGCAACACAGGATGAAGTAGATGCAGCAGCAGCAAAACTCGAAAGAGTCATTGCTTCTCTTCCGGCAAAAGATGGAAACCTTGCATTTAGCGCAACTGCTTCTACAAGTTTCGTATCCGGATGGGAGAAACTTTCCGGTATCAACGATGGTCTTATTCCAGAAAATTCTTATAATCCTGGAATCGCAAGATACGGAACCTGGGGTAATACAAGTAAATCTGAAACTCTTACTTATACCTGGGGTTCAGAAGTAACCTTAAAAGGCAGTGATATTTACTTCTGGTATGATGGTTCAGAAACTGACAACGGTGGAATCAATCTTCCAACTTCTTATGTATATGAATATCTGGATGAAGATGGAAACTGGAAAGAAGTACCAAATGCAAGTGCTTATAATTTAGATATCGACAAATTTAATGAAACTACATTTGATGAAGTAACAACAACCGCTATTCGTGTGACCTTAAACAAACAGGCAGAAGATAACACGGGTGTAGGTGTTGTAGAGTGGAAAGTATATGGTACATTAGCTCCTGTTGATAAGAGTGAGCTGACAGAAGCAATCAAAGAAGCTGAAACATTAGAAGCAGGTTCTTATACAGAAGAAAGCTGGACTGCATTTACAAAAGCACTCGCAAACGCAAAAGCAATTGAAGCTGATGCACAGGCAAGCAAGAAAGAAGCAGAAACTGCACTTTCAGCCCTGATTAAAGCACAGAACAATCTGGAAGAAGTTACAGAAGCTCCAGACAAGACTGCTTTAACAGAAATGATTCAAGAAGCAGAAACCAAACAGCAGGAAGCTTATACAGAAGAGTCCTGGAACACATTTAAGACAGCGTTAGATACAGCAAAAGAAGTAGCAGAATCAGAAACAGCAACAAAAGAACAGATTGAAGAAGCACTTTCCAATCTGAAAGAAGCAATGGCAAACCTTGAATTATCCAAACCGGATACAGAGGTAAAAAATCTTGCACCAGATGCAAAGACAGACGGACTTTGCAACTATGACGGTTTAGACGGCAGAATCGATGATCTTGGTGGTCTTGCAAGCTTAAATAACGAAAAAGAACCGGCAAATTCCGCAGATACTTCAAATGGTGTATGGCATAACTGGCATAACCGCTATGCAGAAGACGGAAGTGTTGTAGATGGATGGGTTTCCTATACATGGGAAAAAGCAGTTGAAATCGAAAGCATGGATGTTTATTACTTCCAGGATGGCGGTGGAAACTTCCTGCCACAGTCCGCAAGCGTAGAATATTTAGATGAAAATGGTAACTGGGTAAAAGTAGCAGATGCCCAGAACTTAGAGTGTGCAGCAGATAAATACAATACCATTGCACTTGGAAAACTTAAGACAACAGCAGTACGTCTGACGGTAGCACCACAGCTTCGTGAAGGCGCAACAGAAGATGCTTCAAGAGGAACCGGTATCATCGAATGGAAAGTAAATGGTGTTTATGCTGTAGAAGAACCGGAGACTGTAAATAAAGAAGCATTATCCGCAGCTTTGGTTCTTGCAGAACAGAAAGAAGAAAGTGCGTATACAGAAGAGAGCTGGAACGCATTTAAAGAAGCATTTGATGCAGCAAAAGAAGTTTACGCAAAAGAAGATGCAACGCAGGCAGAAGTCGATGCGGCAGTAGCTGCACTTGAAACTGCTATGGAAGCATTAAAAGAAAAAGCAGACAAGACAGAATTAAATGCACTAATCGAACGTGCAAAAGAAAAGAATGAAGCAGACTATACAACAGAAAGCTTTGAAACATTTAAAACTGCATTAGAAACAGCTGAAAAAGCAGCAGAAAATGAAAATGCAACACAGGCAGAAGTCGATGCAGTAAAAACTGCACTTGCAGAAGCAATGCAGAATCTTGTTGAAAAACAGGAAGTAAATAAAGGTGCATTACAGGCAGCAATTGAAGAGGCAGACAAAAAAGTAAAAGAGGATTACACAGAAGAAAGTTTTGAAAGCTTTGGATGCTAATACGTGTATTAAAATCTGCAAAAGAAGTTTATGCAGATGAAAATGCAGCACAGGAAGAAGTAGATAACCAGACTGCATTATTAAATGCGGCAATGGCAAATCTGGTTGCAAAACCAACCGAACCGGAAAATCCGGCAGATAAGAGCAAACTGGAATCTTCACTTGAAAAAGCAGAAGCATTAACAAGAGCAGACTATACAGAAGAAACCTGGAAAATTTTTGCAGAAGCACTCGAAAAAGCACAGAGCGTAGCAGGAAATGAAACTGCAACACAGGAAGAAGTAGACGAGGCAGTAAGCGGACTGGAAAGTGCAATGACACAGCTTGAAAAAGTAGATGGTGGAGAAGAAAAACCATCTGTTGAAGAACTCAAAGCATTAGTAGAGAAAGCGGAAGAATTAAACAAAGACGACTATGTAGCATCTACCTGGGATAATTTTGCACAGGCATTAGAAGCAGCAAAAGCAGTGCTTGATTTAGACGATGCAACACAGGCAGAAATCGAAGCTGCAGAAGAAAACCTGCAAAAAGCAATGGAAGCATTACTGTCCAAGACAGGATGGCAGGTAATCAATGGTCAGAAATATTATTATGGCGAAGACGGTACAAAGAAAACAGGATGGCAGGAAATCGACGGTAAGAAATATTACTTCGGAGAGGAAAACGACGGAGCAATGAAAACTTACTGGCAGCAGATTGACGGTAAATGGTATTTCTTTGGAAACGACGGTGTCATGAGAACTTACTGGCAGAAAATCTGGGGCAAATGGTATTTCCTCGGAAATGCATCAGATGGAGCAATGAAGACCGGCTGGCAGAAAATCTGGGGTAAATGGTATTATCTCGGAAGTGCAAATGATGGTGCAATGAAGACCGGCTGGCAGAAAATCTGGGGTAAATGGTATTATCTTGGCTTTGCTGAAGATGGTTCTATGAAGACCTACTGGCAGCAGATTAACGGCAAATGGTACTTCTTTGGTGGTGCAGATGACGGAGCAATGAAGACCGGCTGGCAGAAAATCTGGGGTAAATGGTATTATCTCGGAAGCGCAAACGATGGCGCAATGAAGACCGGCTGGCAGAAAATCAACGGCAAATGGTATTACTTTGGAGGAGAACAGGATGGTTCTATGAAGAGTAATGTATGGGTTGGCGATTATTATTTAGATAACTCCGGAGTTTGGAGCAAAACAAAAAAGAGCAAATAAAACTCTTTTAAAAGGATTTAAAATGAAATAAAAAACAGGGGCAGAAGCTTATCAAAGGGCTTTTGTCCCTGCTTTGCTTTTTCACGTTCTTTTTGATATAATACAAAAAAGTCAAATGCAGAAAGTGTAGGTTTATAATATAGATGGATTTAGAGAATACAAACAAACTGACAATCGGGATTCTGGCACATGTCGATGCCGGAAAAACAACGCTTGCAGAAAGCATTTTGTATCTGACAGGCAGCATTCGGAAACTGGGGCGTGTAGATCATCAGGATGCATTTTTGGATACTTATGAATTAGAGAGGGAGCGTGGAATTACTATTTTTTCCAAACAGGCGGAATTTAGGTTAGGAGAGCGGGAGGTTACCCTGCTTGATACCCCGGGACATGTGGATTTTTCGGCTGAGATGGAACGAACCCTTCAGGTATTGGATTATGCCATTTTGGTTATCAGTGGAGCAGATGGAGTACAGGGACATGTACAAACCTTATGGCGCCTTTTAAAACAGTATGAGATACCGGTCTTTTTATTTATCAATAAAATGGATCAGCCGGACACCAATGAAAAAGCATTGATGGAAGAATTGACCAAAAGATTGGATGAAAAATGTATTAATTTCAGTGGAGGACTTGAAACAGAAGAGGCAAAGGAAAATCTTGCAGTCTGTGATGAGGCAGTATTGGAACATTATCTGGAAAGCGGAGAAATCCAGAAAGAAGAAATCATAAACTTAATAGCAAAGAGAAAAGTCTTTCCTTGTTATTTTGGTTCGGCTTTAAAGATTCAGGGGGTCGAAGAATTTTTAAGAGGAATCGAAACCTTTACAAGAGAATGTGCCTATCCTGAAGAATTTGGTGCAAGGGTCTTTAAGATTGCAAGAGATGCACAGAGGAACCGATTAACTTATTTAAAAATAACCGGCGGAAGCTTAAAAGTAAAAATGCTGTTATCAAATGAAAAAGAGGCAGGAGAGGGAAAAGAAGAACTCTGGGAAGAAAAAGCAGAACAGATTCGGATTTATTCCGGAAATTCTTTTGAGGCAGTAAAAGAAGCCAAAGCCGGAAGCGTCTGTGCGGTGACCGGACTTTCCCATACTTACTGCGGACAGGGACTTGGAATCGAAGCCCATACGTTTTTACCAGTTTTAGAGCCGGTCTTAACTTATAAAATTGAACTGCCGGAAGACTGTAATGTGCACAGTATGTTAATCAAACTAAAAGAACTGGAAGAAGAAGAACCACAGCTTCATATTGTGTGGGATGAGAGATTACAGGAAATCCATGCACAGGTTATGGGTGAAGTACAGATTGAAATCTTAAAGCGCATGATTTGGGAACGCTATCAGACAGAAGTGGAGTTTGGCAGTGGAAAAATCGTCTATAAAGAGACGATTGAAGACTGTGTCGAGGGAGTCGGACATTTTGAACCGCTTCGCCATTATGCTGAGGTACATTTAAAATTAGAACCGGCAGAAAGAGGCACAGGACTTCATTTTTTTGCAGACTGCAGTGAAGATTTATTAGACAGAAACTGGCAGAGACTAGTGCTGACCCACTTAGAAGAACGAATGCATAAAGGGGTTTTAACCGGTTCGGAAATTACAGATATGAGGATTACACTGGTAAGCGGGCGGGCACATTTAAAACATACCGAGGGTGGGGATTTCAGACAGGCAACGTATCGTGCTCTGCGTCAGGGACTAAAAAAAGCAAAGAGTGTTTTATTAGAGCCGGTCTATGAATTCCGGCTGGAACTGCCGGCAGATAAAGTGGGAAGAGCGATGGCGGATATCCAGAAAATGTATGGGGAATTTCAGCTTTCAGACAGCGAAGGAGAATATTCCGTAGTGACTGGTTTTGCACCGGTTTCTTTGATGCGCGATTATCAAAAAGAAGTGATGGCTTATACAAGTGGGCACGGCAGACTGTTTTGTACCTTGAAAGGCTATATGCCGTGCCATAATGCGGATGAAGTGATTGAAGAGATGAACTACGATTCCGAAAGTGATTTGGAAAATCCAACCGGTTCTGTCTTTTGTGCGCATGGGGCAGGATTTATTGTGCCGTGGTATGAAGTAGAAGACTATATGCATCTGGAACTTCAGACCTCGATGCAAAAACAGGTAGAAGAAGAAATTCCAATGCCAAAAAGAACCCCCCAGGAAGCAGAAGCTTATCTAAAAGAAGGAGTTCAAAATGAAGAAGAACTAAGAGCCATCTTTGAGCGTACTTATGGTGCAGTAAAAAGAGAACGACAGGGCTGGGAGCGGGTTTCAAAAAGAAATCCAAACAGAAATCCAAGTGTCAGAAGCAGTGAGACAGAAAATACCAGAAAAGAGAAAAAACGAGAACCGATAAAAGAATATCTGCTTGTGGATGGTTATAATATTATATTTGCATGGGAAGATCTAAATGAACTTTCCAAAATCAATATTGAAAGTGCAAGAAATAAGCTGATGGACCGTTTAAGTAATTATCAGGGGTATAAAAAAATGACTTTGATTCTGGTCTTTGATGCTTATAAAGTGAAAGGCAATCCAGGAAGTGTAATGAAATACCACAATATTTATGTGGTCTATACCAAAGAAGCAGAAACCGCCGACCAGTATATTGAAAAAACAGTACATGAAATTGGCAGAAAATATCAGGTTACAGTTGCCACTTCGGATGCCTTAGAACAGGTGATTATCTTAGGGCAGGGTGGAAACCGGCTTTCTGCGGCAAATCTTTTAGAAGAAGTAGAAGCAGTAGAAGCAGAGATTTCAAAGAAAGTGCAAAAAAAGACACCGAAAGAGAAAAATTATCTGTTTGACCATTTAGATGAAGAAATGGCAGATTTGATGGAAGAAGTGCGGTTGGGAAAGAAAAAACTTCGGAAATAAAAAAAGTTCAAGAGAAAAGTAAGAAAAGAGAATTCGTCAGTAAAAAAACAAGACGGCTTCTCTTTTTTTGTACTTGTTTTAGTACAAGTTTACATCTGTCTTGTCAGATGTAAAGAAAAGATGTATAATTTCAAAAACTGAGCAATTTTAATGTGAAGGGATAGGAGAAGGAAATAAATGAAACACGTAAAAGCAGATGTGGTAATTGTAGGAACGGGCGTGGCAGGATTATTTGCCGCTTTACATTTACCAAAAGACAAAAAAATTCTTATGATTACGAAAGATGAACTTGAAAACAGTGATTCTTTTTTAGCACAGGGCGGAATCTGTGTGGAACGAAATGAAGAGGATTATGATTCTTTTATGGAAGATACGTTGAAAGCCGGTCATTATGAAAACCGCAGAGAATCCGTGGATATTATGATTCGTTCTTCAAGAGAAGTGATTAACGAACTGATCGACTGCGGAGTAGAATTCCATAAAAAAGAAAACGGAGAGCTGGCTTATACAAGAGAAGGCGCACATTCTAAATCAAGAATTTTATATCATCAGGATGTGACAGGAAAAGAAATTACAAGTAAGCTGCTTGCCTGTGTACAGAAATTTTCTAATGTAGAACTTTTGACACAGACCACAATGATTGATATACTGGAAGAGAAAAACCAGTGCTATGGAATCGTGGCAAGAAGCGCGGACAAAACATTGTTTGCAGTGACTGCAAGAGCGGTTGTATGGGCTTGTGGTGGAATCGGAGGATTATATGAACATTCTACGAACTTCCCACATTTAACCGGAGATGCATTGGCAATTGCCTTAAAACATGGAATTGAACTGGAACATCCGGATTATGTTC
>ERZ827108.2913-NODE-2913-length-15949-cov-16.128224_pt1 | contig 15949 bp, 17 predicted proteins | sample MGYA00519921_ERZ827108 | MGnify/ENA primary metagenome ERZ827108 (study PRJEB31778, sample SAMEA3449258) | human gut metagenome | biome: human gut; feature: human-associated habitat; material: faeces | place: United Kingdom | collected 2010/2012 ... | reverse complement strand
AAGTATTTGTGTCCGCGCGACTTTAGTCGCGGGGAAATGGAGGAAATAATGAAAAAGTTGATGTGTTTAAGTTTGTGCTTCGTTCTTTGCGGATGTGGGGCTATGCCTACTGCACAGAATGTTGAAGTAAAGAAAGTAAATGTAAATGTAATTGAGGTATCTGCTTCTTCGCTTGATGAAATAGAGGAGATGGCATCAAAGGATGTTGAGGATACAAAGGAAAAGTTAGAGAGTGAAAGGAATGCATTGGGTGAGAAAATTACAGATTTTGATACATATACGAAAAATGTAGATAAGGTAAAAGCATTTTATGACCAGGCTTTAAAACAAACGGAATTGTTGTCAATACGACTTAGAGAATATGCATATAAGTATGCTGAACTAGTTATGAATGAAGATGCATCGTATAAGGTGAAATACAAAGATTTGAGTGGTATATATGAGTATATTTATGATGATGCGGCTAAGACTATGTATGATATATATGATAAGACACTAAAAGATATGTATGATATATATTATGATGGAGTCATTAAGGCTGCGTATGATGTTGTTGATTACGAGCAGTGGTATGACGCACGTTCAGACGCGTACGATGATTGGTATGATGCAAGAAGTGATGCTTATGATATATGGTATGATACTCGTTCTGATATTTATGATTTTCAATATGATTTGAGAAGTGAAGTATATGATCATGATGACAAAAGAGCTCAAAAGAAGATGGATAAGTTTAAAAAGTCAATTCTTCGTATGAAGGAGGATGTGAATGATTAGAGAGAATCAATGATTTTCTCTAATTTTTTTAAAATGCGCTTGCATCACTGGATGTAGTGGTGTATAGTAGGTAGGCATGCGTGGGAGAATGCGTAACTGTTCGTATTACCACAGCATAGGACAAAATATAGGAGGAACGTCTTATGAGCAAGAAAAAAGTTACAAAAGTTTGTAAGTTGCAGTTCCAAGCTGGTGGAGCTAAACCAGGTCCAGCATTAGCAAGTGCTGGTATCAACATGCCTCAGTTCTGTACAGCTTTCAATGATGCAACAAAAGATCGTAAAGGTGATATTGTTCCAGTTGTCATTACTGCTTATGAAGATAAGAGTTTTGATTTCGTATTGAAAACAACACCTGCTGCTAACTTATTGAAAAAAGCAGCAAACGTACAAAAAGCAAGTGGAGATCAAAAAGTAGTTGCTGGTACAATTACAGTTGATCAATTAAAAGAAATTGCTGAGTACAAAATGCCAGACTTGAATGCCAACGATGTAGAAGCTGCAATGCGTATTGTTGCTGGTACTGCACGTAACATGGGTATCAAGGTTGAAGGATTTGAATAGGAGGAACATCAATAATGGCAAAAGTAAGTAAGAGATATGCTGAAGCAGCTAAATTAGTTGATCGTTCAAAAACTTATTCAATTGAAGAAGCTGTTAAATTAGCTAAAGAAACTAGTAAAACAAAATTCGACGCAAGTGTTGAAGTAAGTTTCCGTTTAAACGTAGACCCTCGTCACGCTGATCAACAAATCCGTGGGGCAATGGTATTACCTAATGGAACTGGTAAAACACAACGCGTTTGTGTAGTTGCACAAGGCGAAAAAGAAAAAGAAGCTCAGGCTGCTGGTGCTGATTTCGTTGGTGGTGCAGATATTATCGAAAAAATCTCTAAAGGTTGGTTCGATTTTGATGTATTGGTAGCTACTCCAGATATGATGGGTCAATTAGGACGTTTAGGACGTGTTTTAGGTCCTAAAGGATTAATGCCAAACCCTAAGACTGGTACAGTAACAATGGATGTTGCTAAGGCTATTGATGAAATCAAAAAAGGTAAAGTTACTTACCGTGTAGATAAAGAAGGAAATATCAACTTAGCTATCGGTAAAACAAGCTTTACAGATGAAGCATTAGTTGAAAACTTCAATGCAATCTTCAATACAATTGCTAAGGCTCGTCCTACAACTGTTAAAGGTGCATACATGAAGAACTTAGTTGTTTCAACAACAATGGGTCCTGGAATCCACGTTGAAATCGTTAAGTAATTGACAAATCTAGTAAAATAAATTAAACTACAGATTGTTATCAATATTCCAAAGACAGTAACGGCGTATGCTTAATAATGTTACCGAGGGTATGATGCATTGACTTTGCACAATTAGCCCGTCTTTGATGCGGGCTTTTCTTTTGAATATTGTTACAATAGATGAAAGAAGAGGTGGATCGAATGAACAAAGACATCCTTGCACAAAAGGAAGCTGACGTTATCGCCTTATCTGAAAAAATGGAATCTGCTAGTAGTATTGTATTAGTAGAATACCGTGGATTATCAGTAAAGGAAGTAACAGAACTTCGTCGTGCTTTGCGTGAAGAAGACGTTGAATTCAAAGTTTACCGTAACGCAATCGCTCGTCGTGCAGCTGAAAAATTAGGTCACGAAGATTTCGCAAAAACTTTAGTTGGACCTAACGCATTGGCATTTGGTAAAGATCCAGTTGCTCCTGCTCGTGTATTAGCTAAATTTGCTAAAAAACATGAAGCATTGGTATTAAAAACTGGTATCGTGGATGGAGCTATGGTAGACGAAGCTACTATCCAAAAATTGTCTGCATTACCTAACAAAGAAGGTATGTTGGCTAAATTCGCATCTTGCTTAAATGCTCCAGTTATCAAATTTGCTATGACTGTTAAAGCATTGGCAGAAGCTAAAGAAAACGGATCTGTAAAAACAGAAGAAGCACCAGCTACTGAAGAAGCTGCTGCGTAATTAATTATAGGAGGAAAATAAAATGGCTAAATTAACTCAAGAAGAAATTCTTTCTTATTTAGAAGAAGCAACAATTTTAGAATTAAACGACTTAGTAAGTGCAATCGAAGAAAAATTTGGTGTAGTAGCTGCTGCTGCTGTTGCTGCTCCAGCTGCTGCTGCTGAAGAAGCTGCAGGACCTAGCGAAGTAACTGTTACATTAACAGATGTTGGTGGAACAAAAGTTGCTGTAATCAAAGCCGTACGTGAAATTACTGGTTTAGGATTAGTTGACGCTAAGAAATTAGTAGATGGTGTTCCAGCTGCTATTAAAGAAAACGTATCTCCAGAAGAAGCAGAATCAATTAAAGAAAAATTAGTTGCTGCTGGAGCTACTGTAGAAATTAAGTAATTTAAGCTTAATTTGTTATTGAAGCCTTTGTCCTTGGATAAGGGCTTTTTTTCTGTTCATTTAATGAATATGGATTTAAATGATACTATTATGATATTAAAAAAGACATCATTCTAAGTTAGGGTGATGTCTTTTATAGATGTTTATTCGTCTTTTAATATTTTTGTGACTGCATTATAGATACCGTTATCGTATGTAGATGTTGTGGCAAAATTGGCGTAGCTCTTTACAAAATCACTTGCATTTCCCATTGCGACGCCAATATCGGCTTTCTTTAACATGTGGATATCATTTGTACTGTCTCCAAAACAGATGGCATCTTTCCATGTGAATCCTGTTTTTTCTAGAATCATTTCAATACCTTTTGATTTATCATTATCAGCATTGAAGATATCAAAGCAGAATCCATCGGTTTTAACATTAATTAAATCGTTTCTTAGATTTGGATGAGTCTCCATGAATTGGTCAACTAATTTTTTATCTTTAGTAAGAACTACGGCGTTAAAGGCTTTGTGTCTTAAATGATAAGATTGACTAGGGTCATAGAACAGTGAATCTAGCACGTTACAGTATTTACAGAAGTCATACATTGGGTAAAAGTTATTGTAAATGTATGTAGCATCGCCAAAGTGAAACATTAGACCGGTTTCGTGTTTTTTGCTGAAATTGACTAAGTCATTCACGTTGCCTTGTAAGATTGGGTAGCTTCCGATTTCTTGAAAGTCTTTGTCTAGAATGTAACTTCCGTTAATCAATACATAATAATCAAATTGAACACGTTGTAATATAAGTTTCATTTGATTTAAGGGACGGCCAGTAGCCGCACAGACAATATATCCTTTATCTTTTAGTGTCTGTATAGCGTCTAATGCGCTTTCTTGAATAACGTCATTTTCGGTTTGATAAAGTGTTCCGTCCATGTCGAAAAATACAATTTTGTGTTTCATAAACTTACCTCTATTCATGTCTATATTATACTTTAATGAATGGGGAATGCGTATAAAAATTTATTATAAAAAAATCAATAAAAAAGATTTGACAAATCATCTCGAATACTGTATCTTAATATTGCATGCGAAAATAGGTTCTGAAAAGAGCCTATATTTAATGGATGGGCAAGACCCACCCGGCTTCGTTTGCTTGGAAATTGAAAATTTTGAAAGGAGGATCTTATGCCTACAATCAACCAGTTGATTCGTAAAGGTCGTAAGGCCAGTCAAAACGTTTCAAAGTCTCCAGCTTTGAACCGTGGTTACAACTCATTGCAGTCTAAACCAACAAACCTATCAAGTCCACAAAAACGTGGAGTTTGTACACGTGTTGGTACTATGACACCTAAGAAACCAAACTCAGCACTTCGTAAATATGCGCGTGTTCGTTTAAGTAATGGTATGGAAGTTACAGCTTACATTCCAGGTATCGGACACAACTTACAGGAACACAGTGTTGTATTGATTCGTGGTGGACGTGTTAAAGACTTACCAGGTGTTCGTTACCACATCGTTCGTGGAACTTTGGACTGTGCTGGTGTAAATGACCGTAAACAATCTCGTTCATTATACGGAACTAAAAGACCTAAGAAATAGATCAATCGTGAAAGGAGGAAATTAGATGCCTAGAAAAGGACACATTGCGAAACGTGACGTACTAGTCGACCCAATTTATAACTCTAAGTTGGTTACTCGTTTGATCAACAAAATCATGATTGATGGTAAAAAAGGGGTTGCACAAACTATTTTGTACAACGCGTTTGAAATCGTAGAAGTAAAAACAGGAAAAGCACCAATGGAGGTTTTCGAACAAGCTTTAGAAAACGTTATGCCTCAATTGGAATTGAAAGTTAGACGTGTAGGTGGAGCCAACTACCAAGTACCAGTTGAAGTAAGCGACGAACGTCGTTTGACTTTAGGACTTCGTTGGATCGTAAACTACGCACGTTTACGTAACGAAAAAACAATGGAACAGAGATTAGCAGCTGAAATTATTGATGCTTCTAATGGAACTGGTGCCAGTGTTAAAAAACGTGAAGACACTCACAAAATGGCAGAAGCTAACAAGGCTTATGCTCACTACCGTTGGTAAGCGAAGGAGTAAAGAAATATGGCTAGAGAATATGCTTTACACGAAACTCGTAACATCGGTATCATGGCTCACATCGATGCCGGAAAAACAACAACAACAGAACGTATTCTTTACTACTCTGGTGTAAACCACAAGATTGGTGAAACACATGATGGAGCTAGTACAATGGACTGGATGGAGCAAGAACAAGAACGTGGTATCACAATCACTTCTGCTGCTACAACAGCTCACTGGAAAAAGACAGATGGAACTGGTAAAGAATGCCGTATCAATATCATCGATACACCAGGCCACGTAGACTTCACTGTAGAAGTTGAACGTAGTTTACGTGTATTAGATGGTGCCGTAACAGTATTAGATGCTAAAGCAGGTGTTGAACCTCAAACTGAAACTGTTTGGCGTCAAGCTACTGAATATAACGTTCCACGTATTGTATTCTGTAACAAAATGGATGCTACAGGTGCTGACTTCTTAATGTCATGCAATACAATCATCGATCGTTTAGGAGCTAAATCTTGTCCAATTCAGTTACCAATTGGTGCTGAGTCAGACTTCGAAGCTATCATTGATATTATCAAGAGAAAAGCTTATGAATTTAGTGGAGATTTCGGTCGTGTAATGACTGAAATCCCAGTTCCAGAAGATATGGTAGATCTTATGGAAGAATACCGTGCTAAATTATTAGATTACTTAGCAGATTATGATGAAGATTTCATGATGCAAGTATTAGAAGGTGAAGAACCTTCAATCGAAGAAATCAAACGTGTATTACGTATTGCCGTATGTAACGGTGACTTCTTCCCAGTATTATGTGGATCTGCATATAAGAACAAAGGTGTTCAATTAGTATTGGACGCAGTAGTAGATTACTTACCAAGTCCATTAGATGTACCTTCAATTAAGGGTACTACATTAGATGGAGAACCAGATGTTCGTCATCCTGATGATAATCAACCATTCTCTGCATTAGCATTTAAGATCGCTACAGACCCATTCGTTGGAAAATTATCTTTCTTCCGTGTTTATTCAGGTACTGCAAAAGCAGGAAGTTATGTATTAAACTCTACTAAAGATAAGAAAGAACGTTTCGGACGTATCGTTCAGATGCACGCCAATGCACGTAAAGAAATCACTGAAGTTTATTCAGGTGATATCGCTGCTGCAGTTGGTTTAAAGGTTACTACAACAGGTGATACATTGTGTGATGAAGATCACCCAATCATCCTTGAATCTATGGAATTCCCTGAACCAGTAATCGAATTGTCTTTGGAACCAAAAACAAAAGCTGACCAAGACAAAATGGGATTGGCTCTTGCAAAACTTGCAGAAGAAGACCCTACTTTCAAAACATATACAAACGAAGAAACAGGACAAACAATCATTGCCGGTGTAGGTGAACTTCACTTGGATATCATTGTTGACCGTTTACGTCGTGAATTTAAAGTTGAAGCAAATGTTGGACAACCACAAGTTGCTTACCGTGAAACAATTCGTCAGGCTGCTGATTGTGAAGGAAAATACATCCGTCAGTCAGGTGGTCGTGGACAATATGGTCACGTATGGATCAAATTCGAACCAAATGAAGGAAAAGGATTTGAATTCGTTGATGCTATCGTTGGTGGTAGCGTACCTAGAGAATATATCAAACCAACTCAAGAAGGTTTGGAAGCAGCATTGGAAAATGGTATGGTTGCAGGTTACCCAGTAATCGATATCAAAGCTACATTATTTGATGGATCATACCACGATGTCGACTCTAGTGAAATGGCTTATAAGATTGCCGCAAGTATGGCATTAAAGGAAGCTGGAAAGAAATGTAAACCTGTTATTCTAGAACCAATTATGTTCGTAGAAGTAACTGCACCAAGTGAATACTTAGGTAGCGTTATGGGTGACATTTCAAGTCGTCGTGGACAAATCACTGAACAGGAAGAACGTGGAAATGCCATTATCGTTCGTGCACATGTTCCATTATCAGAAATGTTCGGATATGTAACAGACTTACGTAGCTTTACTCAGGGACGTGGAAACTACTCTATGAAGTTCGACCACTATTCAGAAGTTCCTAAGAGTATTGCAGAAAAGATTATTAAAGAGAATTCAAGCGAAAACTAGTTGATTTTCGCTTGGTTCTGAAATACAATATTTATTGTATGAAATATGTTAGCATTTAGGAGGAAATTATAAATGGCTAAGGAAAAATTTGACAGAAGTAAAACTCACGTTAATATTGGTACTATCGGTCACGTTGACCACGGTAAAACAACATTAACAGCAGCTATTACAACAGTATTAGCTAAAAAAGGTATGGCTAAAGCTGAAGCTTATGACCAAATCGATGGTGCTCCAGAAGAAAAAGAACGTGGAATCACTATCAACACAGCACACGTTGAATACCAAACAGAAAAACGTCACTATGCACACGTTGACTGTCCAGGCCACGCCGATTATGTAAAAAACATGATCACTGGTGCTGCTCAGATGGACGGAGCAATCTTAGTAGTTGCTGCATCTGATGGACCTATGCCTCAAACACGTGAACACATCTTGTTAGCACGTCAGGTAGGTGTTAAATATATCGTTGTTTACTTAAACAAATGCGATATGGTTGATGATGAAGAATTAATCGACTTAGTAGAAATGGAAGTTCGTGAATTATTAAACGAATACGGATTCGACGGAGACGAAACTCCAGTTATCCGTGGATCAGCTTTAAAAGCTCTTGAAGGAGATCCAAAATACGAACAATCAATCTATGATTTGATGGATGCTGTTGATACTTGGATTCCAGATCCAGCTCGTGAAATGGATAAACCATTCTTGATGGCAATCGAAGACGTTATGACAATTTCTGGTCGTGGTACAGTAGCTACAGGACGTGTTGAACGTGGTCAAGCTCACTTAAACGACGAAGTTGAAATCGTTGGTATCAAAGACACTCAAAAAACAGTATTAACTGGTTTGGAAATGTTCCACAAACAATTAGACGTTGCTGAAGCAGGTGACAACATTGGTGCATTGTTACGTGGTATTGCACGTGACCAAATCCAACGTGGACAAGTATTAGCTAAACCTGGAAGTGTACACCCTCACACTAAATTTAAAGCACAAGTTTATGTTTTAACTAAAGAAGAAGGTGGACGTCACACTCCATTCGTTTCTAACTACCGTCCTCAATTCTACTTCCGTACAACTGATGTTACAGGTGTAATTACATTGCCAGAAGGAACTGACATGGTAATGCCTGGTGACAACGTTGTTATGAACGTTGAATTGATCGCTCCAATCGCTATCGAAACTGGTACTAAGTTCTCTATCCGTGAAGGTGGACACACTGTAGGTGCTGGTAACGTTACTGAAATCGACGCGTAATTTAACTATGTAACTTAAGACTGATGCATTTGTATCAGTCTTTTTTTTGCGTTATAATTTTTTCGAAAAGAGGGAATTATGGATTACGAAAAATGTAAAGCATTAATATGTTCAATTGACTACGGTAAATTATCATTAGCTGCCCAGCACTTGGATGTTACTACTTCTACCGTAAGTAAAATGATTACCAGTTTGGAACAAGAAACAGGACTTAAACTATTGAATCGTACACGAGATGGAGTAACACCAACTGATTCATGTCTTAAGTTATTAGATGATTTTAGAAAATTTGTTTATGATGGATCTATTTTAGAACAAAAGTCATCTCACATGAATGGAATTGACTATGGTAGAGTGAACATAGGTGTTGCACATCGATTCTACTATAAATGGCTAGCCCATATTGTTAAAGGATTTAAAGAGTTATACCCAAATATTGATATTCAAATTTATCATGGATATAGTACTTTTTTATTGAATTCATTAGAAAAAAGAAGTATTGATGTATGTATAATTTCAAAAAGAGAAGGTCAATATAATTGGATTCATCTAATGGATGATCCAATGGTGGCAATGATACCTTGTGATAATCCTCTCTCTAAAAAGGATAGAATATCGTTAGATGTATTTGAAAAAGAAAAATATGTTTGTTCTTATCCGAATAAGGATACAGATTCGGCAAGAGTTTTTCGAAAGTATAATATTCACCCCAATATACAATTATCGACTTCGGATTCCTATGCTGCTTATACTATTATTGATGAAGGACTAGGTATAAGTTTAGAGACGAAGTCTACAGCTCAGTTTTATAAAGGAAAGAATGTGAAATTGATTCCAATAAGACCGTCAGAATATGTACCGATTGGAATTGCGACAAACAAAGAAATCACTCCAGCTACACAAACATTTATAAATTATGTATATAAGCATTTGCCCGAAGAATTATAGACTTCGGGTTTATTACATGAAAAAATGTAAGAATGATGTAAAATGTTTACATTTAGCGTTGACAATAGATCAATTATAATTTATCATACAAAACATATAAGAATAGTATGAATTAAGGAGAATTGATTATGGCAAAACTAACTAGAGACCAGAGAAATTTTAAATTTGAAACTTTACAATTACATGTTGGACAAGAACAGGCAGATCCGTCTACGGATGCTCGTGCAGTCCCTATATATCAGACATCATCTTATGTTTTTAAAAACTGTGATCATGCAGCTGCACGTTTTGGGTTGAGTGATACAGGAAATATTTATGGTCGTTTAACTAATCCAACTGAAGATGTATTTGAAAAACGTGTTGCGGCTCTTGAAGGAGGGGTAGCTGCTTTGGCTGTTGCTTCTGGTGCTGCTGCAGTTACATATACAATTTTGAACTTAGCTCAAAATGGAGATAATATTGTTTCAGCTAAAAACATTTATGGTGGTTCATTCAACTTGTTTGAACATACTTTACCTCAATATGGTATTCAAACGACTTTTGTAAATATTTTTAATGAAGAAGAAGTTGAAAGTGCAATTGATGAAAATACAAAAGCTTTGTATATAGAAACATTAGGAAATCCGAATTCAGATGTAGTTGATGTTGAATCAATTGCGAAGATTGCACACAAACACAAAATTCCATTAGTAGTTGATAATACATTCGCAACACCATATTTAGTAAGACCTATCGAATACGGAGCAGATATTGTTGTTCACTCTGCAACAAAATTTATTGGAGGACATGGAACAAGTATTGGTGGTGTGATTGTTGATGGAGGAAAATTTGATTGGGAAGCGAGTGGAAAGTTTGACTCATTAACAAAACCTAATCCTAGCTACCATGGGATTAGTTTTACACAGGCATGTGGACCTGCAGCATTCGTAACGAAAGTACGTGCAATCTTATTAAGAGATACTGGAGCAACATTATCTCCTTTCCATGCATTCTTGTTCTTACAAGGATTAGAGACTTTATCATTACGTGTAGAACGTCATACATATAACGCTTTAAAAGTAGTTGAATATTTAAATAATCACCCTCAAGTAGAAAGTGTATCTCATCCTAGTGTATCTACAGATCCAAAACAACAAGAATTGTACAAAAAATATTTCCCAAATGGAGGAGGATCTATCTTTACATTTGATATTAAGGGAGATGCACAAAAAGCTAAGGATTTCATTGATAATCTAGAGTTGTTCTCATTGTTAGCTAATGTAGCAGATGTTAAATCTTTGGTTATCCACCCAGCAACAACAACACATTCACAATGTACAGAAGAAGAATTGCTAGATCAAGGTATTCGTCCAAATACAATTCGTTTGAGCATTGGCTGTGAAAACATAGATGATATTATTCAAGATTTAGATGAAGCGTTTAAGGCAGTTGCATAATTAAAAAAGTCAGAAATTCTGACTTTTTTTGTTGAAATATTATTTTTTCAAGTCTAAGACAACTGGAACTGAACGATATCCAACGCCCATACGATCAATACCCATATCAATCAATTGTAAGAAATGCTCGCGTGTACGAATGCAGCCGCTGCCCTTAACTTGACATTTATCTTTAACTTCTTCTTGCATAACTTTAATGATTTCTGGTGTCGCACCATGTGATTCAAATCCAGTTAAGAATCCTGTTGATGTCTTTACAAAGTCAGCATTTGCATCCATTGCACAATGACATGCTTTTCTCACTTCTTCTTCAGTTAATGCATCGGTTTCAAAAATAACTTTTACAGGAACATTTTTTTCGTGACATACATCAACAACTGCTTTAATATCTGCAGTAACTTCATCATATAAACCAGCACGGATTTTACCAAAATTTGATACAATATCTAATTCGCTGATAACATCTGCATATTTATCAACTAAAATTTTTGCCTGTGCAACTTTTGATTCTGTAGAACTTGTTCCAAATGGAAAGTCACAAACTGGACATAATTTAGTTTTACTTCCTTCAACATATGGCTTACAAAGTTCCATATATCCAGGGTTGATACAGATTGAAGCGCAACCAAGCTGCACACCATCCTTGGTAAGTTCAATAATTTGTTCTGGTGTAAATTCTGGTTTTAATACGGAGTAGTCAATATAACTGGCTAGTTCCTGTGTAGTCATTTCTTCGGCTTTTTTTTCTGGATGTTTCATATTAAATCCTCCTAAATATCCTTTTTACATAAACATTATATGCTCATATTCTTTCGTTAACAAGAATAAAATGAAAATAAAAGAGCATATATTGCTCATATGAACATTTATGATAAAATATATGTAGTGGAGATGAATATATGCTAGGAAAAGAAAGAATACTTTATTTATTAGATTGTTTGGAGAAAAATAACATTTTAAAGGTTAAAGAAATTGCTTCAGAATTAAATATTTCGGAAGCAACAATTCGACGTGATTTATCTGAACTTGAAAAGCAAAACAAGCTAAAAAGAATTCATGGAGGAGCTATTAAAATAGATACAAATCAGATTTTATCAGAACAAAGAGAAGTAAGGATGCAAGATCGTTTTCGTATCCATTATGAAGAAAAAAGAAAAATATGTGATAAGGCTTGTTCGATAGTACAAGAAGGAGAGTGTATTTTTTTGGATGGAGGGACGAGTATTGTTCCTATGATTGATAAACTACAGAATCTTAATATTCGAATAGTTACACATAATCATTTAATAGTCTCAAAACTAAAGAATCCTAAAGCGCAGATCATCGTAATTGGAGGAGATTATATTTCAAAATATGCGATGAGTGCAGGCGCTTTAGCCATAAATACATTAAGTCAATTTCAGTTTGACCGCTGCTTCATTGGTTGTGCAGGGGTTGATGTCGATGAAAATTGTTCATACACAGCGGAAGCAGAAACTAGAGAAATGAAGAATGTTGCGATGAAAAACGCAAAACAATCCTATTTGTTGATAGATTCAAGTAAAGTAGGAGTCAAAGGTTTTTGTAAGTTCAAAACGCTTGATTGTTTTGATAAGATATATTGCGATAAAAAAGATAATAATTTAGAATATCCAGATAATTTTGAATGGGTGTAATTGGAGGATAGCTTATGCATGATTTTATAGTATATGAACCAAAAGATATAAACATCGTTCGTTTGAGGCATTTGCAAAAACGTATGCAAAATAGAAAGGCGAGTATTTGTTCACAAAGAGCTGTGTTATATACTGCGTCTTTTAAACAAAGTGAAGGAGAGCCTTATATTTTAAGAAAAGCCAAGGCGTTTGCGTATACACTAAGGAATATGGATATTTACATTGAACCAGATTCACTTATTTTTGGAAATCAAGCAAGTCGTAATTTTGCAGCACCAATATTCCCTGAATATTCAATTGATTGGGTGATTAATGAATTGGACGAATTTGAAAAACGTGAGGGGGATGTATTTTCTATTGATGAAAAGACAAAAAGAGAATTACGTTTAATTGCTCCTTATTGGCATGGGCATACACATGAAGATGATGTAAATAGGCATATGATCGATAATGTTCTTCTTGCTGAAAAACAAGGTGTTATTCATCGTGGTGGAATCAGTATGAGTGGTGATGGACACATCGTTCCAGATTATCCTACATTATTGAAGAAAGGTTTTCGACAAATCATTAATGAAGCTAGAGAAAAAATGAAAGATGGTTCTTTATCAAAGGAACAAGAATATTTTTATAAATCTGTAATAATAAGTTTAGAAGGAGTTCTTGATTTTTTTAAGCGTTATTCAAAGTTAGCGGATGAAGAAGCAAAAAAGTGTAATGATTTAATTCGTAAAAAAGAATTGCTAGAAATTGCGGATATGGCAAGTGACATGATGGAACAAGGTGCGCGTAATTTTTATGAGGCGGTTGAAGTTTCTTATATGGTTCATATGCTTCAAATGATAGAAAGTAATGGGCATTCCTTCTGTTATGGAAGATTTGACCAATATATGTATCCGTATTATAAAAAGGATCTTAAAGATGGTAAAATCACAAAAGATCAAGCACTCGAAATTATTACACATATGTTTATTATGAATTCTAGTTGTAATAAGGTGCGCCCATATGGTCACACTAAGTTTTCGCAAGGATATCCATTATACTCAAACCTAGTGGTAGGCGGACTAAAACCAAACGGGGAAGACGGAACTAATGATTTATCTTATTTATGTATTGAAGCAATGAATTTAACAGCTCTAGCTGAGCCAAATTTTTCTGCACGTATTCATGCGAAAACCCCAAGAAAGTTTATTGAAGCTTGTGCCAAATTGATTCGTACAGGGTGTGGAATGCCAAGTATGTTTAATGATGAAGTGGCTTCCAAAGGCTTAGAAGATCTAGGAATAAGTCATGAAGATGCTTTAGATTATTGTCCAATTGGCTGTGTTGAGACGGGCGTTCCAGGCAAGTATGGGCATAGAGCAACAGGTATGACATATGTCAATTGGGGAAAAGTGTTGGAAATTCTTTTACATAATGGGTATGATCCAAATACAAAGATACGTTTGTTGAAAGTATCGGATTCAGAATCGATGCATTCAAGTTTTAAAAACTATAATGAATTATGGCAAACATGGGAGAATTTCTTAAAATATTATTCAGATTTGTCGGTTGAGTGCGATAAGATTTGCGATACGTATTTAGCTAAATATGACGCCTCTCCTTTTGCAAGTTGTCTAATTCAAAACTCAATGAAATTAGGGAAAACATTAAAAGAAGGTGGATGTAAGTATGATGTGATTAGTCAGTCTAATATTGGTCCTAGTGTTGTTGGAAATAGTTTGATGTCAATTAAAAAGATGGTTTTTGATGAAAACAAAATAACATTTGATGAATTGTTAGATGCGATGGATGATAATTGGACGAGTAAAAAATCTCAGTATATTCGAAAGTTATGTATGAAAACCCCTAAATTTGGAAATGATAATGATGAAGTGGACAATATCGTCAAGGATATATTTAACTCGTATTTAAAATTATTACCAAGTTATAAAACATTAAGAACAGGAAAAGGCCCTGAAGTGAGTTGTTATACGATGTCAACTTCAAATATAACATCATATGTCCCAAATGGTTTTGTCGTAGGGGCTACACCAGATGGAAGAATGGCAGGATCACCCTTGAATGAGGGTTGTTCTCCAACACAGGGAACAGATAAAAATGGGCCAACAGCCGTAATAAATTCGGTTTCTAAGTTGCCTAATGAAAAGGTGGCTGCAGGTCAATTGCTAAATATGCGTTTCTTGCCAGATTCTTTAGAAGGAGAGGAACAATTGAATAAATTTATTGACTTCTTAATCGTGTCCCAGAAAAAAGGAGTATATCATAATCAGTTTAATGTAATAAGCACAGAAGTTTTATTGGATGCCAAAAAGAATCCGGAAAAGTATACGGATTTGATTGTACGAGTAGCTGGTTATTGTGCACAATTTGTTTCTTTGATGCCACAGGCTCAGGATGCAATCATTGCAAGAACACAAAATGAAATCTAGGGTAAATTCACTCTAGATTTCTATTATATATTATTACTTTTTTTGATAAAATGATTTCGTTTAAGAAAGGAAGATAGTTTTTGAGTAAAAAAGGGATTCGATTTTTATTATACTTTGTTGGTCTTTTTATATTAGCATTGGGGTTAACTTTGAACACAAAGGCGAATTTAGGAGTGTCTCCAATTATCTCAGTACCTTATAGTATATCGCAGATAACTGGATATAATTTTGGGGATTTAACTTTTGTGATATACGCCATATTTGTAATGGTACAAATAGCGATTCATGTTAAATTGAAAAAGAATAAGAAAATAATGTCAGATCTATTACAATTACCACTAAGTTTAGTGTTTACACGATTATTAAATATATTTTTTGCATATATACCAGCTTCACAAAATTTAGGAGTTCGTTTAATAGTATTAGCTTTTGCGATAATTTGTACAGGTGTAGGAGCAGCCATGTCATTGAGTATGCAACTTGTTCCAAATCCTGGAGATGGTATAGTACAGGCATTGGCTGAAAGATTCAATAAGAGTGTAGGTTTAACCAAAAATTTATTTGATTGTTTAAATCTATGTATTACGTTATGCATAAGTTTATTCATTGCTCACCGAATTGTTGGTGTAGGAATAGGTACTGTGGTTGCAGTATTAGGTGTGGGGCGAGTGATAGCTTTATATCATCATATTTTTGGTTTTAAGATTAAAGATTTGATTTAGGAATGAAACTGGATAATACCAGTTTTTTTAAAGTGGGTAATGAAAGCGTATACAGTAATAAAAATGAAAAAAAGTTAAAAAAACATTTGACGAAAGGGGAAGTATTTGGTAATATAGATGAGCACTGCTGAGGTGCACATGATCTTTGAAA
>ERZ827108.2903-NODE-2903-length-16020-cov-5.295459_pt1 | contig 16020 bp, 15 predicted proteins | sample MGYA00519921_ERZ827108 | MGnify/ENA primary metagenome ERZ827108 (study PRJEB31778, sample SAMEA3449258) | human gut metagenome | biome: human gut; feature: human-associated habitat; material: faeces | place: United Kingdom | collected 2010/2012 ... | reverse complement strand
GCTAAAAAGTTGGAACATCAAACTGAACACCCTAATAATTTGCCGACACGACCGGTCACATTTCCGGCAACCGCGCCGCCGACACTTCCGGCGGCGGAACCTGCCTGCATAGCCGTATTGTTGACCGCGCGGTTGTAGCTGCCCATGCCTCCGGCTTGTATGATCCATCCGGCAACCGTCGGGATTGTGAAATATCCGATGATTCCGATGATCATAAATAGGATATACGCGGTGTTGCTCCCGTCAATATCGACATTAGGGTTGTTGGTCAGCTCCGAAATGTCGTTCTGCAACATCAGCACCTGAATTTTCGCCAAAATAGTCGAAAACAGGTCTGCCACAGGGAGCCACAGATAAGTCTGGACATAGCGGCATATCCACTGGACAAGGGTGTTCTGGAATCCGTCCCACACCGAAATCGCAAAACTTATCGGTCCGAGTATCGCGAGAACAATAAGGAAGAATGTCCTTATGGTGTCGATAGTCAGCGACGCAGCCTGAAAAAGCAGCTCCAGAAGCTCACGGAAGAAATTCTGAATGGCTTTCTTCACTTTGTACATACCGCGCTCGATATACATACCGGCCGCCGTGCCTACCTCCGTCACGCCCAGTTCGTCAATCTGGCGGTCAAACTCCGCGTCATCGACAAGATACGCAGTTGATGGATCGCGCATCATCGCCTCGTATTCCAGCCTGTCCTTCTCCTCGCGGTATTTCTGCATATCGAGGGTCTGACCCTCCAGCATACCGGCGGTTCCCTGAACGATAGGCGACATCACGGAGTTTATCGTGCCAAGCACCACGGTCGGGAAGAACATGATACAGAATCCTATTGCAAACGGGCGCAGCAGCGGGAACACATCAATCGGTTCAGCCCTTGCGAGGGCCTGCCATACCCGGTAGGCGACGTAGAACAGCGCGCCGAGTCCGGCGATTCCCTGCGCGACACCCGCCATGTCGGAACACAGAGGCATCATCTCGTCATAGAGCGAGCGCAGAATCGTATGGAGATTAGAGAAATCTATCGCGCAGAGCATAATCACCAGTATCTTTCGGCCCCCTTGCCGTAAAGGTTTATCACACGCTGAGTATCAGCCTTCTTCTTTGCCCGCAGATAGGACACCGAGATATTCTTGTTCGTGTAATAGGAGGTCAGGTTGCGGTAACGGCTCATCTCCTTATAGCACCTGTCCACAATATCCATGCGGTCCTTGTCGGTCATCGACATGGTGGTGATGTTCACCACGTTCTTCAGTTCGCCCAACACTCCGTTGGCTTCTTCCAGAAGCCGGGTGTAGCCGGAGGCGATAGCCGACAGTTCCGAGGCAGTGAAATTCGGGTCAGAGAGCATCTTGCGGAAATTCGTCACATAGGTCTCGCTTATGTCGCCGAGCATCAGGACTGTCTGCTGCACCTTGCGGGCATCGCGGACAAGATTGTTGACAGAGCGCAGGGCATCGTAATATTTCTTTCCCTGCTCATAAATCTTTACCGTCTCCTGAAACGACTTTACCATGTGCGTCGCCGTCTTCGACTCGTGGACAAGCGACTTGGAGTTGTTCACGATGCTCTGCGCTATGTTGGAGGGGTCGATGACCGTCCACTGCGCGTGAGCTTTGCCGGCGCAGAGGAACATCAGCACCGCGACCACGGGAATTATAATTTTCAGTCTTATCATTGTAATGATTCTTTATGTCAGTAAATTCTGGAGGCGCATCCTCCGATTAACCTCACTCCCAAAGAGAGAATGTAGAGTGCCGCGCGCAGGAGGAGCGCGGCAACGGCAATCACAGCCGTTATGATTAGAAGCAATAATCGTAAAACCGTCATACATCATTCATTTGCGAATTGCTTTATCGCGGCTTCTATGTCGCCGCCAAGTCTCCGTGCCGTATCCAGCACCCTGATTTTCTCCGTTTCCTCGGTGGTGTAGCAGAAATATTCCTCCCGGCTGACCTCCGTGGCATACACCGCAGACTGCGTTCCTCCGAGTCCGATCCAGACCTCCTTATACAGCCGGTTCGGATTGTTGGCGAGATTGATACTGAGTATCTGCGCCTTCTCCTTGTCGGTCAGACCCAACAGCTCCTGTATCTGGTCAAAGCGGTTCATATACTTGCGCTGATCCAGAAGAATCTTGCAGTCGGAGTTGTTGATGATGGTCTCCTTGACAATCGGCGACGATATGATGTCGTCAACCTCCTGCGTAACCACCACGGCCTCACCGAAATACTTTCTCACCGTCTTGTACATATAGCGCATATACTCGGCCATGTTGGCGGTGGAGAGCGCCTTCCACGCCTCCTCGCATATAAGGAGTTTCCGGATACCCTTCAGGCGCCGCATCTTATTGATGAAAGCCTCCATGATGATTATCGTCACCACCGGGAACAATTCCTTGTTATCCTTAACATTATCAATTTCGAAGACGACAAACCGCTTGTTGAGCAGGTCTATGTTCTCCTTTGAGTTGAGAAGGAAATCGAAGCGGCCTCCGTGGTAATACTGCCGGAGAGTAGTCAGGAAATTGTCTATGTCGAAGTCCTGACGGTGTATCGGAATCGGGCGTTTCGCCATCTCCTCGCGGTACTCGTCGCGCATGAACTCGTAGAACGAGTTGAAGCAGGGAACGATGTCGCGGTCTTTCTTCATCCGGTCGATGAACATTGACAGAGCCGAGCCAAGCTCACCCGATTCCGTCTTCGTTATCCGGTCGTCCTCCGACTTCCAGAGCGTGAGAAGCAGCGTCTTGATGCTGTCCTTCTTCTCCACATCGAAAACATAATCCTCGGTATAGAAGGGATTGAAGGATATGGGGCTGTCCTCCCGGTATGTGTAATATATGCCGTCCTCACCCTGGGTACGGTTGTGGATAAGGTTGCACAGACCTTCGTAGGAGTTTCCGGTGTCTATCAGCAGCACATGGGCGCCCTGTTCATAATACTGGCGTACCAGATGATTGGTGAAGAACGACTTGCCGCTTCCCGACGGGCCGAGTATGAACTTGTTGCGGTTTGTCGTTATGCCGCGCTTCATAGGCTCGTCGGAAATGTCGAGATGCAGCGGTTTCCCGGTCAGCCGGTCAACCATCTTTATCCCGAATGGCGACAGCGAAGAACGGTAGTTCGTTTCCGCAGTGAAGAAGCACACCGCCGGCTCTATGAAGGTATAGAACGATTCTTCCGCAGGGAAATCGGCCTCGTTGCCCGGCATGGCAGACCAGAACAGCGTCGGGCAGTCGATTGTGTTGTGCCGGGGCATACACCCCATAGTCGCAAGCTGACCTCCGACATCGTTCTTGATGCGCCGCAGTTCCTCCGCGTCGTCGCTCCACGCCATGACATTGAAATGCGCCCGGACGCTTGTCAGCCCGTATGAATGGGCCTCGTTCAGATAACGGTCTATCCATTCCTTGTTGATCGCGTTGCTGCGGCTGTACTTGGAAAGACTGTTCATGTTGCGGGCGGTCTTCTCGAAGCGGGCAAGATTCTCGTCGTGGCAGTCGATAAGCACATACTGGTTGTATATGTGGTTGCACGGCAGTAGCAATCCTACGGGAGAGGCAAACGACAGGCGGCAGTCGGAGCGGTCGGTGGACAGACGCTCGTATCGGTTGTCGGTGCTGACCTTGCCCGGAAGGTCGTCGGTATCCGAAAGGGTATGGAGGCAGAGTATCTTGTCGCCGATACGCATTTCCCTTGCCGAGAGGTCCATATCCTCCAGACACGTTACATCCGACATGGAGAGGGAAAGATATTTCTCGATGATGCCTGATGTCGTTTCAGTGCCAAGAATCGCGTCATCCGACAGACGGCGCAGACCGATATATCCGGTGTCGTTGATGATGCGCTCGAACTGTTCCACACTCTCCATGAACTTCACAACCATCTCGTGATTCAGTTCCTTCGGGGTTATGCGCCCACGGCACAGGGTGGAAAAATTGCTCTGCCGGCGCATCCGCTCCTTCGTTGTCTTTGTCAGGAACAGATAGCATTTGTGGTCAAGATACGGACGCTCGTTGAAATGGCGCTCGAAAGAGCGGTCGAGGAAGCTCAGTCCCTCCTTCTGCAATTCCGGCCGGTAGTTTTCCGATATGAATATGTCCTGTTTGTGGACAACCGAAAAATGCGGCAGAACCTTTATCGCCTTGCACCATGCCGAGTGCATGGCCTCGTATTCGGCGGATGTTACCGTGAACAGCTCCGGGAGCCTCACCTCAAAGGCCACCGTTATGTCGGCGTCCTTTGAGATGATGCAGCCGTGTTCAACGGCAAGGAGGGGCAGTTTCGATTCAAGAGTCGTCGCTCTCAGGGTATTTCTCATTATTATCTATTATGTTGTTTCCTACACGTTTTTATCAGGCGTATTATCCGCAACCGGTTGATTATGTAGCGGGGCCGGTATCTCACTGCGCCGAGCTTCATAAGACCGTATTGTCCGAACTTGGAGTTCAGGCGGAAAGTCAGCCAGACAAGGGCCGATGCCGACACAGCGGCAAAGCCTATGCAGAACCATTGCGGGATACCCGCTACATACATAATCACGAACAGGACGAACAGGGACAGAAGGCCGATGACGAATATGAACAGATATTGCGCTTTCAGACCCTTGTACTCCACACTGCGCCCCACGCCTTTGTTGATGGAATACTCGGACATCAGAGGAAGAATGACTTCAGAATTGTGGCGGCCACGATAAGGAAGATGCAGGCTCCGAACCATGACGCGGCGGTCTTGCTGGTGTCAGGGTCTCCGCTCGACCATTTGGAGTAGCATTTCACGCCTCCTATAAGACCTACGACCGCCCCGATCGCATAGATAAGTTTCACTCCCGGCTCAAAGTACGATGTCACCATCGTCGTAGCCTCGTTGATGCCCGAAAGACCGTTGCCGGCGGCACTGACAAACTCGACAGAGCAGAGAATCATAAGAACGGCGAGGACGACACGTCCTTTCAGAATCATAAACTTGTCTTTTACAGTTTTCATAAGAATCAGTGTTTGAATGTGGCCGGGATACACACCCAGCCACGGTAACGCCTTTTTTCGGCTTGTGTGGTGGATGGTATGACTCAATGCGGTCAGCCGTAATCAATCTTCTTCATCTTGTTCGCTGTCTTTGTCAGTATTATCCGGTCTCCGGAGCGAGCCGTCAACATCTATCCCGCGCCCTTTGCGGCGGGAGGAGGACGGCCTGCCGATTTTTTTCTTATGCGCCGCCCGCACACTCTCGGCGATGCAGTTCATTATCCCGGCGTTGATTCTTTCGTCGGTCTCCATCATTTTGCCGATGAAAACCACATCACGCATACCGGTCAGGACTCTTCCTGCCTCGGCTTTCTGTTCGGGAGTCGCCGCCGGGTTCGCAGCTACGGACACCGCCGCCTCAATCTCGTCGATTGATTCTCCCTTTGCGGGAGGGGAAACGCTGTCAGGCTCAAAGTCGTCCATGTCGGGGGTATCGTCAGAAATGTCATTAACGGTATCATCTTTCGCACTGCTGCGACTCTCTTGTTCAGACTTTTTGAACTCGACATCCTGCGGATTTACATCCCCCATATTGGCGTTCAGCACATAGGTCATGGCTGCTGCCATAGATTCGGTTAGCACCTCCCGGAATTTGTCAAAGTCAAAATCGCTCTGCGGAACAACCGTGACTACATTTTTCTTCGGTTCCTCACCGTCGCTGTCCGACGCCGTTTCTTGCGTTTCTTTTTTACCGCCGGTTTTGGTGTCGGGCTTCTTGCCCTTTCCCCGGAACATCCATGTCACGAAGGCGAGATAGACAAAGGCGCATAAAATCAGGATTGATGCTGTGTTCATAGGCGCGTCTTTTTCTTCCCCTTCTCCATAAGGGTGTTGAGGATGTCGGCGTTTCCCTTCAGATGGTCGAGTAGAATCCGTGTTACATATACCCCGATTGTCAGCCCATCCACATCAAGGAGCGGTACGGTCATTTTGAGCCTGTCAACAAGCTCACGGGGTACGAATATACCTTTTCTCGCCCCGACTTCTCCCGGTTCCAGAAACAGTGATCGGTAGGAATCCGTCTCTTTTGCGGATACTGCGGCAGTTTTTTTATTTGTCGCAGCGGCGCTATTGTTTTCAGTTGCCATATCTTTCAGAATTTTAATGAATCGTTGAACATCCTTTTTATGATGTCGTCATATTCCTTGAAATGCTGTTCCAGCACATTGTTGACATATTCCGTAATGGAGCCTCCATCGGAGAAGAAAAGCATCATCTTCTGCATTTTGAGCTTGAACTCCTCGCTTATGTACACCTGTTTCCCTTTGCGGCTTATGCGCCGGTACTTATTTTTCAGGATAAAACTCTCCATATATTCAAGTTCCCGATTGGACAGCGGCGTGCTGTCGGCCACGGTCTTGTCGGACGCCGCTTTTTCGGAAGAAACCGATGCTTCGGACGGCGCCGGAATTTCGGACGCGGCTGTCGTGTGCGATGCGTTTTCCTCGTATCTTTCAAGGAACTTGTCGGGATCGAAGCCTTGTTCTCTTTTCCTTGCCATAATCAGTCAGGTTCTATGGTTGCCAGAATCTCGTCCACCAGTTCGGGGAGCTGACTGTTGCGCAGAAGGCTCTTGTCCGGAGGCATGAACGTGGAGCGGAATATCCCGCAGCGCCCCGATGTGTCGCCGTCTTTGGTGTACTTTACGCTCATGGGCAGGATGGTGTCCAGCGATTCGATGCACAGCGAGGCCACATAACGGTTGATGATCTGACAGAGGTTGTTGCGGTCTTTCGGCTGCACCTTGTTCCAGACAAGGAACATCCCCTTGACATTGGTGCCTTCCTTGAAGAGCATCTGTTCGTTCACGTTGTGTGCGAATCCTATTGAACTTTTGAGATCTCCGGTCTCCGGAGTGATCGGCACGAAAAGATAATCCATCGCGGCCAAAAGGTTCACCAGTTCGCGGTCGTTGACCGTACCGGTGATGTCGAAGAATACATATTCAGGCGGTTCCCCTTCCTGAATAGCTTTCTCCGCATGGTCGAGAGCAGTGGCGGGAGAGCATTTGATAATCTCATAGGCATCCCCACGGAAGCTTTCCATGAATCTGGCGAAACGCCTTTTGACAACGGGATTCTCCCGTATCAGCAGCTTGTCCTTCTCGCGGTACTCGACCATGCTGTGCTGTCTGGGGTCACAGTCGAGAGCCAGCACCCTCTTTCCGAGGACATAGTGCAGGTAGCTTGCGACAAGTGTCGTAAGGGTGGATTTGCCGGCTCCCCCTTTCTGTGTGGCGAAAGCCACATAAATCGGGTCTTGCATTTATAGTAGGTGGGATTGGGTAATGTAATACGACGTCAGCCGTGCGGCACTTGTCCCGTGCCTTGTGGAATGTCCGGCTTGATAACCATGTCCGGCTTATCCGTGGAGTGAACTGAAAATCGCCAGCCCGTTCACTCCGGCATATAATCAATAAGAGGTCTGCAATCAGTTAGTACATCAATACGTCAATACATCAATACGTCAATACATCAATACGTCAGTATTTCATTACGTCAGTACATCAGTACGTTCATGCGTCTGACTGTTCAGCCATTCAGATGTTCATACGGTCATACATCCGTATTTCCGTTTGTTCAGGCATACATCTGAATGAACTGCCGTTGTGCTGACCTTCAATACACACAGAAACACATTCATTCATCTGTCCACTCGTAAGGAAGTATGAACTTACTGCCATAATCATGACCGGATGGAGGTACAGCCGGGAGTCTGTTCATCTTTATTTTCATATTTATGTCCGCATGACCTTTCAGCCATAAGGATGACTTTCAGCACATCCTTCCGTCGGAGTGGATGACCGGCCGTTTGACTGACCGGAACTGCAATCATAACGACGGTCATTCAGAAAAAGATTTATAGTTTTCCAAAAGTGCCGACGATTGCCGACCGATTGCCGGCGATTTCCACCCTCGGCAAACCAACAGCCTCTGATATTGTTACGCAGATACACGCAACACATTCCTCAGACACGCTTTTCAGCCGCGTCGGGGATCCGTCTTTTCTCATCGCAATCCCTCATGTCGGCTGATTGAACCTTACGATTCCGGACTTCGACACACAGGATTCCGGGATTTCATCGCAAGCGCACGGACACATTCGCTTCATCTGATTTTTACTGATTTACGATGCCAACATTGGCATGGCAAGGTATGTGAAGTGCTGCACCAAATTGAATTTGCAGCACATCACCCTTGCCAAGCGAGCTTGGGTTGGGATGGCTCCAGAGTCGCCCTCCCCATTCTCGATTCTGCGCTCCGCAGATTTGATTACACTTTTTATTGCACGATTTATGACTGACAATAGAAAGAGGGCCGGCAGAAAACCGAAGGCCGACACCACCGTTTTCAGATGTTCCGTCAACTTCACTGCCACCGAACAGGCCACACTGATGTCTATGTATGATAAGGTTCAGGTAGAATCCATGTCGGCGTTCATCAAGATGGTGCTGTTTGAAAAGCCGTTCAAGGTCTTTTATATGGATGAGAACACACGGGTGTTCATAGATAAACTCTCCTCACTTAACTCCCTTTACCGTACCGTCGGCGTCGAATACGCCTTGATTGTGAAGACTCTGAGGGAGAATTTCAACGAGAGAAAGGCGATGAAAGCCCTGTATAATCTGGAACAGAAGACCACCGAGCTGGTGAAAATCAGCATGGAGATAGTCTCGCTGGCCCGGCAATTCGACGAGGCATGGTCGCAAAAATCTCTTTAGGAAACTCCCTTTACGGCGCAATCTGCTATAACGGGGAGAAGATCAACAAGGAAAAAGGCCGGTTGCTCGACACCAACAAAATATATAATGACGGTTCCGGCACGGTGAACATCCACCGTGTATATGAGGACTTCATGCGCTGGATGCCGTCGCACACGAAGACCGAGAGACCGATGATGCACATTTCCCTCAATCCGCATCCAGACGACCGTCTGAGCGACACCGACTATACTGCATTGGCTCACGAGTATATGCAGAAAATGGGTCTGGGAGATATGCCTTATCTGATTTTCAAACACATGGACATCGACCGGCACCATATCCATATAGTAGCCCTCCGTGTGGGGACTGACGGCAAGGCAGTATCCGACAGAAACAACTTCTACCGAAGCAAGGATATATGCCGGGAGCTGGAGAGGAAGTATAACCTTCACACCGCCGAGCGTCAGAGAATCACTCCCGATATGCCCATCAGGAAAATCGACCCTTCCGGCGACATCAAGCGGCAGGTTGCCAACACTGTCAAAATGATGGGTATGCGCTATAAGTTCCAGACTATAGGAGAGTATAACGCCATACTTGGACTGTATAATATCAGGTGTGAGCAGACCGACGGCAGGGTCAACGGACGGGAGTATCATGGTCTTGTCTATTTCGCCACTGACGACAACGGCAATACGATAGCATCTCCGTTCAAGGCGTCCCGCCTCGGCAAGTTCGCCAGCCGCGCGGCGATAGACGGACGGATGGAACGGGCGAAAGACAACATCGACATCCGTCCGACCAAGCAAGCTGTATCGGAGGCAATGGCTGAATCTTCGGACAAGGATGATTTCATCGCCAAGCTCAAAGAGAGGAATATTGACCTGGTCCTGCGCCATACCGATACCGGGCGCATATACGGAGCGACATTCATAGACCACAATACAAGGACTGTCCTTAACGGTTCTCGTCTGGGCAGACAGTTCTCCGCCAACGCTCTTGAACAGTGGTTCACAGCCGGAGAAAGACCTGCGGTTGTACCCGTTCAGACGGATAACCGTCAGGAACAACCGCACCCTGACACTCAACAACCCGGTTCGGGTAATTCCCAATCCAATCCGGCAGGGCAACAGACATCAGGAGGCGCGGGAACATCCGGAACATCGCAGGGACAGCAGCCCGGTCAAGGTCAGTCGCAACAGCAATTCCGGCAGGACAACACATCGTCTGATGATTATATGCCCACAATTCCCGGTCTTGACCTTTTCCATACCGGCCCCGGATTCGATGCGGAGGAGGAAGCCTTCTACCGCGCCATGCAGCGGCGAAAGAAGAAAAAACGCCGTGGCCCTAAACTGTAATTTCAACTTCAATTTCAATATATTATGAGCCAACAGGAAGACGACCTCCGGGCGTTAGCCAAAATAATGGACTTCATGCGCGGCATAAGTTTTGTGCTTGTGGCCGCGAATATGCTGTGGTTCACGGGCATAAAGACCGTGGAAAGCGGCTGGTTCTATACCACCGCGTACAAGATACTGAACAATCTGGACAATGCCTGCGGGCTGTTCCACAATCCCAATAACGCCAAATGGTTCGCGCTTCTCCTTCTGGCTCTTTCTTGTTTCGGCACGAAAGGGGTCAAGAAAGAGAGCATCAAGTGGAAACATATAATAATCGCCATCACCGCAGGTATGTTCCTCTATTTCGGTTGCTGGTGGATGCCGGCGAAGGAATGGCTTTACTCCTATATAATATGTACCGTAACGGGATATGTGGCATTGCTGTTCGGAGGCGTGTGGATAGGCCGTATGCTGAAGGGCAACCTTATGGATGACCGTTTCAACAACGAGAACGAATCGTTCATGCAGGAGACTGAGCTGAAGGCAAACGACTATTCCGTGAATCTCCCCACACGTTTCTACTACAACAAACGGTGGAACAAGGGATGGATAAACGTGGTAAATCCCTTCCGCGCCACTATCGTCCTCGGCACCCCCGGTTCCGGCAAGTCATACGCCGTGGTTAACAACTATATAAAACAGTGCATAGAAAAGGGTTACAGCGCCTATATCTATGACTTCAAGTTTGTGTGACGTGAAAAGTTGCATCAGTGGCTGTCAGCCGTTCATTCAGAGGAGTGAAAAGAGTTGACCTATTGTTTCGCCAATAGTAGCCTACGGCAGGTGCGTCTTATGATGTACTAAGCTGCTCGGACAAGGTAACCCTCCCGAAAGGGTCGAGAATGAACCGTGAGGGGACTTCAAGAACCGCAAGCATTATGCGGTTGGGGGGCTTGGCTTGACGGCACGGCTAACGCAAGTGAACTGTCAGAACCATCGTTAAGTCGAACAAGCTTACTAATGCTTACAAGCTTGAACCAAAACGGTGTGTGGCCGGATAACCCTGTGGATTTTGGGGTTACGCGAACAACAGAGCCACCGGTGGAGAGGCAGAGCCTAAACCGTCATCGGCACTGATGCAGAACACGGTAAGCCTATATATCTCCATGAGCAATCATGGTAGGCCGAACGCAAGGGAGGCACAATGGTATGTAGGTAAAGGAAATTCGGAAAAAGCGAACGCCGCTCTGTAACGGAGCGGATACGGATTGACCTCATTGCCATGTATGGCAGAGAGCCACATCATCCGACATGAAAGTGTGCAGACTTCCGATATGGTAACATTTTACAAGATAACTTTTAGAACTTATGAAAGGAGAAAAGCAAATGGACGAGCCTAAAAACTCGTGTGCATCTTCTGACCACAAGGAATCAACTTGGGAAAACATTGATTGGAACAAGTGTGAGAAAGCGGTCAGTAAGCTACAAGCGCGTATTGTAAAAGCTCAGAAAGAGGGTAAGTTCGGCAAGGTGAAGGCTTTGCAATGGACTCTTACCCACTCGTTTTACGCCAAGGCATTGGCAGTAAAACGTGCCACTTCAAATGATGGCAAAAAGACTTCGGGCGTTGACAAGGTATTGTGGTCAACTCCGAAATCGAAATACAAAGCCATCTTCACACTCAGAAGAAGAGGCTACAAGCCTCAGCCTTTGAGACGAGTGTTCATAAAGAAGCACAATGGCAAACAGAGACCGTTGGGCATCCCCACAATGAAAGACAGAGCGATGCAGGCACTCCACCTACTCGCTTTGGAACCAGTATCGGAAACAACTGCCGACAACTATTCCTTTGGCTTCAGAAAGGAAAGAGGCACTGCCGACGCAATGGCGCGTTGCCATACTCTTCTTGCAAAGGGGTACTCGCCACAATGGATTCTGGAGGGTGACATCAAAGGGTGCTTTGACCACATCAGCCACGACTGGCTGATGTGGCATATTCCAATGGATAAAACCATATTAGGAAAATGGCTTAAATGTGGTTATATCTTTGAAAACGAAGTCTTCCCGACAGACGAGGGTACACCGCAAGGTGGTATCATATCGCCAACGCTTGCTAATATGGCACTCGATGGATTACAGAAACTACTCGAAGACAACTTCCCTTGGGAATCAAAGAAAGGTTCTACGGGTTGGTACTGTCCGAAAGTAAGGCTTGTCAGGTTCGCAGATGATTTCATTATCACGGGCGAATCAAAGGAGCTGCTGGAACATAAAGTCAAACCGTTGGTTGCATCGTTTCTTGCGGAAAGAGGTCTTACCTTATCCGAAGAGAAAACGCTGATAACCCATATAGACGACGGTTTTGACTTCCTCGGCTTCAATGTCCGCAAATTCAATGGCACTCTGCTGACGAGACCAGCCAAAGACCGTGTAAAGAGAATGTTGGATAAAGTAAAGCGAGAGATACACCGCTCACGTGGAACTTCCCAACATGAACTTATCATGCGTCTCAATCCAATTCTCAAAGGATGGGCGAACTATTATCAATATAGTGCGGCCTCGGAAACTTTCCGAAAAGCGGACTATCTAATCTTCAAGAAACTATGGCGATGGGGAATCCGCAGGCACGGAAATAAAAACCGTACCTGGATTAAACAACGCTACTTCCACAAGATTGGTAACAGAGACTGGGTATTTGCTACGACAAAAATTGACTCGAAGGGTGAAGAATACTTCGTCCCTCTGACGATATTGTTTAATACCAAAATCCAGACATATCCGCAACTGAAATGTGGACTCAACCCATTTGACCCCGAATGGATGGAATACCGTGATAAACGGCGCACCGTCAAAATGAAGATGTCGATGAGTGGGAAAAGGACGCTTTTCAATATTTGGAAAAGACAAAACCAAAGATGTCCAATCTGCGGCGAGCCGATAACAGTTGAAACACCGTGGCATACAATGATGTCAACTGCCAAAGGCAAGAACACATTGTCAATCGTCCATGAAAGCTGTTATCTGAGTGTGACACACAAAAAGAAGTGTAAAAATGAGCGTGTTTCGGAATAAGTCTGAAATATTGTTGCTTGAGCCGTGTGATGGGAAACTATCACGCACGGTTCTTAGGGGGGAAAGCGCCCGCAAGGGCGCCGACCTACCCGCCCCGGATCTTTCGGTCATAGCCATGAATCATCTGAACGCACATACGGAAAAATACAAGGGTGTTGTGCCTGAGTTCCGTGTGATCAACTTCGATGACCCGATGCGCTCACACCGGTGCAATCCGATAGCCCCGGAGTTTATGACCGACATTTCCGACGCATACGAGTCGGCCTACACCATAATGCTCAACCTTAACAAAACTTGGGTGAGCAAGCAGGGCGACTTCTTTGTGGAATCCCCGATAATATTGCTGGCCGCTATAATATGGTTCCTCCGCATATACAAGGACGGCGAGTATTGCACCTTCCCCCATGCGATTGAGTTTCTATGCCGGCCATACGAGGATATTTTCCCGATACTCACGTCATATCCAGAACTTGAAAACTATCTTTCTCCGTTCATGGACGCATGGCTCGGCGGGGCGCAGGAGCAGCTTCAGGGTCAGATAGCGTCTGCGAAAATCCCTCTCACGAGGATGATTTCCCCGCAGCTCTATTGGGTCATGTCGGCCAGTGAGTTCTCGCTTGACATAAACAATCCGGAGCGGCCTAAGATATTGTGTGTCGGCAACAACCCCGACCGCCAGAACATCTATGGCGCCGCACTCGGACTGTATAATTCCCGCATCGTCAAGCTCATCAACAAGAAGAACAGGCTCAAATCCGCTGTGATAATAGATGAATTACCGACGATATATTTCAAGGGTCTGGACAATCTCATCGCTACCGCGCGAAGCAACAAGGTTGCCGTGTGTCTCGGCTTTCAGGACTTCTCGCAGCTTAAACGCGATTATGGCGACAAGGAGGCGGCGGTTGTGATGAATACCGTCGGCAACATCTTCTCCGGGCAGGTTGTCGGAGAAACAGCCAAGACACTCTCGGAGCGGTTCGGAAAGGTATTGCAGAAGCGACAGTCTGTGTCGATAAACCGGCAGGATGTCAGTCACTCGTTCAACACCCAGATGGACAGCCTTATTCCTCCGAGCAAAATATCGACACTGACACAGGGTATGTTCGTCGGGGCAGTCAGCGACAATTTTGACGAGCGCATTGAACAGAAGATCTTTCATGCGGAAATCGTTGTTGACAACGACAAGGTCAAGGCTGAGACAGCACGATATGCGGATATTCCGGTCATAAACCCTTTCATCGACAAAGCAACCGGGGAGTGCGTGATGCAGCGCACCATACAGGACAATTATGACGGCATCAAGAGGCAGGTCAAGAAAATTGTTTTCGACGAGATTAAACGCATCGCAGCCGACCCGCTGTTGAAGCATCTTCTTAAACGCCGCTGATTTTCCATAGAATTGATGATTATAGGGCGCCTTATCACGGTTTTGAGTGATAAGGCGGCTGTTTTTATAATGTTATGCCATACAATTCCGTTCATATCAAGGATTTCTGATGGATTTTAATTAAATTTGCAGAATGAAATACGATAAACCCCCCAAGACATATCAGGAACAGATTGCGTTGCTCAAAGAGCGAGGAGTAATTTTTGACGATGAGAAAAAGGCTGAACATCAACTCGCCGCCATTAGTTATTACCGTTTGAGCGCATATATGTTCCCGTTCAAGAAGAATGTAGGGGGACATATCGTAGATGAATTCAGATATGGCACAACATGGAAAGACATATATAATCTGTATGTATTTGACCGTAAACTCCGACTTCTCGTATTTGATGCCATTGAGAAAATTGAGGTTGCGGTAAGATGTCAGATTGTCTATCAGCTTTCACACCGTTATGGCTCACACTGGCAAGACAATCCCGATATATTCAAAGAGCCGCAAAACAGGGTATTGTCGGACGGGACCACACAGACCATAGATGTGTTTCATGAAATTCAAAACCATATCACAGAACAACTGCACAACAACAAGGCCGAGATTTTCATAAAGCATTATGTCCAGACTTATGATGAACCGGTAAATCCACCTTCATGGATGTGTGTGGAAGTAATGTATTTCAATCATCTTTCACGGATATGCAATTATCTGAAGAACCGTTCAGATGTTGTGGGTATAGCCTCATATTTCCATTTGCCGCCCAAAACTTTCAATTCGTGGCTGCACACAATAAACTATGTCCGCAACATCTGCGCTCATCACGCTCGTCTTTGGAACAGGGATTTCAACATTGTTCCTGAAAAACTTGACTTTTCAAAGACCCGCGTGTGGATTTCCAATCCGGAGACAGCTAAACGCGGCAAGTTGTATTATTTCATGTGTATGCTGAATTATATTTTGCAGACAATAAATCCCGGCACATCACTCACACAAAGGCTAAAAGGCCTTATCGCCGAATATCACCCCAAAATAAGCGCGATGGGATTCCCCGAAAACTGGGAGGCAGAAAAAATTTGGCAGTAACATAGAAAAAATTTGGCAGTATAAAAAATATTGCCTAATTTTGCAGAACCAAACAAGACAACAATTAGTTATAAAGATAATAAGCTCCTCAGGCGAGTCGCAAGACAGCATACTTGAGGAGCGTTCTTCATTTTATAAGGCAGGGAGCATACCGGATTGACCGTATGCTCCCTGTCTCTCTTACATTCTTCTTCCGGCGTGCCTCGGTATTCCTGTTTCCGGCACGGCACTGAATCTGCGCGGCATAGAATAGTCTATGGCCGGTTCCGCGACCATGCTCTTTTTTACATCTTCCGATTGAGAAGACGCATCGACTGTCTGCGCGGCGGTCTGGCTGTTCTCAACACCGTCTTTTTCGGAACACTGCCAAACTTCCGTGGATGAATTTTTCAGATTCAGCCGAAAATG
>ERZ827108.2900-NODE-2900-length-16061-cov-4.004623_pt1 | contig 16061 bp, 13 predicted proteins | sample MGYA00519921_ERZ827108 | MGnify/ENA primary metagenome ERZ827108 (study PRJEB31778, sample SAMEA3449258) | human gut metagenome | biome: human gut; feature: human-associated habitat; material: faeces | place: United Kingdom | collected 2010/2012 ... | reverse complement strand
CGGAAGGCCATGCAGAAGGCCTCGGCGTTCAGCTGGCCGGATACGGTCAGGTTGGCGGGCTTGCCAAAGAAGTCCTCGCTTACCTTGACATGGCCCTGCTCGTCGCGGGGAGGATTGTCAATATCCAGCGTGGTCACACGGAACATTTCGCCCGCGCCCTCGCAGTCGCTGGCGGTGATCAGCGGGGTGTTGAGGTAGTAGAACCCGCGTTCCTGGAAATAGCGGTGGATGGCGAACGCCAGAGTGGAGCGCACGCGCAGCACTGCCGAGAATGTGTTGGTGCGGGGACGCAGATGGGCGATTTCACGCAGGAATTCCAGCGTGTGCCCCTTTTTCTGCAGAGGGTATTTTTCGGGGTCAGCGGTGCCGTAGACCTCGATCGACCGGGCCTGCACCTCCACGGTCTGCCCTTTGCCCATCGATTCCACGAGGATGCCTTCGACGCAGATCGCCGAGCCGGTGGTGATGGGTTTGAGCTTTTCGTCGGGGAAAAGGTTGGTGTCGAGCACCACCTGCAGGTTTTTGATTGTGGAGCCGTCGTTGAGGGCCACGAACTGCACGAATTTGTTGCCGCGGCGCGAGCGCACCCAGCCTTTCACACAGATGTCCTGACCGATCAATGCGGCTGACTCCTGGTATATTTCGCTTATCTTAGTACGTTTCATTGTCTGAACGGTTTAAGCTTGTTTATAATCAATCAAGCTCTTATTCAAAGGAACCCATTTTGAGGAAGTTGACCTCCTCCTGGGTGAGATAGCGCCAGCGGCCGCGGGGCAGATTCTTCTTGGTGAGGCCTGCGAAGTAGACGCGGTCGAGCTTGGTGACATGATAGCCGAGCGATTCGAAAATGCGGCGCACGATGCGGTTGCGGCCCGAGTGGATCTCGATGCCGGCCTGGTTGCGGTCGGTGTCGGTGACATATGAGATGGCGTCGGCGTGGATTTCGCCATCCTCCAGCTCGATGCCGTCGGCGATGCGCTGCATGTCCTCCTCGGCGATGTCTTTGTCGGTCCACACATGGTAGATCTTTTTCTTGACATACTTGGGATGTGTGAGCTTCGAGGCCAGGTCGCCGTCATTGGTGAGCAGGAGCACGCCGGTGGTGTTGCGGTCGAGACGTCCCACAGGATAGATGCGCTCCTCGCACGCGCCCTTGACGAGGTCAAGCACGGTGGTGCGGCCGTTGGGGTCATCCGAGGTGGTGACGCAATCCTTGGGTTTGTTGAGCAGGATGTAGCACTTGCTTTCGAGCACCACAGGCTTGTCGTTGTATTCCACGATGTCGGCGTGGCCGATCTTGGTGCCGAGTTCGGTGACAACGTTGCCGTTGACCTTTACCAGGCCCTGCTGGATGAACTCGTCGGCCTCGCGGCGCGAGCAGAGACCGGCGTTGGCCAGAAACTTGTTCAGACGGATCTGCTCGTTCACGTCGGGTACGGGCAGTTCATATTCGATACGCTTGGGACGGGGCACGAAGCTCTTGCCCTGCGGACGCATCATGCCCTTGTTGTAGCCACCCTGGCGGTTGTTGTTGTAGCCGCCCTGGCGGTTGTTGTTGTAGCCGCCCTGGCGGTTGTTGTTGTAGCCGCCCTGACGGTTGTTGTTGTAGCCACCCTGGCGGTTGTTGTTGTAACCGCCCTGACGCTGCTGGTAACCACCCTGGCGGTTGTTGTTGTAGCCACCCTGACGGTTGTTGTTGTAACCGCCCTGACGCTGCTGGTAACCGCCCTGACGCTGCTGATAACCGCCCTGATGGTTCTCGCTGTTGTAGCCGCTCAGGCGGTTCTCGCTGTTGTAGCCGCCCTGATGCTGTTGATAGCCTCCGGGACGGTTGTTGTTGTAGCCACCCTGGCGCTGCTGGTAGCCTCCGGGACGGTTGTTGTTGTAGGGACGCTGCTGGTAACCACCCTGGCGCTGTTGGTAGCCGCCCTGGCCATAATTGCTCTGGCGGGGCTGGTAGGGACGCTGGGGATAACCTTCGCGTGCGGGGAAATTGGGACGACGCTCCTGTGAGTCGGCGTCGGCAGCGGATGCGCCGTCGGCGGCGGGAGCGTTGTAGGGTCTCTTCTCGTAATGGTTGTCGTTAGATCCGAAGGCGTTGTCGGCAGCGCCGGGGATCTGCCCGATGCGCGGGCGTCGGGGTTTCTTAGATTCGTTGGCTTCCATAAAGGTATGGTAAAGAAATTGTTACGGTTTTTGCCTTAAGTTGAGCAGGAAACAGAAAATATGTAGTTAGACTTAAATGTCGAATAGTCAGACTTTAATGTCAAAGAGTGGTATACAAAATCACATGCAAGGTGCGGGTTAGAGCAGCCAGTCTTCACAATGAATTGTCAAAGGTAAGCATTTTTCCTTTAACCCGCAAATTTTTTTTCGCAACCAATCACGGTGTCTACGTTTCCTATATTTTCGTGTGTTAGAAAATGAAAACGAAGCTGTCTAACAACCAAAGTTAGGCAGCCTCGTTAAAATTATAAATTTGTAGTGGAATCCACCGGAATGCAAATTTTTGCCTTTTCCCTTGAAATTGGTGATTGAAAAGGTCTATATGCAGGCAGTTGGAAAGTCTTGGTATAGGCGGCTGGAAAGCCGCCTCCCCACACTCCGCCTTTCCACGGTCTGCAGGTGGTTTCCATAGATGTATAAAATTGCGGGCAGGCCAGTGTGGAGCGGCGGCTTTCTTGCCGCCGTAATAAACTTTCCGCGGGGCGGCGGGCGTCAGTCGATGATGTCGAAGCCGGTGTAGCGGCGCAGGCATTCGGGGACGATGATGCCCTCGGGGGTCTGGTTGTTCTCGAGCAGAGCGGCTACGATGCGGGGGAGTGCGAGGGCCGAGCCGTTGAGGGTGTGGCACAGACGGGTCTTCTTGTCGGCACCGCGGTAGCGGCATTTCAGGCGGTTGGCCTGGTAGGTCTCGAAGTTGGAGACCGACGACACTTCGAGCCAGCGCTTCTGTGCTGCCGACCAGACTTCAAAGTCGAATGTGATGGCCGAGGTGAAGCTCATGTCGCCTCCGCACAGACGCAGGATGTGCCAGGGGAGGCCGAGTTTCTCGAGCAGTCCCTGCACATGGTCCTTCATCTTCTCAAGGGCGGCGTAGGAGTCCTCGGGGCGCTCGATGCGCACGATCTCCACTTTGTCGAACTGGTGGAGGCGGTTGAGGCCGCGCACATCCTTGCCGTAGCTGCCGGCTTCGCGGCGGAAGCAGGCCGAGTAGGCGCAGTTCATCTTGGGAAGCTCGCTTTCGTTGAGGATTACGTCGCGGTAGATGTTGGTGACGGGCACCTCGGCGGTGGGGATGAGGTAGAGGTTGTCGAGTTCGCAGTGATACATCTGTGCTTCCTTGTCGGGGAGCTGGCCGGTGCCGTAGGCCGAAGCCTCGTTGACCACGTAGGGCGGCTCCACTTCGGTGTAGCCGGCGGCGTTGGCCTCGTCGAGGAAGAACTGGATGAGGGCGCGCTGCAGCCGGGCGCCCTTGCCGGTGTAGACGGGGAAGCCGGCGCCGGTGATTTTTACGCCGAGGTCGAAGTCGATGAGGTTGTATTTGCGGGCGAGATCCCAGTGGGGGAGGGCATCTTCGGGGAGGTCGGGCATGGGGCCGCCGGTTTTCTCCACTACGTTGTCGGCTGCCGAGGTGCCGGCGGGCACCATGTCGCAGGGGATGTTGGGGATGGTGCAGAGCAGTTCGCGTAGCTGTGTCTCGGTTTCGGCGAGCTGCGAGGCTATCTCTTTCTGAGCCTCCTTGAGGGCGCCGACGCGGGCGCGGGCCTCTTCGGCCTCGGCTTTGTTACCTTCTTTCATGAGGCGTCCCACCGAAGCGGCGATGCGGTTAAGCTCGGCGGCCTTGTTGTCGTTGTCGAGCTGGAGTTCGCGGCGGCGGTTGTCGAGAGCGAGCACGCGGTCGATGGGCTCCTTTCCGTCGAAACCTTTTATGGCCAGACGCTCCACCACGCGGACGGGGTCGGCTTTGATCTGTTGAAGTGTGAGCATGTATGCTGGTTTTTTGTTGTAGTCGCTTGAAGGCTTTATGTCAGATGGCGGCGAGGAGTTCGCGCACGCGGGCGGAGATCACACGGCCGTCGGCACGTCCGGCAAGCTCTTTCGAGGCCACGCCCATCACCTTGCCCATCTCTTTGGGCGAAGTGGCGCCCACGCGGGCGATGATGTCGCGCAGCACCTCGGTAAGCTCCTGATCTGTGAGAGCCTTGGGCATATATCGTGCGATGACCTCGGCCTGGGCGTTCTCCTCGGCTGCGAGTTCGGGACGGTTCTGCTGGGTGTAGATGTCGGCGCTTTCCTTGCGCTGCTTGATCATTTTGGCGAGGATGGCCATGGCCTTGTCGTCGGGGAGAGTGCCGTCGGAGCCTTTGGCTGTCTTGGCTTCGAGGAATTCCTTCTTGATGCCGCGGAGAGCCTCCAGGGCAACGGTGTCGCGGGCGAGCATCGCCTTCTTTATATCTTCGGAAACCTGGTCGAAAAGATTCATGATAATTGTGAGGTTTGAAATAACCCACAAAATTACACAACCTCATTGAAAAACGCAAATTTACGTTGCGTTTCGTGGCGCAAAAATTATCGGAAGGGCATCGCAGCGTGGAGGTAGCATGGCACCGGGGGAGCCGCGGGCAATTATTGCTGCTCCTCCACGGGGCTGAGCGAGAGGTCGGAGGCGGCGAACGAGAGCATCAGGGCGCGGGCTGCGGCGTGTTCGTTGGGGATCTCGCCGTCGAGGATGGCGTTTTTGATGCGTTCCTTGATGATGCCGACTTCGCGACATTCGCCGAGGCCGAAGGTGTGCATGATCTCGATGCCGTCGACGGGTGGCTGGAAGTTGCGGATGCGGTCGCGCTCCTCGAGTTCCACCATTTTATGCTTCACCAGCTGATAGTTCTCGCGGAATCGGGCCACCTTGTCGGCATGTTTCGAGGTGATGTCGGCGGCGCAGAGCACCATGAGGTCGTCGACATCGTCGCCTGCGTCGAAAAGCAGACGGCGCACCGCCGAGTCGGTGACGGTGTCCTCCACCAGGGCGATGGGGCGCATGTGCAGATCCACGAGTTTCTGCACATATTTCATCTTGGCGTTCATGGGGAACTTCATCTGGCGGAAGATGCGGGGCACCATCTTGGCGCCCACGGCGTTGTGGCCGTGGAAGGTCCATCCGAGCTTCGGGTCGAAACGGCGGGTGACAGGTTTGCCGATGTCGTGGAGGAGCGCCGCCCAGCGCAGCCACACGTTGGATGATTTTTCGGCCACGTTGTCGAGCACCTGGAGGGTGTGGAAAAAGTTGTCTTTGTGGCCGATGCCGTCGACCACCTCCACCCCTTTCATGGCCAGCAGCTCGGGGAAGATGAAGCGGAGCAGGCCGGCGCGGTAGAGGAGCATCCACCCCGTGGAGGGGCGGGGCGCCTTCATTATTTTCATCAGCTCGTCCATGACGCGTTCGCGCGAGATGATTTTGATGCGCTCGGCGTTGCGGCGGATGGCCTCGAAGGTTTCGGGCACAATGTCGAACGAGAGCTGGGTGGCGAAACGGATGGCGCGCATCATGCGCAGGGGGTCGTCGGAGAATGTGATGTCGGGGTCAAGAGGGGTGCGGATCAGTTTTGCCTGAAGGTCGGAGAGGCCGTTGTAGCGGTCGATGAGTTGGCCGAACGATGCGGCGTTGACCGAGGCGGCCATGGCGTTGATGGTGAAGTCGCGGCGGGCGAGGTCATCGTCGAGGGTGCCGTCCTCCACTATTGGCTTGCGCGAGTTGCGGTTGTACGACTCCTTGCGGGCGCCGACGAATTCAAGCTCGGCGCTGCGCGATTTCACCTGCGCGGTGCCGAAGTTGCGGAACACGCTGAGCCGGGCGCCGCGGATGAGCCGCGACACGGCGCGTGCCACATCGATGCCGCTCCCCACGGTCACGAAGTCGATATCCTTGGAGGGACGGTCCAGAAGCAGATCGCGGACATAGCCCCCGACCACATAGCATTCGCGGCCGAGCGAGTCGGCGGCCGAGCCTACCAGGCGGAATATCTTGTTGTCTAAGTTTAAGATCCGGGAATCCAAGTGCGGTATGTGTGAGTGAATGGTTGGGAGTGTGGCGTGTCAGTCGATGAGCTGGATGATCTCTTCGGGGGCATTGGTGAGGCATTCCACCGAGTTGTTGCCTATGGCATAGGTGTTCTCGATGCCTACGGCGCCCACGCGGGGGATGACGAATTTAGGCTCGAGGGCGATGACGTTGCCCACCTCGAGCACGCCCTTGCTGCGGGGCGCGATGACAGGCTGCTCGTTGACCTCGATGCCCACGCCGTGGCCGCAGAAGCCGGCATGCTGGCGGTGCCCCATGAAATAGCGGCTGAAACCGGCGGCCTCGGCCATGGCGGCGGCCATGTCGTAGAGGTCGGCGGCGCGCACACCCTCGCGGGCTTTCTCCTGAAAGGCGTGGCAGATGTCGATGGAGCACTGATGCGCCGCCAGCGCCTCGGCGGGGAGGGTGCCGCAGGCAAAGGTGCGGGTCATGTCGGTCATGTAGCCGGTGTAGTTGCCGTTGACGTCGACCATCACTGCTGTGCCGGGCATGATTTCGCCTCCCGAAGCTCCCACGGGGAGCGAGGCGTGTTTGCCTCCGCCGCCCATGGCGAAATCGTAGGGGGTGGGAACGTCGGCGTTGCGGCCTGCCAGCACATTGCCCATGAATATTTCCATCGACTGACCCGAGACGCGGAAGATGCCCAGACACCCCTCCAGACGCGAAAGGTACTCGATGGCCACTTCGAACTCGAAGTCGGTCATCCCCGGGGAGTAGAGCGAGGGGATTTTGCGGTAGACGGCCTCGTGGATGATGCCCGACTGACGGATGAGTGCGATCTCGCGGGGAGTCTTCACTGCGCGGGCGGCGGCCACGATGGGCGAGGCGTTGAAATAACAGTCGGCGGGGATGGCCTTGCGCACGCGCTCGACCACAGAATAGGGCATCACGTCGAGTTCCTGACCGAGGCGCGCGGGGAGCGGCACTCCGGCCTCGGCCATACGGCCGGGGATCTCCTCCACCTTTCTCACATAGATCACGCCGTCGCCCTGCAGTTCCACGGGACGGCGCACAAACCACAGGGGGGCGGTGTCGCGCTCGAGGGGCACGCAGGCCCAGCCGTTGAACACCCGGCCTGTGAGGTAGTAGAGCGTGGCGTTGTCGGCAATGAGGATGCATCCGGTGGCGCCGGCCAGCCGGGCGGCCTCGCGGATGCGGGCCAGCCGCATATCGAGTTCCTCTTTCGGAAGGAGAATCAGATTGTCCATAATTACTATTATTACGTAATTATAATGTGTTGTCAACCATGTTAACAACCCGGGATAGGGAAAGGTTGCAGGGATGTGGAGCGGTGGTTTTTAACCGCCGCCGGGGAGGAAGAAAATGCCGAGCTGGCTGATCCCCCGCAGGGTGTCGGTGCGCATGATGTGGCGCACTGTCACGGGTGTGTGCGAGACGTGGAGTATGCTGCGGCCGATGGTGTCGGTATTCTGAAACGAGGTGCCGATGCCGATTCCTGTCCATGAGCCGTAGCGGTCGGCCAGAGTGATGTCCAGGGTGTCGCGGCGGGGCTGTCCGTGGTCTATGGTGGTCACTTCAACCCAGAGCGAGCGGTAGGGGTAGGTGTTGTCGTGACGCACCCCCACCACAAAGTGTCCCGACACCAGGGAATCGGGGTGCGCGGGGCGGAATGTCAGCGGTTTGTCGTAGACCCACCCCCCGGAGGGGATGTCGGCGTAGGCGGCGTAGTCGTTGCCGGGAGCCGAGCAGGCGGCAACGGCGGCTGCGACTGCCATCGCCACGGTCAGTTTTATGGTTTCTCGCAAAGACATCTCGTGTTATTGAACAAGCTCAAAAAGCTTTAAACAATCTTTTACTGTTGAGGCTGTTTCGGAGGCTGCTGCTTGGGCTGGCCTTGCTGCTGCTTTGGCTGCTGCGGTTTCTGAGGCCGTGGCTGCTGCTGCTGTTGCTTTGGCTGACCCTGCTGCTGCTTTTGCTGCTTCTGGGGTCGCGGCTGTTGCTGCTTGGGCTGCCCTTGCTGCTGCTTGGGTTGCTGCGGTTTCTTGCCCTGGCGCTGTTTCGATCCGTCGGGTTTTCCGCCGTCGGGTTTCGCTCCCTCGGTTTTGGGGGCGTCAGCTTTCTGGCCTTCGGCTTTCTTTGCCGGTTTCTTGCGGCGCTTTTTGCGGGAATCGAAGCGGGTGAGCGAGTCCTGACCGAGGATGTCGGCATATTCCGACGGCTTTTTCTCCTCCCCGTCATCTTCCTTGAGCTTCAGAGGCTTTTCGCCCGCCTTGTTGAGGGCAATGACCTCGAATGCGCGGGCCGCGTCGATGGTGACGAGGTTGGCGGGGATGTTCTTGTCGGTGGAGTAGGTGATTTCGTGGCGGAAAATGTCGGCCTTGAAATAGAAATATGTGGCGTCGGCGGTTTCGAGGCGGGCGTCGCGCGGCGGGAGCTTGCGCGAAGCTTCCACGTAGGAGTCGACCTCGAAATTAAGGCAGCATTTGAGCTTGGCGCACTGGCCGGCGAGTTTCTGTGGGTTGAGCGAAATGTCCTGGAAACGCGCGGCGGCTGTGGAGACGCTCTGGAACGATGTCATCCATGTGGTGCAGCAGAGCGGGCGGCCGCAGGGGCCGATGCCGCCGATGCGGCCTGCCTCCTGGCGCGCGCCGATCTGTTTCATCTCGATGCGCACCTTGAATGTCTCGGCCAGCACCTTGATGAGCTGTCGGAAATCCACGCGCTCGTCGGCGATGTAATAGAAAATGGCTTTGTTGCCGTCGCCCTGATACTCCACGTCGCCGATCTTCATGTTGAGGTTGAGGTCGGCGGCGATGCGGCGCGAACGGATCATGGTGTCGTTCTCGCGGGCGCGGGCCTGCTGGTAGCGCTCGATGTCGTTGGGCTTGGCCTTGCGGAACACGCGGCGCACCTCGGCGTCGGGCTTCACGCCCGCCTTGCGCATGTTGAGGCGCACCAGCGCGCCGGTGAGGCTCACGCGGCCTATGTCGTGGCCGGTCTGGGCCTCCACGGCCACCATATCGCCGATTTTCAGGGGGATTTTGGCCGAGTTGAGGAAGAAGCCCTTGCGGGTGTTCTTGAAGTTCACCTCCACCATGTCGTCGTCGGCGTATCCTCCGGGGATGTCCTCGAAATAGTTGGTGCTGTGGAGCTTGCCGCGGATGTCGGCCTCGGTGACGCCTCCCACGGCGCCTCCCGAACAGCATCGGGCGCACTCGGGGAAGTCGCCGGGGGCGCCGGGCAGCTTGTCGTTCTCTTCTTTCATAGCAGTCAGAAAAAAGAGCGGGTTACTTGGCGAAGCTTACGGCGCGTGTCTCGCGGATGACGGTGATTTTCACCTGGCCGGGATAGGTCATCTCGTCCTGGATGCGCTTGGCTATTTCGTTGGAGAGGCTTTCGGTCTGAGCGTCGTCGATCTTCTCGGCGCCGACGATCACGCGCAGCTCGCGGCCGGCCTGGATGGCGTAGGTCTTGATCACGCCGGGATAGCTCATGGCCAGCTGCTCGAGGTCGTTGAGGCGCTTGATGTATGCCTCGACGATTTCGCGGCGGGCACCGGGACGGGCGCCGGAGATGGCGTCGCACACCTGCACGATTGGTGCCAGCAGTGTGGTCTGCTCGATTTCGTCGTGGTGGGCGCCGATGGCGTTGCAGATTTCGGGTTTCTCCTTATACTTTTCGGCGAGTTTCATGCCGAGGATTGCGTGGGGCAGTTCGGGCTCTTCGTCGGGCACCTTGCCTATGTCGTGGAGCAGGCCTGCGCGGCGGGCCTTCTTGGGGTTGAGTCCAAGCTCCGATGCCATGATGGCGCAGAGGTTGGCGGTTTCGCGGGCGTGCTGCAGCAGGTTCTGGCCGTAGCTCGAGCGATATTTCATTTTACCGATGAGACGGATAAGGTCGGGGTGCAGACCATGGATGCCGAGGTCGATGGCGGTGCGTTTGCCGGTGTCGACAATCTCCTCCTCGATCTGCTTGCGCACTTTGGTCACCACCTCCTCGATACGGGCGGGGTGGATGCGTCCGTCGGCCACCAGCTGGTGGAGGGCCAGACGGGCTATTTCGCGGCGCACGGGGTCGAAGCCCGAGAGGACGATGGCCTCGGGGGTGTCGTCGACGATGATTTCAATGCCGGTGGCAGCCTCGAGGGCGCGGATGTTGCGCCCCTCGCGGCCGATGATGCGCCCTTTGATTTCGTCGGAGTCGATGTGGAACACGGTGACGGAGTTCTCGATGGCGGCTTCGGTGGCCACGCGCTGGATGGTCTGGATGACGATGCGCTTGGCCTCCTTGTTGGCGGTCATCTTTGCCTCGTCCATGATTTCGTTGACGTAGGATGCGGCGGCTGTCTTGGCCTCGTCCTTCATGGATTCCACGAGTTTCTCCTTGGCTTCTTCGGCCGAGAGGCCCGAGATGTGTTCGAGCGATTCCTGGGCCGAGCGGCGGAGTTTGTCAAGCTCCTCCTTGCGGGAGGCGATCACATTCTCCTCGGCGTCGAGTTTCTGACGACGGGTTTCGAGGTCGGCGCGGGTGCGCTGGTTCTCCTGCTGCACCTGGTTCAGCACCATCTCGCGCTTCTTCATGCGCGCTTCGGTCTGCTGCACCTTGGCGAGGCGCTGGTTGGCCTGGTGCTCGGCCTCTTCCTTGATTTTCATGCTCTCCTCGCGGCTCTTGAGGGCCTGTTCCTGACGGATGACCTCGCCCTGGCGGGTAGCTTCGTCGATGATTGTGCGGGCGCGGGAGCGCCCTGTGCGGTTCTGGATCCAGATTGTAGCCAGCACACCGGCGGCAGCGGCCACCACGGTGATCAGCAGGTAAATCAGGACGTTTATTATGGTACTCATTCTTTATAGTTTTTGATGAAGTGTTGTTGAGTGTAAGCTTAAAAAAACAGAAAGCGCCCGGCGCCGGCCATTGCTGTCGGCCGGGCTGTGCGCGTGAAATCGGTAAGAAGATGTCGTCAAATAAGATGTCGTCAAAGACGTGTCGGAGAGCTTTCCGAGCCGGGAGGCTGTGCCTGCCCAAGGTCGTGGAGCATCGAGTCGAGTCGGGCCTCGAAACCGTCGAGCAGCTTCTGCGCTTCCTCTGAAGACTTCAGCGAGCTGTAGTAGAGTTCGGCGAACTGGTAGGCCACCATGCCGAGCACTTCGAGCGCCGCTTTTTCGGGGAATCTCTTCACCCAGCGCTCCCACAGGCGGTTAACCTGATACTCGGCGGTCCGGACCGTCTCTTCTTTCTGGCGGTCGATGCGCATGGCCATCGGTTTCTGGCCGGCGATGCGTATCGTTATATTGAGTTTGTCTTCGGTCATTCTTTCAAGTCGGCAATGCACTTGTCGATTTCCCGCACTAATGAGGACAGAAGCTCCCGGGTGTGCTCCACATCCCGGCGGGTGGGAGCCAGCGTTGTGGCGATTTTCAGGAATTCATTCTCTTTGACGAGGTCGTCGACACGCTTCTGCAACGACTGCAGTTGCTGCTCGAGGTCGCTGATGCGGCTGAGAGCCTCGTCGCGCTGGGTGCAAATCCTCTGGAAACGCTCGGAGAAGACCAACATCTTGGCGCTCAGGCGCTCTACAGACTGCTGTAGTGATGGTTGTTGCTGTTCGCCGGCCATAATGCTCAGAGATAATGCCCCGGATAGGGATGTAGTTCCTTCTAAATCGGGAAGTCTATTCTGTCCAAATTTTCACAAAATTACAAATTATTTTGCAAAACCACCAAACAAACACTCTTTTTTTCGCTAAAATTCAGCTAAAATTCAGCGCCTTTGCCCGGTTTCGGCTCGCAAATCTATTGATTTGGGCGTGGTGTGGCTTTTTTCGCCACAAGTGATCAGGTGTGGGGGAGGGAGTCGAAGAGGGAGATAAGGCGGGTCAGTTCGGCTTCGTCGGCGAAGCTGAAGGTGATGCGGCCTTTGCCCGAGCGGTCGCAGGTGAAGCTTACGGGGGTGCGGAAGGCGGTGGAGAGGTGGTTTTTCAGCAGGTCGAAGTCGTGCGAGCTGATGGGTGTCTCTTTCTTGGCGGGGGCTTCGTCGGGTTCGGGAAATCCCTCTTTCTGAGCCTGCTGCCAGTTTTTGGCCAGTTCTTCGACACGGCGCACGGAGAGTCCGTCGCGCAGGATTTCCTTGTAGATTTTGAGCTGCACGCGGGGGTCGTCGATGCCTAAGAGGGCGCGGGCGTGCCCCATGTCGACGCGTTTGTCGCGCAGACCCAGCTGCACTTCGGAGGGGAGTTTGAGCAGGCGCAGGAAGTTGGCGATGGTGGCGCGTTTCTTGCCGATGCGCTCCGAGAGGCGTTCCTGTGTGAGCTGATACTGGTCGATGAGTTTTCGGAATGTGAGCGCCACCTCGATGGCGTTGAGATCCTCGCGCTGGATGTTTTCGATCAGAGCCATCTCTGTAAGCTCGGCGGCGTCGGCGGTGCGGATGTAGGCGGGCACGCGCTCGAGTCCGGCGATGCGGGCGGCGCGGAAACGGCGTTCGCCGGCGATGATCTGATATGAGTCGGGGCCTGTCTTTCGCAGCGACAGAGGCTGTATGATGCCTAATTCGCGGATCGATGCGGCCAGTTCCTGCAGAGCCTCCTCGTCAAACGAGGTGCGGGGTTGGTCGGGGTTGGGCGAGATCTTGTCCAGAGGTATGTCGTTGATGGCCGACGAGCCGCGGGCGGGGGTGTCGTCCATTGAAATAAGCGAGTCGAGTCCGCGGCCGAGAGCGCTTCTGTGGGGTGTAGCCATGGTGTTTCAGTGAGAGGGTCAGTGGTGGTGGAGGTGGTGTGGGTTCAGGCCTTGCATTTAGCGATGAGTTCGCGGGCGAGTTGCACGTGGGCTGTGGCGCCGCGGCTCTCGGGATCGTAGATTATGGCGGGAAGCCCGTGGGAGGGAGCCTCGCTGAGGCGTATGTTGCGGGGGATGACAGAGTTGAACACCATGTCGCCGAAGTGGCTTTTAAGCTCCTCGTAGATCTGGTTGGCCAGACGCAGGCGGGCGTCGTACATGGTGAGCAGAAACCCTTCGATTTCCAGCCCGGGGTTGAGTTTCGACTTGATGATGCGGATGGTGTTGAGCAGCTTGCTGATACCTTCGAGTGCGAAATATTCGGCCTGCACGGGGATGATGACCGAGTGGGCGGCCGTGAGGGCGTTGACGGTGATGAGCCCCAGCGAGGGGGAGCAGTCGATGAGGATGAAATCGTAGAGCGGCATCACCGATTCGAGTGCGCGTGCGAGCACGCGTTCGCGGCCCGGCTTGTTGATAAGCTCAAGCTCGGCGCCGGCCAGGTCGATGCGCGACCCCACGAGGTCGAGACCCTCCACACAGGTTGTCACCTGCGAGCCGTTCATGGGGTATTCGTCGACCAGACATTCATAGATCGACGATTCCATTGTGCGCGGGTCGATGCCGTAGCCCGAGGTGGCGTTGGCCTGGGGGTCGGCGTCGATGATGAGTACCTTCTTGCCCTCCTTTGCCAGGGAGGCGCCGAGGTTGATGGTGGTGGTGGTTTTTCCCACCCCGCCTTTCTGATTGGCGACAGCTATGATTTTACCCATGATGCAAATGTTTATTACGGTTGCAAAGTAACAACAAAAATCCGATATTCAGCTTTTTATATAATGTTAAAAGCGCCGGAATGTTGATAAGTGGCGCCCGATGTTAATAACCTGAGGCTTTTCCATGGATTTTTGCTAAATTTGCAGATGGAAATTTTGACAGACTCTTATGGAAAAGAAACTTATACTGATAACCAATGACGACAGCGTCAACGCTCCCGGCATTCATTTTCTTGTTGACTGCGTGAAGGATATGGGCGAGGTGTGGGTTGTGGCGCCTGCCGAGCCCAAGAGCGGTCAGTCGTCGTCGCTGACTTTCAACGCACCCCTGCGCATCGAGGAGATCGCGGGCTACGAGGGCGCGCGGCTGTTCACTGTCAGCGGCACGCCGGTCGACTGTGTGAAGATGGCCATGCATGCCATCCTGCCCCGCACACCGCAGCTGGTGCTGGCGGGGGTGAACCATGGCAGCAACTCTGGTTGCTCGGTAATCTACTCCGGCACGATGGGGGCGGTGTTCGAGGGGTGTCTCGACGGCATCCCTTCGATAGGCTATTCGCTGCTCCATCACTCGATGAAAGCTGATTTCAGCGAGTGCCGTCCCTATATCAGGGAGATCACCGCGCGGGTTCTTGAAAAGGGGCTGCCGCAGGGTGTGTGCCTCAATGTCAATTTTCCGGCGAAAGTGAAAATCGAGGGTATGAAGGTGGTGCGCGCCGCGCGCAGCCACTGGACCGAGGAGTTCAGGCAGTATACCGACCCGCACGGCAAACCGTTCTACTGGCTCACCGGACAGCTGGTCAACGAGGAGGAGGGCAATGCAGCCACCGACCTCTACTGGCTGGAGCGCAACTACGCCACATGCGTGCCCTGTGTGGCGTTGCAGAATGCCGCCGATGCCGACATCAGCGCTGTGGAGATGCTGCTCCGGTGACAGCCGCGGTCAGTGACATCGCAGAGAAATGCAAAAAGAGGGTGTACCAAAATGTCTGAATTTTGGTACACCCTCTTTCTTTATTGTGCGGTAAGGTTTTTGTCAGAAGGCGAGGATGCCGCGGACGTTGCCCTTGCCGATGACGTCGTAGGAGTGGACGAAGAGCAGGTTGTATTCAAACACAGCCTGACGGGGGGCGGGACCACGATGCTCACACCAGGTGTAGTAGCGGGAGCCGTAGGATGAGGACCAGAGAGCATTGCGGGCCGATGCGTATGAGTCTTTTTCGCTGTCGGCGATTTTTGCCATGGCTTTGTCGAGATTATCGATCAGAGGAGCGTTGGCGGTTTCGCCGAACATGAACGATCCCTTTTCGGTGGGGTCGGTGGGGAGATCCAGAACGATGCTTTCCGAAATGTCGGTGCCTCCGATGTTGTGGAGAATGTCAAGAACGTGGCCGATGGAGGGGAGATACCATCCGGTGGTGTTGCCGCTTACGCCGACGGTGGAATTGAGGTTGTCGATGGCGGAGAACACGGGGTAGTGTCCCTTTGCGATTTCGCTGCTGCGACGCTGGCGGATGATCTGATTGTATTTGTAGCCGTCGATGTCGGCGATGTTGACCTTATAGGATTTCACGGGGTCGTTGATGTCCTCGATGTTGGGGAGCACCAGTCCGGGATATTTGGGATCCTCGATGTTGTCGACATAGCGGCCTTCGAGTTCGGCTGTTTCGGGATATGCGTCGCTCCATACCATATAATCTTTGGATTTGTGGCGTCCCATTTTTGCGGAAACCACAAGGGCGTGGACTTTGCCGAGAAGCTTGGTCTCTTCGGCCGAGAAGCGGGCGGGGTCAACGCAGAATACAATGCCTGCCACGCCTTCGGGGGCTTTGTCGAGGGCGTCAAGCGCTTCAACGGGGAGGATGGTGCCGTCGCGATAGTAGAGGTCGCCGACCTTGAGGTCGCGGCGGCCGCCATCGGTGGAACCACCCTCGATGAGGGTCTCGGAGATGGTGCCTGCATTGGCGCCGAGGGCGACGATGGCTGTCTTTTCGGTGCCACCATGGGTATAGGTGATGTTGATGGTGCCTGCCTGGGCGGGGAGGTGGAAGAATGCCTGCTTGCCGTTGACAGTGCCGGGGGTGATGTTCTCGTTGCCGAGTTTCACCGATTTTGCCACGGCTCCGCCGGTGGTGCCGTAGACAAAGCCGTCGGCGGTGGTGTAGTTGGTGCCGCCGGGGAGGCTCCAAGTGGCAACGGCCAGGGCGTGGGTGGCTGTGGCTGTGAGGTTGAGGCTGCCGTCGGCTGCGGTGGCTGTGGCGTCGGCGTAGGTCTCGTCAAAGGGGCGGACAGCTTCGTCGAAGTTTGCCTGATTGCTGCCGGGAGTGGCATAGGCGGTGATGACCCCTGCGAAGAACTGGGCGGCATCGGTCGATGTGGCGGTCACTTTGGAAGCGGCGTCGGTCTTGAAGGGGGAATACACGAAGTAGTGGTCGCAGTCGGCGGGCACTTCTGCGTCGGCATTCCAGGTGT
>ERZ827108.2896-NODE-2896-length-16070-cov-3.119013_pt1 | contig 16070 bp, 8 predicted proteins | sample MGYA00519921_ERZ827108 | MGnify/ENA primary metagenome ERZ827108 (study PRJEB31778, sample SAMEA3449258) | human gut metagenome | biome: human gut; feature: human-associated habitat; material: faeces | place: United Kingdom | collected 2010/2012 ... | reverse complement strand
CCATATACATTGCCATTCGCAGCCGTGAATTTCGCAAGGCATTTTTCTCCTCTTGCATTGGATTTTCCGTTCTTCTTTGCCATTTCGGTGACCTTATTCGTTTTTTCAATCTCCATAATGCACTTATTTATAGTTAATATTCTGCTCGTTTTGGTGACCTTCAGGTGACCTTTTCGCACGAAAACCACTGCAAATATACGCATTTCCCTGCAAACAACAAAACGTGTTAGATGCTGATTATCAGTACAATTACACTTTATGCAATCCTATGAAATAATCCACAAAAAGACTCTTGATCTGATTGTCGTCGTTGCGGTATTGGCCGCCGTAATTGGTGGCGTCCCAGTTGCCCTGCATCTGTTGCGTCAGCGGGCTCATGTATCGGTTGCAAATCGAGCCGATGTCCATACTGCCCCATTGCCTGAGTTCGATGCCGGTGAGCTGGAAGTTCGGATTCAGGTTGGCGGATTTGGTAGGATCGTTGTTCAGATCCTTGTCCACGCACGAACCCAGTAGCAGGAGCGATAAGATGAGCAGTATATTGATTGGTTTCATGTTGATTAGAATTTGAGGTTAATGTTGAATCCGAAACTGCGGCGCGAGGGCAGCGAGCCGTACTCGATTCCTTTTCCGTTGCCGTTGTTGTAGTTGGAGTCGGGGTCGATGTTCGGAACGTTCTTGAAGATGATCAGCGGGTTTCGGGCTACGAACGACAGGGTCAGTCCGTCCAGCGCCTTTCCGATCATCCTCCGCGGGAAGCTGTAGCTGAGCGTCATTTCGCGGATCTTGACGTAGGAGTTGTCCAGCACGAAGAACTGGGGAATGTTGTTGGAGATGAAGTTCCAGTAGCTTTCCGGGTTGCAGTAGCGGGTATTGGGCGCCCAGCTGATCGTGCCGTCGTCGTTTTTGACCTGAACTACGCCATCCACCAAATAGCCTCCCGTAGGATTCCATGCTGCCGTTTCGAGTCCGGCGGCAAGGCGTCCTTCTTCGGACTGATACCAGCCGTCCCGTCCTTTGAGCGTCTTTTTGGAGCGTCCGGAGCTGTAGGTGCCCCGCATGGTCGAGGTGTAGAGGTCCGCGCCGACTTTGATGTCGAAGATGGCGCTGAGGTTCCAGTTCTTGAACCGGACGTTGGTGTACATGCCGCCGGTGAATTTCCAGTGGGCGTTTCCCAGCGCGGTGTAGTTGTCGCTGACCGAGGGGATGCCGGTGGTCGGATCGACGATGATGTCGCCGTTTTCGTTGCGTTTGTAATCCTTGCCCATGATCGTGCCCAGCTCTTCGCCCACCACGGCCATGACGCGGACGCCCGCTGCGCCTACCCATTCGGCGTTCTCCACCTCGTACATCTGCGATTCGCCCAGCGAGTGCACCTTGTTGGAGTTGCGCGCGAAGTTGAAGCCCAGATCCCACTGCCAGTTCTTGGTCTTTACGGGAATGGTGTTGAGCTTGATCTCGATGCCTTTGTTGGTGAGCACGCCCGAATTGAGCAGGGCGGTCGAATAGCCGGTGCTGATGGAGGTGTTGACGTGGCGGATCTGGTCGCGGCTGGTCTGGCTGTAGTATGTAAAGTCGAGCACGATGCGCTTGTTCAGGAAGTAGAGCTCGGTGCCGACCTCCCACGAACGGGTCCGGGTCGGTTTGAGATCGCGGTTGGGTACGGTCGAGTTGGAGATCTGACCCGACGATACGCCGCCGACCGGATGCGGATAAAGTGCGTAGTTGAGCGACATCTGATAGGGGCTGGTGTCATTGCCGACCTCGGCCCACGAAGCGCGCACCTTGCCGAACGACAGGATTTTGGATACGCTCGACGGTAACAGTTCGGAGAAGATGAAGCTGCCCGATACCGACGGATACACGTACGTGTTGTTGATCAGCGTGGAGGTGTTGTCGGCCCTGACGGTGACGTCCAGATAGGCGAAATTCTTATACCCCAGATTGACCATGGCGTAGGCCGAGTTGATTTGTCTCTGGTAGGGCGATTCGACGATCGTCTTGTCGGAGAAACTGTTGATTTTCTTGATTTCGGGTTCGGCCATGTCCTTGCCCGTGATCGTGGTCTGGAAGTTGTCCACACGGTAGAGGTTCAATCCGGCCGTTCCGACCAGACTCATGTTTTTGCCCAAGTTGGTGCTGTAGGTGAGCACCGCGTCCGCGTTGATCGTGCGGTTGCTGTTGGTCTGGGTCTTCAGATAGCCCGATTCGTGGCTCGGCGTGGAGATCGGCGCGAAGTCCTCGAAACTGAACTCGGTGATGTCGGCGCCTCCGGAGAGCTTGAATTTCAGCTTGTCGGTGATCTTGTATGAGATGCTGGCCGAGGAGATCAGACGGTTCTTTTTGGAGGTGTTGCTCATCTCGTTGATGATCCAGTAGGGATTGACCCGGTTCACGTCGCCGTTCCAGTTGTAGTATTTTCCCTCCTCGTCCTTATAGTTGTCCCGCAGCAGGTAGAGGTCGTAAGTCGAAGGCAGCGAGGAGAGGTTCTTGCCCTCGTTGTTGCGGTCCCCTGCCAGAGCGGGACGGTTGTTCACTTTCTCGTAGACGTAGTTTACTTTTACGTCCACGTCGATCTTCCGCCCGATTTTGGTGTTGGTGCGGACCGTGAACGTGCTGCGGTTCATGCCAGAGTTCGGCACGATATCCCGGTTACGCAGATCGGAATAGGAGAGTCTGATGCCGGCATCCTTGTAAATCTTGTTGAGCGTGATGCTGTTGTTGGCCGTGACGCCGAGCCGGAAGAAATCCTCGATGCCGTGGTTGGAGATGGTGTAGGGACGCAGTACGTTGTCGAAATACCATATTTTCAGATTCTTGTCGATTTTTGGGCCCCAGCTTTTCGAGGAGTTCGAGCGGTCGTCGATCGTTCCGTAGATGCGGCCGTTGGATCCCTGTCCATATATATATTGTACGTCGTCGAAGCGTGTCAGCTGCTGCTCTACGGTCGTGGTGGAGTTGATCTCCACGCCGAGGGACTGTCCTTTGCGGGACGAGGCCTTCTTCGTGGTGATCATGATGACGCCGTTGCCGGCCTGCGAGCCGTACAGGGCCGATGCGGCGGGGCCTTTCAGTACGGAGATGTTCTCGATGTCGTCGGGGTTGATGCTCGAAATGCCGTCTCCCAAGTCATATCCGCCGTCCTTGTTCGCACTGCCGAAATTGGTGTTGTCGATGGGCATTCCGTCCACTACGTACAGCGGCTGGTTGTTTCCCGTGAGCATCGAGCTGCCTCGGATCTCCACATGGGAGGAGCCGCTGGGGCCTCCGGCGGTCTGGCTGATGATCAGGCCCGGTTCGCGTCCCGCCAGCGAGTTGATGACGTTCAGCTCCCGCACCTTTTCGAACGCTTCGCCTTTGATGTCTCCTACCGAGTATCCCAGCGATTTGCGTTCACGGGTCATGCCCAGCGCGGTGACCACGACGTCTTGGATCGTCTCGCTGGTCGTTTCGAGCTTGATGGTGAGGTTGGTCTGGGTTCCCACCTTAACCTCGGCTGTTTTGTAGCCGAGGAACTTTACTTCGAGGATCGATGCCGGGGTTACCTGAATCGTGAATTTTCCCGCAGTGGTTGTCGTTCCGGTTGTCGTTCCCTGAACGATGACGGTGGCGCCGCTCACCGGATTGTCGTTTTCGTCGGTAACCATACCGGACACAGTTCTCTTTTGGGTGTTACCCCCCCCCCTGCCCATAGGCGGGACTCCCGAAAATCATTGCGCAAAATAACGGAAGCGCAGTGTAAATCAATAATAGTCGAATTTTGTTCATCGGGTTAATAATTTAAGTTGGTTTTTATAAAATGGGTTTTTCGCTCGGATTTTTTTGCCGTTAGCTAAATAAGCCTTTTTTTGGTTTAAATAGTGACTGAATATTGTATTTGTATGAAACAAAATTGCGATTTACTTAATTTTGTAAGATATTTATAGGTTTGTATAATTATGTGGCATATGGAGAGACGAAATTCGGCTTATCTTTAAAATATTAAAAATAAAGAAATAGAGAGACGACTTTATCGGTGGAAAAGATGGGCGGACGGATTCATATTTGGATGGCTTGTGTCGTGACGGCGTTCTTTGCGGTCGCAAGGGCGAATGCCGGAGCATATACGTTTAAAAGTTATCAGGTCGAAAACGGCCTTTCGCAAAACAGCGTGCTTTCCATCCTGCAGGACCGGGAGGGATTCATGTGGTTCGGTACCAAGGACGGACTCAATTGTTTCGACGGTTATTCGTTCAAGGTTTATCGCCGTCAGAGCGGCGTGGAGACCTCGCTGGGCAATAATTTCGTGTTTTCGCTCCGTGAGGATTCCCACGGCCGGTTCTGGGTGGGAACGGGCCGGGGCGTCTGGCTGTTCGACAAGGAGCGTGAGACGTTCCGCAAGTTTCGCGTCGAGGTTTCGGGCCGGGATATCCTGACCGCGCAGATCAGTGCGATCATGGAGGACGATGCTGGCGACATATGGCTGGCGACCCACGGGCAGGGGCTGTTCCGGATCGACAGGAATCTGGCGTGTACGCACCATTTCCAGACTCCGCAGATTCCGTCCAATTTCATCGGGTCCGTCGTTCAGGACAAGATGGGCGGCATTTGGGTGGGAACCGTCGGCAAGGGAATCGTGATGCTCGATCCCGCGACTTCGCGGGTCGATTCGCTGCCCGAATATGTTTCGGAGGGAATCCGGGACAAAGTGATTTCGAGCCTTTATTGCGACGACAACAACAATGTCTGGGTCGGCACGTCGAAAGAGGGGCTGCATTGTATCAACAACCGTGCGCTGCGGGTGCAGCACTACCTCGACAAATCGATTCTGAACATCCGGTCGATTACGCAGTATCTCGATGACGTAATCGTTATGGGGTCGGACAACGGGCTGGTCATGCTCGACACCTCCACCGGCGAATATCGCCTGACCAACAAGTCGCTCAACAGCAATCTGTCCGACAATTCGATCTTCTCGATTATCCGTGACCGGGAGAATTCGCTTTGGATAGGCACCTATTTCGGCGGCGTGAACTATTATTCCCCGTTGATCAATCGTTTCGAGCATTATTATTCCAGTAACGGGCATCGCAATTTCAACGGGAACATCGTCAGTCAGATCCGGCAGGACAAGAACGGGAAGATCTGGATAGGAACCGACGACAAGGGACTGAGCCTGTTCGATCCGCAGACCGGACAATTCGAGCCGAGTGCGTTGTGCGGAAAGGTCACCTACCACAACGTGCAGGCGATTCTTTGCAATGACGACTACCTGTGGGTGGGCCTTTACAACAAGGGAATCAACCGGATCGACTTGAAAACGGGCCGCGTGAAAAACTATGTCAGCCGTCCCGGAGACAGCACGGGCATCGACGACAGCAACATATTCGCCATCACACGGCTCTCCACGGGAGAGCTGCTCTTCGCCACGCCGATCGGGGTGAACGTCTATAACGCCGCAGAGGATAATTTTACGCGGATTCCGCAACTGGTCAATGTCTTTGTGAAATCCATTTTGGAGGATTATCTGGGCAATCTCTGGTTCGCCACCAACAACGAGGGAATCTGGTGCCGGACCAAGAGCGGTCAATGGTGCCGCTACGTCAACAATCCCGCGGACTCCAATTCGTTGAGTTATAATGCGGTGAATTATATCTACGAGGACCGGAAGAACCGGCTCTGGTTCTGTACGGACGGCGGCGGGGTGTGCCTGTGGAATCACCGGGACAAGACGTTCCGGACGATCGACGAAAACCGGGGGCTGCCCAACAATGTGGTCTACGCGATCGTCGACGATTTGAACGGGCATCTCTGGGTCAGCACCAACAAGGGACTCGCGGCGATCAGCGAGGAGGACTGGACCGTCAGGACCTACAACTCTTCGCAGCGGATACAGAACGTACTCTATAATTACAATGCCGTGCTCCGGGACCGGGACAATTATCTCTATTTCGGCGGCGTGAACGGCTTCGTCCGTTTCGATCCGCGGGAAATCACGCCCAACGATTTTACTCCGGCGGTCAAGATCACGGCGGTGAGCGTGCTGAACCGGGATATTCCCGTATCGGAGGGCGGGGACAAACGGTTTGTGCTCAAACGCAATCAGTCCACCTTCCGGTTCGACTTCGTGCTGTTGAGCTACGTTTCGCCGCCGGATAATCTCTATGCCTATAAACTGGAGGGCTTTGACCGGGACTGGACTACGGTGCAGGGTTATCCGCACGCCCATTACATGAATATCCCTTCGGGAAAATACAGGTTCCGGGTCCGGGCCGCCAATAGCGACGGGGTATGGAACGACCGAAGCGACGAAATAGAAATCGTTGTCAAACGTCCGTTCTTTTCTTCCGTGGCGATGCTCGTGCTCTATACGGCGTTGCTGCTGGCCGGAATCTGGTTCTGGGTCCGAAGGTTCAGGTCCCGCGTCAAGGCCCGGAGCGAGAAGAAGTTTCTGGAAGACAAGATCAACTTCTTCACCAACATCGCCCATGAGATACGCACTCCGCTGTCGCTGATTACGGCGCCGCTCGAAAATATCATCAAATCCGGTGACGGCACCGTGCAGACGAGAGACAATCTGCACGTGATCGAACGCAATTCCAACCGCCTGCTCGAACTTGTCAATCAACTGCTCGATTTTAGAAAGATCGAGGAGGAGATGTTTATCCTCAACCGGGAGAGGACGGATATCAACGGTATTGTCCGCAAGGTGTACGCGCAGTATGAGTACGAGGCGCGGGCCAAGAACATAGACCTGCGGATCGAGCTTCCCGGAGAGGAGGTCGGGTGTCTTGTCGATGCGGAGGCGATTTTCAAGGTGATCAGCAACCTGATGTCGAACGCCATGAAGTTTACCCGCGACACGATCTGGCTGGAGTTGTGCCGGGACGAGGGTACGGCGGTGGTCCGGGTGCGCGACAACGGGGCCGGACTCGATGACCGGGATGCCGGCAGGATATTCGATCCCTTCGTGCAGGGCAGCAACAATACGCTGAGTGCCGGTTCCGGAATCGGACTCGCGCTTGCGCAGGCGCTGGCAAGGAAAAACAAGGGCGAAATCGAACTTGACCGCAGCTGCGGTCAAGGCGCCGTGTTCGTACTGACGCTTCCGCTGGCCGAAGCCGCTGCGGACGAATCTTTGGCCAAGCATGCGACTCATTCGTTCGGAGGCGCCGCCGAGGACAATCGCCAGCGGATTCTGGTCGTCGAGGACAACGATGAGCTGCGGGAATTCATATGCCGCAGCCTGAGCGATCAGTATACGATTGCCAGCGCCGTTGACGGAATGCAGGCGCTCAAGGTTTTGGATAACGAAGGGGTGGTGGACCTCGTTATCTCGGATGTCATGATGCCCCGGATCGATGGATTGGAATTGTGCAAAAGGATCAAGAACGATCCGGCCTATTCGCACATTCCGGTCATTCTCCTCTCCGCAAAGGTAGACCAGTCGGTTAAGATCAAGGGGTTCGAACAGGGCGCCGACGTGTACATCGAGAAGCCGTTCTCGATGGACCAGCTCAAGGCTCAGATAGGCAGTGCGATCGAGAACCGGATGAGGTTGAGGGACAATTTTGTCCGTTCGCCGCTGCAATACCTCCGGGAGAACCACGGCGGCTGCGACATCCAGTTCCTCAACAAACTGAACGATACGATTCTCTCCAACCTGACCAATACCGAATTCTCGATAAACGGGCTGGCTGAACTTTTTTGCATGAGCCGGTCCAGCCTGCATAAGAAGATCAAGGCGCTGACGGGGCTGACTCCCAACGACTACATCAAGCTGATCCGGTTGAACAAGGCGGCGGAGCTGCTTTCTTCGGGGAGCTACAAGGTGAACGAGGTGTGCTATCTGGTCGGGTTCAACACTCCGTCGTATTTTGCGAAGTGTTTTTATAAACAGTTCAACAAGCTGCCCAGTTCGCAGCTCGACTGATTGTGCGGGCAGTTTGACCGCCGTTCTTTGTATTGTGCAATAACGTTGTATATGTGGCGCAGATATTGGTAGGCGCGGATCGCCGTGCCGGTTATATTTGCACGGCCGTCTGTATGATGGCGAGTGTACTAACCTAAATGATCTGTAGATTTATGAAAAGAATTGCATTAGCGGCGTTTTTGTTTGTGACGCTTGTTCTTTCTGCCGCAGAGCCGGCTCCTACGCTCAGGCGCAATACGGTGGACGAGGTGATCGCCGCCATGACGCCTGAGGAGAAGGTGCTCATGGTGATCGGCAACAAAAACAACGACCGGCGCAGGTATATCGGCGAAGGTTCCACTTGGTATTGCGCAAGGCTCGGTCTGATGCCGACCGTCATGTGCGACGGTCCTGCCGGAGTGCGCATGAAACCCTTCCGGGACGGCGACTCTACCAAAGCCTATTACAGCACCGCTTTCCCCACAGCCACCGCGCTGGCCGCTACGTGGAATACCGAATTGGTGGAGACGGTCGGTGACGCGATGGGTAACGAAACGCTTGAATACGGTGCCGACGTGCTTCTGGCCCCTGCGATGAATATTCAGCGCGATCCGCTGTGCGGACGGAATTTCGAGTACTATTCCGAAGATCCGCTTCTGTCGGGGAAAATGGGCGCCGCGATGGTGCGCGGGATTCAGTCGCAGGGCGTCGGGACTTCGGTCAAGCATTTCGCGGCGAACAATCAGGAGAGCAACCGCAAGGGTGTCAATGCCGTGATCAGTCAGCGGGCGCTTCGGGAGATTTACCTGCGCGGCTTCGAGATCGCGATCAGGGAGGCTGCGCCGTGGACCGTCATGTCGTCCTATAATCGGCTTAACGGGGTGTACGCCTCCCAGAACCGCGACCTGCTGACCACGGTGCTGCGGGACGAATGGGGCTTCGACGGAATGGTGATGACCGACTGGTTCGCCGGCGACGACGGGGTGGCTCAGATGAAGGCGGGCAACGATATCATCATGGGCGGCTTCCCTCACGGTCATTACAAATACCATCAGCCCGAAATTCTCAGCGCGCTTTCCGACAAGACGCTCGATGAGGAGGTTCTTGACCGGAATATCCGCCGGATACTCGGCTTCGTCAAGAAAACGCCCTCTTATAGGGAATACGCCTGCTCCCTGAAGCCCGATCTTGCGCGGCATGCACAGGTCGCTCAGCGTGCTGCGGACGAAGCGATGGTGCTGCTGAAAAACGACCGGAATACGCTTCCGGTCAGAAAACCGAATCGGGTTGCGCTTTTCGGCAAGACGTCCTATGATTTCATAGCCGGAGGTACGGGCAGCGGCGAGGTGCATTACGGTCATGCGGTATCCCTCAAAGAGGGGCTGTCGAACGTCGGGTTCCGGATTTCGTCCGCTGCGGACCGTTTCTACACCCGGTTCGTCGATTCGGTGTTTGCTGCCGGCGGGCACAAGAAATATGCGGTAACCCGCTCTCAGGAACCTCGGATCGACAAGGCTCTCGTCGAAGCGGAGGCGAAGGTTACGGACATGGGAGTCGTGACTCTCGGCCGGTTGTCCGGAGAGGGCGTGGACCGTAAGGAAGAGGGTTACTTCACCCTGACCGACAATGAAAAGGAACTGCTCGGAGCCGTGTGTTCGGCCTATCATGCACTCGGAAAAAAAGTGGTTGTCGTACTCAATATCGGAGGGGTGATCGAAACGGCTTCGTGGAAAGAGCTGCCCGACGCGATCCTGCTCTCGTGGCAGACGGGTCAGCAGGGCGGCGCTGCCGTTGCCGAGCTGCTTCGGGGAACCGTCAATCCTTCCGGAAAGCTGCCCGTGAGCTATCCCGTTTCATATGCCGACGTTCCGTCGTCGAAATCGTTTCCGGGAATTCCCGCCGACCTGCCGGTCAACTCCTACTATAACGAGGGTGTGTATATCGGCTACCGCTATTACACGACGTATGATGTCCCTGTGTCCTATCCGTTCGGTTACGGGCTTTCTTACACTCGGTTCGAATATTCCGACCTGACGCTGAGCAGCGATTCGTTTCCGGGACGGATCGATGTCTCGGTAAAGATCTCCAACACGGGCAAAGTCGCCGGAAAAGAGGTCGTTCAGCTTTATCTGACGGCGCCGGCCGTCTTGCAGGACAAGCCGGAGCGGGAATTGAAAGGTTTTGCCAAAACCCGGCTTCTTGCGCCCGGTGAGAGTCAGGTGCTTACCTTTACGCTCGATCCCCGTTCGCTTTGCTCCTTCCGCAGCGGCATCAGCAGCTGGGTGGCCGAGGCCGGGCGTTACGAGGTGAAGATCGGCGCTTCGTCGCAGGATATCCGTCAGCGAGCCTCCTTTACGCTCGGAAAGGAGCTGGTCGTCGAGAAACTGCACGATGTCCTCGCCCCCAATGTGCCGATTAAGGATATGGGGACGACCTCGGCAAAAGTCCTTGGAACGGATCAGCCTTTCGACCACTACCATGAACTGGATTATAAATTCAACTGGCACTGGTAACTTTCCGTTCCCGTTCGTTCGGGGACGGCTCTGCGCCCGAATTGTTCCGCCCCGTCTCCGCACTTTCTTCCTGAAAAGCAAAACCGCGTTAGAAACGATTCTAACGCGGTTTTCAGTGCCCAGGACAAGACTCGAACTTGCACGAACTAAACGTTCACTACCCCCTCAAAGTAGCGTGTCTACCAATTTCACCACCTGGGCCTTACCTCCGAATTTCGGATTTCGGGTGTGCAAATATAGGGTATAAATTTTAATCCGCCAAATTTTCAGGACGGTTAATGGCAATTTTTGTGCTTCTTCGGTTCTCTTATTCGGAAACGGGGCCGTTTCTCCGCCCTGCGGCGGCAAGGCGGGCCGGCCGGCCTGCGGTACGACGTGCATCGAATCCTCCGGCGGCGCCCCGGAACTACTCCCCGTGCTGCGGGGAGAGGACGAGCATGCCTGCGGGTCTTCGCGCGTCTTCCGGCAGCGAGACACCCGCTATCGGCGCGATGCCTGCGGCGCTCCGGCCCGGAGCGGGCGTGTAGGTGCGGCCCGTAATCAGGCTCAGGGCCTTGGCGAGCATCGGCTCCTCAGGTCCGAAATCCACCAGTCTGTTGTTCCAGTCGGCGACCGCATAATCGACCGCGAGTCCGGCCGGATTCACCGTCTCCTTTTTGGCGTTGTAGCCTTCGAACGTGATCGGGGCCAGTTCGTACGAATAGTCGCCGTCGTCGAACTTGTCGATCTCCATGCCCACGTTCTTGCCGTTGGTCTTCTCGCCGATCAGCGTCACGCCGATGTCGATTCCCCTCAACCCGTTGATGACCGCTTCGCTCGACGACGCCGTGCTGCCTGTCGTCAGCACATAGATGTTCTGCAGGCCGAGGGCGTACTGCTTGAGGTCCGCCCCGTAGTAGTCGCCGTAGCTGAAATTCTCGTAAAAGAGCGCTTTCTCCCGATCGTACGTATTGCCCGTCTGCTTCTGGGTTTTCGCCGGATCGGCCATGCGGCTGTCGTTGTAGCGGTAATACTGGAAAACCTTGCCGTCGCATTTTTCGCCTGCGATGCACGTCGCCAGCATCTTTGCCGAAATCACGTGTCCGCCGCCGTTGTAGCGCAGGTCGAATACCAGATCGGTGATTCCCGCGTCGCGGAACTTCCGGAGGGAATCCAGCAGGTCGTCGTCATATGCCGCGTCGAACCCGTTGTAGACCATGTAGCCGATCTTGTGCTCACCCTCCTCGATGACCTCCGCGCGGAGCACCGGGTTCGGGTAGAGCCGTTCCGCCGTGAGGGTGGTCTCTTCACCCGTCTCCCGGACTTTGAAGAGGACCGACGCGGCTCCCGAAGGGCTTGTCAGCCGCTTGTATACGGGGGTGTATTCGCTCTCCGAATCGGCGATCTCGGCGCCGTCTATCTCCGAGAAGATCGTGCCCCGTCTGAACCCCGCCTTGTCTGCCGGGGAGCCGGGATATACCGCCATCACGTAAAACCCGGCCTTCCCCGTGTTGGAGAACCGGACCACCCCCAGCCGGGCGAATCCGAACCCGTATTCCGTCTCCTTGCGGACGCCGTGATTGACGCCGCGCGTTTTCAGCTCCGTGGCCGCGCGGCTCCGGGCTTTGCGGGTGATGTAGGAGTAGAGGTTGTAATAATTCTGTCCCGCTCCGTCCGTATACCTCTTTTTGTCGAGGGTGTTGGAGGTCATCTCCAGCAGGGTCCTCGTCAGGAAGTTGTCTTTGTCGGCGGCGTATTCGATCGTCAGGTCGCGGGTCATCTGCCCATACTCGCCGTTCCATAGATAGCGTTCAGCCAGATAGCTGTCTATCTTGTCGTTGTACGACTCCGTGGTTCCCGTGCCGCCGTTCCCGGCCGTATCTTTGGCGCAGGAACCCGCCGCCAGCGCCGAAAGGAGCGCGGCGGCCCATGCGCAGTGAATTATTCTCATCTGTCGAATTTTTTATCCGCTAAAGGTAGCGATATTTTTCTATTTCCTCTTGCCGAAGTCCATTTCGCCGAACAAATAGCCCGCCCCGCCGATGCGGTCGATCACGAACAGCACGTAACGGATATCCACGGCTATGTTGCGGCAGATCGTCTCGTCGAAGGCCACGTCGCTCATCGTCGAACGCCATGTGCGGTCGAAGTTCACGCCGACCAGCTCGCCCCGTGCGTTAAGGATCGGCGATCCGGAGTTGCCGCCCGTGGTGTGGTTCGTGGCGAGGAAGCAGACGGGCACCGTCGTGCGGCCGTCGATCCGCGTGGCCCAGCGTCCGTACTCCTTCGAGGCGTGGATGTCGCGCAGCGCCTGTGGAATGTCGTAGTCGTAGATGTCGGGGTTGTCCTTGGCGATGATGCCGTCGATCGTGGTCCGGGGCTTGTGATACTCGCCGTCGGCGTATTCGTACCCCGCCACGTGTCCGTAAGCCACGCGCAGGGTCAGGTTGGCGTCGGGGAAGAACGCCCGCCCGGCATCCCACTCGCGCAGTCCCTTGATGTAGGCGGTGTAGAGTTCGTTGAGCCGTGCGCTGTTGAGGTTGCGCAGCGAGCGGGTGCCCAGCAGCCATTCGATATGGTCCTGCATCCGCTTGGCGCCTCTGGCCAGCGTATTGACCGCCGTGGTGTCGGAGCCTTCCCATACGCCGCTGAAAATCCGTTCGGCGAAGGCTTCGGGCGATCCTGCGGCTGCTGCGCCCGCGAGGAACTCCGGCGCCTGATACTGGACTGGACAGCGGCGCGCGTACTCGCCGAAGAGGTATCTGTAAAGGGCGCGCTCGGTCGCTTCGCGCTGTGCGAAGACCGCTTCGGCCCGCTCCGCGGCGGTGTAGCGCTTGGGCAGGGCGTCGAGCGTCTCGCGGGTGATCTCGCGTGCGAAGTAGGCGTCCGCGATGCGGGCGTATTCGGCCTTCAGGTCGGCCACGACGCTGCGGTATTCGGGTTTGTCCTGCGCCCACGCCGCGAAGTCCTCTTCGTAGGCGCGCTTCGAAGCCACCGTGCCCAGCCGGTTGATGCCCAGCACTTCGCCCTGCCATTTCTTCCATGCGTTGGCGATCGAGGCGTGCTTGGCGGCGTAGTGGATGCGCAGCGCCGGATCGCTCTGCTGCGCCGCCGAGATGATGTCGAGACGGCCCGTGCGGACGGCGATTTTCGCCGGGTCCGAACGCTCGGCGATGTAGGCCACGGCGTCCGAGAGAATGTACTCCTGCGTGTTGCCGGGGAAGCCGTAAATCATCGTGAAGTCGCCCTCTCCGACCCCCGCGGTCGAGATTTTGAAATGCCGCTTGGGTTTGTAGGGCACGTTGTCGGGCGAATAGGCCGCGGGTTTGTTGTCCCTGCCGGCATAGATGCGGAACAGCGAGAAGTCGCCCGTGTGGCGGGGCCAGATCCAGTTGTCGGTGTCGCCGCCGAACTTGCCGATCGACGAGGGCGGGGCGGCCACCAGACGCACGTCGTCGAACTGCTCGTAGACGAACAGGAACTGCTGGTTGCCGTAATACATCTGCTCCACGGCGGCCTTGTAGCCCTTGCCTTCGGCCTCGGCTCTGCGGACGATCTCCTCCTGCGTCTGGCCTGCGGCCAGCCGATCGGTCACCTCCTCCATGCGGACGAGGAATTTCACGTTGAGCTTCTCGTTGGGCAGCTCTTGGGCGCGCGACATGGCCCAGAATCCGTGGGTCAGGTAGTCGTGCTCGACGCTCGAATGCGACTGTATGGCGTCGTAACCGCAGTGGTGGTTGGTCAGCAGCAGTCCTTCGGCCGAGATCAGCTCGCCCGTGCAGCCGCCGTCGAACAGCACCACGGCGTCTTTCATCGAAGCCTTGTTGATCGAATAGATGTCTTCGGCCGTGAGGCGGAATCCTTTGGCGCGCATGTCGTCGATGCGCTGCGAAATCAGGCTTGGGAGCCACATGCCCTCGTCGGCCGAGGCCGCGAGTGCGAAAAGCGAACAGATGAGGGTAAGCAGTGTGCGTTTCATTATTGCAGAAATTTTTCCAATTCGACGTAAACTTTCTGGATCGGCAGTCCCATGACGTTGTAAAACGAGCCGTTGATCTTCTCGATGGCGGCGTAGCCGATCCACTCCTGAATGCCGTAGGACCCCGCCTTGTCGTAGGGGGCGAAGGTGTCGAGGTAGTAGCCGATCTCCTCCTCCGAGAGGGGCCGGAACCAGACGCCGCTTTCGGCCGAGAAGGTGTGCATGCGGCCGGCGGTGCGCAGCGTCACGCCCGAAACGACCGTGTGTCGGCGTCCCGAAAGGCGGCGGAGCATCTGCGCGGCCTGCCCGCGGTCGCAGGGCTTGCCCAGCACCTCGCCGTCGGAGATCACCACCGTGTCGGCCGTCAGCAGAATGTCGCTGGGGCCGAGCGGCGCGGGGTAGGCCTCGCTTTTGAGCCGCGAGAGGAACAGCGGCACCTCTTCGGCGGGCAGTGAGTCGGGGTAAATCTCCTCGCACTCGTATTTCGGAGCCGGTTCGTAGGGCAGGCCGCAGCCCGTCATCAGCTCCCTGCGCCGCGGCGACTGCGACGCCAGCAGCAGGCGGTAGGGTTCGAGTTTATCTTTCAGCAGCATGGTCTTGTTTTTAGGGTCTTATTATTATAATGTTATATGCGGTTTTTGCTGTATCGCCTCTCGGCCGCCGCCTTTGGCGGCGTTTGCAAATCCGGTCCGCCCCGGAAGGGCTTCCTGCCGCCGTGCGGCGAAACCGGCGATGCGGAGCGTCGGAACGAAGGGCGCATAATCGTCTTTTTATCGGTGCGGAGTCTGTCTCCGCGTCCGTCAGCGTATGTCGAAATTCAGCAGTTCGCGCCCTTCGAGCACGGCCCGCAGGTTGTCGCCGGGGCTGACCGGTCCCACGCCGGCCGGCGTGCCGGTGTAGATCAAATCGCCCATGCGCAGGGTCATGTACCGCGATACGGCGGCGATGATGCGGTCCACCGTAAAGAGCATCTGCCGCGTGTCGCCCGTCTGGCGGGTCTGGCCGTTCACCTCCAGCGTGAAGCGCAGCTTCTGCACGTCGCCGCCCAGCTCCTGCAAAGATACGAATTCCGGCGAAATCGCCGCTGAGCGGTCGAACGCCTTGCTGCGCTCCCACGGCAGACCTTCGGCGGCGGCCTGCCGCTTCAGGTCGCGGGCCGTGAAGTCGATGCCCAGCCCCACCTCCTTGTAATAACGGTGTGCGAAACGCTCGGCGATGCTCTTTCCCACGCGGTCGATGCGCACCACCAGCTCGCACTCGTAATGCACCTCCTGCGAAAATGCGGGAATGTAGAACGGGTCGTTGTTGCGCAGCAGCGCCGTGTCGGGTTTCAGGAACCAGATCGGCTCCGGGGAACACTCCCCGCAGCCCGGCCGGTTCCGTTCCGGCAGAGTCTCCGCTCCGCCCCCGGCTTGCGGCGACGGTTCTGCCGTGCATCCCGTATTGCCCCCGTCCAGCCGGGGGAGTTCTGCCGTGCACTCCGTGGCATTGCCGATCTGTCTCAGTCCTGACGGATACTCCGTTCCGTCCCCGGCTTGCCGAGACCGTTCGGCCGGGTCTTCCGCCCCGCCCCTTATCAGGTGGTTCAGCTCCTCGGCGTGCGCGGCGTAATTGCGTCCTATGCAGATGATTTTCATGGTTTTCCGTTACTGTTTGTTGTGATCGTACCGCTGCGCCCGGACCAGCATCCAGACGACGTAGACCGGAA
>ERZ827108.2884-NODE-2884-length-16151-cov-7.810139_pt1 | contig 16151 bp, 13 predicted proteins | sample MGYA00519921_ERZ827108 | MGnify/ENA primary metagenome ERZ827108 (study PRJEB31778, sample SAMEA3449258) | human gut metagenome | biome: human gut; feature: human-associated habitat; material: faeces | place: United Kingdom | collected 2010/2012 ... | reverse complement strand
CATGTTGTTTTGCGGTTGCCTCCTTCCTCTTCAAACAGAAACAATTGTTTACAAAATGTTGCACTACGTTATTTGCGCCGGAAATAGCCAGCTCAAGGGTTCCGTATTTCCAAGCAAAGGATTAGAATAAAAAACGTAGCAACCTCTGGAAATGCTTGCATTTCCAGGATAAATCAGCAGTACAACGGAAAGGAAAAGGGGAAATGAGTACAACAAGTCCTATCAGGAAAGAAGAGGATTTGCAGCGGTTCCGAAACTACTATTTGGAAAAAGGAAAGATGAGAAATTACTTATTAATAGTGGTTGGATTGAACACAGCGCTGCGCATTGGAGATGTATTAAGTTTGCAGTGGAAAGATGTTTATGACTACAAGCGTAGAAGATTTCGAGCACATTTGCAGGTGGTAGAACAGAAAACCGGCAAAACGAATCAAATTGCACTGAATGACTGCGTTTTGCATGCATTGCGGCAATGCTACAACGGCCAAAAAGCAGACGAATATTTATTTTATAGTGCATGTCATAAAAATCAGCCGATCAGCCGCAGCCAAGCTTGGAGAATTGTGCGGCAGGCAGCAGAGGAGACAGGGTTAGACGGCAATGTCAGCTGTCATTCTTTGCGCAAAACATTTGGTTATCATGCATGGAAACAAGGTGTTCCGCCAGCTATGCTGATGATGATCTACAACCATTCATCGTATCAGATTACAAAGCGTTATTTAGGGATTATACAAGAAGAAAAAGATGATGTTTTTTACCACGTGCAATTATAAGACATCAAAACATATTCAAAAAGAAAAGAACCCTAGGCAATTAAAAGTGCAAGAATTGCTTATTGGGATAATATACAAGTGACTGTGCCGATAAAATTATTTTAATGAGATCAATATAATGTATAAAGAAGTGTTTTAGGACACAATGTGTTGTGGAATCTCAAAAAAACAAAAAATGCACAAGTTTTTTTAGAAAAAGGGTTAAGTTCTCAGCAAATCAACCGATATTGTTATTGTAATAAAAAATGCAACATTTTGTAAACGAGGGTTTCTGTTTTGCGAAAGGAGGCAACGATCTAAAACTTAAATTCATGATATCTACGATACGGCACAGTCGTTTTCTTGATATCGACACTGATATGATGGATTTTTCCGGAAATATCTTAACTTTTATTTTCACTGGGGCGAACGGATTCACCCCAAACTCAAAACAAGGAGGTAACTACTATGATAGTACAACACAATATTACAGCAATGAACTCCAACAGAATGTTGGGCTTAACAACTAACTCACTTGCTAAATCTACTGAGAAGCTTTCTTCCGGTTATAGAATCAACCGTGCAGCTGATGATGCAGCAGGTCTTTCTATTTCTGAGAAGATGAGAAAGCAGATCCGTGGTTTGGATCAGGCTTCTACAAACGCAGAAGATGGTATTTCCGCAGTACAGACTGCAGAGGGTGCTTTGAACGAAGTTCACTCTATGCTTCAGAGAATGAACGAATTGGCAGTTCAGTCTGCTAACGGTACAAACTCTGAGTCTGACCGTACAGCTATCCAGAACGAGATTGATCAGTTGACAACTGAAATTGATCGTGTATCTGAGACAACAAAGTTCAATGAGACTTATTTGTTGAAGGGTGATAAGAGCCTGACAAAGAAGTATACTTATAGTTATGGTACTGCAACAAAAACAAAAGACGGTACTGCAACAGCAAACGCAGCCGCAAATGGTCTTTCATATACATTTACGGGAGCTAAGAAAGATACATTAACTTCAACAGAACTTCAAGATGAAGAAAATGAATTATTAATGTCTTTACGTGATCAGGGTGTGAAAATTGATGCAAGTCATGATGGAAATGGTGAAACGTTCAAGTTGTCATTAACAGGAGATGCAGCCAATAAGTTTACAGTATCTTCAACGGACAATATTACTTTTACGATTACAGATAAAAATAATACGTCTTTGGGTACAATAAAAGTTACTGACGCTTCTGCATTAACTACAGATGGCGAGAAAAAATCTGCAACTGTTATCGCAAGTTCTATTACAGCTGCTCAGGGTTCAAACACCTTGAAATATTATGATAAGGACGGAAATTCTATTCCTGAAAATGCTCTATCTAAATATTTCACCAAGACAGCAGCCGGTATTGCAGCTAAACCAGATGCGCCAACATTATATGATGCTGTTGGTAATAAAGTTGCAACCGCTGATTTAGATTTAACGGCAATTTCTAGCTTACAGGATCTTACCGCTGACTTAACAGTAAAACTTCATGTGGGTGCAGATGCCACAGCTAACAACCAGATCACTATTAACATTGCAGCTATGAGTGCAAAGGGTCTTGGTGTTAATGGTCTTAAAGTTGATGGAACAGATGATACAAACGCTCGCAACGCAATCGATACCATCAAGGAATCCATCCAGAAAGTATCTGATCAGCGTTCCGCACTTGGTGCAGTTCAGAACCGCTTAGAGCACACAATCTCTAACTTGGATAACGTTGTTGAGAACACCACATCCGCTGAGTCTCGTATCCGTGATACAGACATGGCAGAAGAGATGGTTAACTACTCCAAGAACAACATCCTTCAGCAGGCTGGTCAGTCTATGCTTGCACAGGCTAATCAGGCAAACCAGGGTGTATTGTCCTTGCTTCAGTAATTAACCGAAGATTCATTGTTTTCGAATCGTTCAAACAGAAACATATTTTTATTACAAAATGGAAGAGGAAGTCGTTTCGGCTTCCTCTTTTTGCTATTTGACTATTATTCTATTAACGTAATTCATGTTATTAAGACATTTCTACTCGCTCCGGCACTGAACACTGACAAGGCATCACCAGATAGCGATCAAGCCTTTTCGTCTTGTCCGATCAATACCCTTTTCCCTTCAAAGGCAAATCCGTAATGCCGGATCCGATCTGCTGATATTCCCTGCGCTAACAATTCTGCGTCATAATTTTTCTCGGTAATTTGGTCTAATGCGGACTGAACAGCCTCCTCCAGAGTTTCCTTTCTCATCCGGCTGCACACCTTAAATTCAATAATGATCGCAGGATATTTCTCACGCTCCTGCGGAATCATCATAATATCGTACCTTCCAAATCCGCTCTCCCGGTTAGACCGTATCATGTAGATACCTGAACGTTCTGCGATCAACCCGAGCACAAATCCGTGATAAAAACGCTCCGGCTCCGGATCGCTTCCATGTTGACTTCCCACGTCAAAATAGCTGAATGTGGCAAGAGCAACTTTATTCATATAATAATTCATTGCTTCCAGATCACCAGCAATCAAGGCTTTCATAAAGTAACCATAGTTCGCATCTTGATTTTGAAACCAATTCTGAAACATTGTTGTAAACATACTAAGCGTTTCAACATTTGTTATATCCAACGTATACCACGGCTCTCTTGTAATGCCGCGATAATCAACCTGTTTCACTTTCAGATATCCGCTGGCAAGCAGAAGACTCCAAATGGCATTTACGTTATGATCTAACTGATTATACACGATCTGCTCATCGAAATTTACGATGATCTCCTGTCCGTTCAAAAGATCCTCCATCTTCTCTTTCACATCGGCAGATGACGTCCGGATCAGTCGGCTCACAAGACCATTGGAGCTGGTGGATGCCCAGTATGGATATAATTTGCGTTCGTCCAGATAATTTGTAATGGACCACGGATTGTAAATATCTCTGTGTTCCCCAAACGTAAAACCGTCATACCACTGTTTCACTTCTTCCTTTTTATCTCCCATACCATACTCATCCAGTGCAGCAAAAACTTCTTCCTCCGTAAAACCGAAACAATCTGCATACAGATTAGAAGTCGTCGTCACGACACGTAAGTTATTCAGGTCAGAGAAAATACTCTCCTTGGATACCCGCGTTATTCCCGTCATAATAGCACGCTCTAAATAAGGATTCGTCTTAAATGTCGCATTGAACAGGCTTCTCACAAAAGTTGTAAATTCATCCCAGTATCCCTGAACATACGCCTCCTGCATCGGCGTATCATATTCATCCAAAAGAATAATGACTTTCTTACCATAATAGCGTTCCATCCATTCGGACAGATTCCTCAAGGAATCCTGTGCCATAACATCATCCATATTTACTATTGTACCATCGTATAATTCACGCTCATTCTCACTAAAAACATCTTCTCTCATGAGATACCTGTTTCCTCTGTATAGCCTTGCAATCTCCTGTTTGATCTGAGTTTTGGCATCCTCCAGGTTTCCGGCTTTCACAGCAGCAAAGCTCAAAAAGATCACAGGATACGCTCCCTGCAATTTCCGATATGTCTCATCCTGCCAGATAGAAAGTCCTTCAAACAGATCTGCTCGGTTGGCATATTTTTTTGAAAAGAAACATTCCAACATACTCATATTTAATGTCTTACCAAAGCGGCGCGGGCGTGTGATCAATGTTACAACATCCCGATTTGCCCACCATTCTTTTATAAAATTTGTTTTATCTACAAAAAAGCAATCCTGCTCCCTCAGATCAGAAAAGCCTTGTATTCCTATACTAATCGTCTTTTTCATATGCCCACCTGCTCTCCTGTCGTTATCTATTTATGATTTTGACCCAATATCATATTTATTACATTATAACGGCATTCCCCAAAGGTTACAAGACAAATCACCCATTCCATCCACCCAAGATCACCTGTTTTATGGTGCAGGATCTTTTTGTGTTTTGACTATTATGCCGCTAAAATAATTCTACCCGCCCCAGCAATAGATCAATCAAATTACAGTGAAATATGCCGTCTTCGTCATAAAAATGATGTGGTATATCCAATCGCACAATAATCTTCTTAAAGAAATCCTTCGTCAGCATTAGTGATGCTTTCTCCGATGACACTTTCCTATCATTCTCCATCTGAAATGCCGACTGAATATATATTTTTCGGTCCATATCATTCACTACAAAATCAATCTCTCGCTGCGTATTTTTCCTAGCGGTCCGGTCCGTCACAACCCCCACATCCACACTATATCCGCGCCGCAAAAGTTCGATATAAATGATATTTTCCATGATATGCCCCGGGTCGAATTGACGATAATTTAACCGTGCATTTCGCAAGCCAACGTCAACATAATAATACTTATTCGGATACTCAAAATATGATTTACCCTTGATGTCATATCTTTTCACCATCGAAATCAAAAAGGAGTCTTTGGTATGGGTAATATAATTAGATACCAACGCCGAATGGATCTTTTCTCCCCGCATACTCGTCAACGCATTTGCAATATTCGTAGGATTTGTCAATGAACTGATCTGCGAAGCCAAAAAATCCAAAATATTGTTCAGTATATCTTCACGTGTGATCTGATTGCGCTCCACGATATCTTTAATGTACACTTCATCAAATAAAGTGGACAAATATTCTTTCTTTTCCCGCTCATCCTCCATTGTCAGAAGCCGCGGCATCCCACCATATAGCATGTAACTATCCAACGCCTTACGTTCATCACCGCCAACCGCTGCATAAAACTCCGCAAAAGAAAGCGGATATACATGAATCTGCGTTGCACGTCCGCGAAATTCCGTCGCAATATCCTTTGATAATCCCTTTGAATTACTCCCTGTCACATACACATCCAAATTGTCATATGCCTTCAGCTCGTTCAACATATCATAAATAGTAACCGGGATTCCTCCATTTTCTTCGTCGACTACACTTGTAGTGAACTGTACTTCATCGACAAACAGATAATACTGCTCTTTCGGCTTATCACAAATAATCGACTCCACGTACTCACAAAGTGTGATAGGATTTCGATACTTACTATATCTTCTCTGATCCAATGAAATCTTAATAATATGACTTTCTTCGACTCCCTGCGCCAGCAAATACGCATAAAATAGTTCAAAAAGAATGACGGACTTGCCACAACGACGTATTCCTGTAAGTACCTTGATCTCACCATTCCACATGGTGTGTATCAGCCGATCGATATAGTTATCTCGTTTCATATATGTTCTTGCGTTAATCATAGTCTCACCTCGTCCTTTTTATATTTTCACCGTAAACTTGCGACGTTATCGTCATAACTTTACTACATTATATCAACATATGTACCATTTATCAAACAAAATCGCATCTTCGCCATTTGCTATTTGCTTTATTATTCCCAAATTTCTATTTATTTTGCAAGGGAGCAACAGGTCACAAGTATCACCGTAAACTTACGACGCAAACGGCACAAACAATACATCTGATTTTGTTCACCCATAATTTGTATTTCTGAATTTCGTATTTCTGAATTTCATATTCCTAAATTTCATATTTCTATATTTCATATTTCTAAATTTCGTATTTTTATATTTCAAGCATCTATACTTCATATATCGTTCCTTCCTCACGTCATAACGGCAATAAGCCCTTAATTTTTGCTACATACGAGCAAAATGCAACACTTTGTAAACTTTTGTTTCATTATTGTACGAGAGGAGGCAGCTCAAAATCAATGAAAACTCATGACATAATGAGCACTTGTGTTCATCTTAAAAGTTTCTGCGAAACTCCATTCTGCGCCAAATCAAGCACAGAATACCAAGTCTGGCACAATCGGCACAGTCCATTTCTCATTATTCATGAAACAATTAATTAATCCACCGGGGCGAAAGGATTCACCCCGAACATTTAACACAAGGAGGTAACTACTATGATAGTACAACACAACATTACAGCGATGAACGCTAACAGAATGCTTGGCATGACAACAAATTCTCTTTCTAAGTCTACAGAGAAACTTTCTTCCGGTTACAGAATCAACCGTGCAGCAGATGATGCAGCTGGTTTGACAATTTCTGAGAAGATGAGAAAGCAGATCCGTGGTTTGGATCAGGCTTCTACAAACGCAGAAGATGGTGTATCTGCAGTACAGACTGCTGAAGGTGCTTTGACAGAGGTTCACAGCATGTTACAGCGTATGAACGAGTTGGCAGTACAGGCAGCTAACGGAACAAACAGTCAAGATGACCGTAAAGCCATTCAGGATGAGATTTCACAGCTTACTACTGAGATTGATCGTGTATCTGAGACCACAAAGTTCAATGAGACATATCTGTTAAAGGGCGAGGCTGCGGGCAATACTACTCCTAAGAAAATCAATGCTCACGATGCAGGATTAAAGGGTACATTGGTAGATAATAATGACGGTACTGCTACATTTACGGTTGCAGCATTAAATAATGGTGATAAAGTTACAATTGCCGATACCGAATACACCATTGGGGCAGCTGGTGCTGGAACTGCCGCAGCAACTACATTTACTGGAACAACTGGCATTACCGTAACAGGCACCTACAGTGGAACAACAGACGCGGTTTACACATACGATGGTACTAACTGGAAAGATGCAACAGGCACTACTATCAATTTAGCAAATGTTGGTCTTACTGTTAATCTGGGCGGTAAGACCCTTGCAAATGGTGACAAAATCACTGCGACGGCAGCTACAGCCGGCACAGCTCCTGCAGGTAAGATTACTGCAGACGAAGCATACACCAAAATGGTCGATGAACTTATAAAAGCCAGCAGTATCGGCACTGACACTGCAGCACAGGTAACAAATACTAATAACGTATTTACTATTACCAAGGGATCAGCAAATGTCACGAAAAGCCTTTCCTTTAATCTGCATGTAGGTGCAGATGCAGATATGACAAACAAGATCAATGTAAATATTGATGCAATGTCTGCAGCTGGTCTTGGCATCAAAGGTATCGACGTTACAGATGCAACAGGCGTTAAAGCAACATATGCGATTGATGCAATTGCTGATGCTATTTCTACCGTATCTTCTCAGCGTTCCGCTCTTGGTGCCGTTCAGAACCGCTTAGAGCACACTATCGATAACTTGGATAACGTTGTTGAGAACACCACATCCGCTGAGTCTCGTATCCGTGATACAGATATGGCAGAAGAGATGGTTGCTTACTCCAAGAACAACATCCTTCAGCAGGCTGGTCAGTCTATGCTTGCACAGGCAAATCAGGCAAACCAGGGTGTATTGTCCTTGCTTCAGTAATTAACCAAGGATTCATTGTTTTCGTATCGTACAAACAGAAACATATTTTTATTACAAAATGGAAGAGGAAGTCGTTATGGCTTCCTCTTTTTGCGATCAATATATTTGTTTTTATATATTTCTCTTACAATCATTACTGTCATACGTTATTATATATTTATACTACTCTACGGATCCAAGCTAGTTATTTCTCATGAAGCTATATCGTCAACCATTCATAAGGCTCTTTGCATGATTTTTCCGTTGAATCTACTGACAATCTCTTTTATAATGATATTAGAGTGACGTCCTTATTATGGAAATATGCATGCATACGCTATAACATTGTTTGCATGAATTTCTAAATTATTCGTAAATTAATTTTGAAATTCTCACTATAAGATAAGGAGGGTTACTTGAATACAGAGATTACAAACGCCATAAATGCTTCGAAAGACAAGGCACAATATGACACGCATGCAAAACGCCTATTGTCTCAAAAAATCATACTGGCACATATTTTGGTAAAGGTAATTGACGAGTTCAAAGACATGAAGCCAGAACAAGTCATGGCTTATATCGAGGGTGATCCCATAATTGGAACAATTCCTGTAGATCCCGGATTGACAAAAATCATGATCAATATTGTAATGATTGGGATTGCCAAAGAACTGCCAAAACATGAAGAAAAATATGAACTGCATCGGCTTATCGCTGCTTTATTGTCTAATCAATTAAATGAGCAACAAAGGCTCGCGATATTGGAATCAGAATATAATATCCCGATTAACACCGATTTTAGAAAGGACGTGAATGTTATGTGCAATCTTGGACAGGGAATTGAGGATAGAGCAATTGCCGAAACAACAGCAAAAATCATTTTAAATATGTATCACAGTGGCTATTCCCTTGCCCAAATTGCAGATGCTGTTGAGATGACAGAGACCGAAGTTTTGGATATTATAACCTCTGCCTCTGCCTGAACAACCGGTCAGATGCCCTATAGGCATGCTATCACCTTTTCACGCACATCTTCCATATGTGCATCCACAATTCCAAAATCCATTTCTTTATAGCTCCACGCTGCGCGGCCGATATGATACCTATCAAACACCTCGCTGATAGCCTGATACCACTGTAACGTATCCTCCGTTGAGGCAAGATTGATCACCCCATATTCCCCGCAATACAATGGCACGTTTCTTTCCTCCGCTACTGCTAGTGCATCCGCAAAGAACTGCTCAAAAAAACTGCTGCCGAATAAACATTCTTCCTGTTTTACCGGTTCGAGCATAATTTCATTATTCGGCAAATACTTTTTGGTCAATTTCTTAATCTCATCAACCGTCTTGTGCAAAGCCATCCTAAAATCTTCCGGCATTCCATCAACCCAGTATCCACCCTGATGAGTAAATATTAACGGCTCGTAGCAATGAAAATTATATACGATATTTTCATCTGCCGGTGCAGCCAGTGAGCGTACTGCCAAAACACAATTGTTCCAATAACCACCGATCAATATCTTCGTCGTTGGAGCCATCCGGCGAATCCGACGAATACATTCCTGTGAAATTTGATTCCAGCGATCCATTGTGTTTTTATCAGTCACCTCATTTAACAATTCAAAAGCAACATGATCTCCGTATTTTGCATACCGTTTAGCCATCTCCTCCCACAGGCTGTAAAACATTTCCTGGTACTTGCTATTGTCAAAAAAGCCCGCTTCCTTTTCCCCCTGATCAAAGGAATAACCCGCCGTCTTATGCAGATCGAGGATAATATTCAAACCATATTTTCTGCACCAATGAATAGCCTTCCTGACATACTCAAAGCCGCTTTCTATAAATGTACCATCCTGATCCTGCAAAACATTATAGTCTATCGGCAGACGCACATGATCAACTGGCCAATCACTAATTCGCTTAATATCTTCCTCAACAATAAAATGCTCTAGTCTGTCTTTGCTATAGTCACATTGTGACAACCATCCACCCAAATTCACGCCGTGCTCAAATCCAATCCATCGTCTCATAGTAATCACCATTCCTTTCCAAAATAATCGCAATGATCATTTCCTGATAATGCATTCATCACCGGAATTATCATTCATCGTCTGTACTCATCATAGTAATTTTTGAAGTAATATGATATAATATTTCCGAGATAAATATCATAAAACCTATTCTTATTTCAACAGTAATTACGAAAAAAGCATATTTTGTATGCTTAGGAAAGGACTGGGCTAATTATGACCGTTAAGCAAGAATTAAACCAACTGCTGTATAAGCAGCAGGAAGAATCCTATTCTCATATTTCCATAGAAGAGGAGTTTGCTTTTTACCGCAATATTGCAAACGGAAACCTGGATGTGCTGCAAGGAGACCTTTTGACTGAAAACCGCGAACATATGGGTATTCTTTCGCATAATCCGCTGCAAAACCGCAAATACCACCTTGTCATTTTAGTTGCTATGATTACACGTTTTTGCATTGAACGCGGCCTTGAACCCGAAGAATCCTACACATTAAGCGATCTATTTATCCGCAAAATAGATTCCGCCATATCAGAAAAGCAACTCGAAACAATCAAGATTGATGTGATCACAGAATTCACAAACACCATGCACGCCATCAAGCAGGGCAAAAATTACTCCTACCATGTACGCCATGGAATCGATTATATCAGTAAGCATATTACGGAATCGATATCCGGCGTAGATGTTGCCAACGCTCTCGGACTGAACCGCGACTATCTGTCCCATCTTTTTCAAAAAGAAACAGGATGCCCGCTACAGAGGTTTATCCTCCGTAAAAAATGCGAAACATCCTGTTATATGCTTAAAAACAGTTCTATCAGCTGCACAGACATAAGCTCATTTCTCGGCTTTGCTTCTTGCAGTCATTATATAAAATGTTTTCGTGAAGAATACGGCATCACCCCCGGCAAATACCGCACACAAGGAGATTTTTAAGTCAAGCACTATTCCGTTGCTTCTGGCTTATTTATCTCCGGTTTTGATCAAAATATGTGGATTTTAACCACAAGACCCGATCGCTTCCGACACGCTTTATCTCTGGTTTTAATCCTATTTAACAAGCACTGCCTATGCAATCTCGTGATTACTGTTACTGGCACAGTTTTCCGACAATCTGATTGATATCCTTGCCGTTTGCCTTACCTTTTAACTCAGCCATAACAGCCTTCATGATCTGACCTTTATTTTTAGTAGCGATCACATCTGCAAACTGTGTCTTTAACACTTCCTCAATTTCCTCCGGTGACATCATCTTCGGAGCATACTCCTTGATCACATCCAATCGAGCCTGATACTCTGCTTTCAGATCCTCACGGTCTGCCGGACAACTGTCCACCTGTTCCTGCGCTGTTTTTTCTTCTTTTATAATAGCGCGGTCTACCAATTCTTCCGGAATATCGTCTCTCTTTCCTTCATCAATAGCAAGTTTCTTTACTGCAGAAATCAAAGATGAAATCGTATCCTTTCGTGCTTTATCTCTTGCCTTCATTGCTGCTACCATATCGCTCTGTAATTTTTTGAACTCCATAATAATCCTCCATTTCTCTGACAATACCATATCGTCTGCCAGACACAACGTTTCAAGCGTTTGCTTTCATTCGCCTCAATACACCAATCTAGCTATGCATATCCAGCGTAACTTCCTCTTCAAAGGATATTCCCTTTTTGGTTGGAAGTCAAGTCACCTTCCCATATTCCCTGGCAGTCTTCTCATATAACTTTGCAGCTTTATGAACCATATTCCTTGGCAGTCTTCCCATATTCCTTGGCAGTCTTCTCATATAACTTTGCAGCTTTATGAACCATATTTCTTAGCAGTCTTCTTATATTCCTTAGCAGCCTTATGAACCATATAACTTGGCAGCCTTATAAACCATATTCCTTGGCAGCCTCTGCCTATAATTATTTTGTTTATTCTATTGTTATTTATTTCAATTCATTGTATATTATTTATGGTGCCTTATTTTGTACAAGTTACAAATATCAAGACGTCTATAAGCCATAACCTGCTTATATTTACAATTATATTGTGTGTATATTTTAGACTGAACAATTTTCATTCTACTTTATACCTTTAGGTTATGTAAAGAGGTGAAGAAATGTATAATATTGTTATATGCGATGATAATGAAATATTTTGTTTTCAGCTGGAAGACATTCTAAACAGAATATTTAAGGAGAGACCAACTCCTCCACGAATAACTATGTTTAATGAAGCTGAAAAATTAGAAGAATACATAGCAAATGACATGTCCATTGATCTTCTCTTCCTTGATATTGAATTCCATTCCGAATCGTTGAATGGAGTAAATATTGCACAGTTTTTGCGTGAACAGTCAGAAGGGCAAGCAACACAAGTTGTATTTGTTTCCTCTAAGAGTGAATATGCAATGCAATTATTTCAAGTGCGACCGTTAGATTTTATCATAAAGCCAATTGACTTTGATAAAATTTTACATGTAGTAAAAACGTATGAACGCCTATACGAAACTACCAATAAATATTTTTCATTTACTTTTAATAAAGTAAAACATTTTGCAGATTGCCGTAAAATTGTTTATTTCCAGAGTTCCGGCAGAAATGTCCGAATTGCAACAACGCATGGTAATCTATTATGTTATGATAAACTTTCCAAAATAATAAAGGAATTACCACCAAATCTGTTTGTGCAATTACATAAATCCTATATAGTAAATATAAGCTTTATTGTAGAATACAGCGCAAACGAAGTTGTGATGAGCGATGGTGTACATATACCGATCAGCTATTCCCGCAAAGAAGATGTACATAATTTTTTGAGATTAAATTATTAATTGTTGTACCTGTTTTTAAGGGAAAGGCATTATATTAGAAATCCATGTACGATAATCGCAAACAAACCCGGTAAACTTTCAGACTAAGGTGTCAATTACTTGAAATGAATGGTATTTTCATTATTTTGAATGTTCAGATAAGCTCTATTTCTCATATTCAAAAATTGACCATTTTATCAATGTAAACATTGACGCCTTTTTTCTGTAATTACCAGAAAACACCAGAAAGAAGGACTACAGATGAACTACTACTCTTTATTTTTTGATACCGTGATCAATATTGCCGGATACTTTATATTGGTTAGCTGTCTGAGTTTATTTTTACATGAGAAAAAAATAAACAAAACCTTCAAAAGCGCAGTAATTTGCACAGTGTGGTTCGTTATCTGGCTGATCAATACCTTTGGAAACAGCGTTAACCTTAACACATTTATTTCATTTGCAGGCTATATGCTAATCTGTCTTCTAATTTATAGAGGATCTGTAGCCAAAAAAATTTTGTCGACTGTTTTTGTCATGGCATTAAGCATTCTTTGCGAAGGTATTGTATTTTTAATAATGCAAAAAATCACAATTATCCCTTTTAACTATACTCTTGGTAGTGCATTTTCTGTACTGCTTTACTTTTTATTTGTAATATTCCTTAACCGCTTTTATAATATGCGTTCTTCCACGCCAATGCCTTTTCATATTTATTTTGCATTTATTATAATATTGGTGGGAAGCGTTGTTTTGTGTGATCTACTGGTCAATCTTGGCAATAAAAACGAAAATCTGACTATGCTTGCTATGGGGATCCTATGTCTTATAAATATGCTTATCTATTATATGATGGATAAGACCAATCAGATGTATCAGCAGGTACTGCAGCAAGAGGCTATTTCTCAACAAAATGAATTCTACATGCAGCAAATTGCTCTGACCAAAGAAGCCAGTAATCGTGTAAACGCTTTGCAGCATGATTTCAAAAACCATTGTCAAACTGTTGCTTACTACTTAGATTGTAAGCAGCCTGATAAAGCAAGTGAATATGTTTTAGGTTTATATAATATGGTTGTACCACGTAATCAATACATTAACTCTACCAATATTGCAGTTGACAGCTCAATCAATTTTTACCTATCAAAAGCAGCAAAGTTAAACACCAAACTTTCGTTATCTATAGCAGTTCCACCGGACATATTTGTTAGTGATCTGGATATTAGTATTACCCTTGGAAATCTGCTGAGCAACGCAATAGAAGCCCTAGAAAAATTACAAGACGATGCAGAGCGTAAACTTTCTGTATCTATCCTTTATAAAATGAGCACTTTGTATCTCGAAATTAAAAATACTTTTAGTGGATCTCTTAAGAAAATTGATAAGGTCACTTTTAAATCAACAAAAAAGGACTCCAGAAATCACGGTTATGGGTTATCTAATGTTAATGAAGTTGTGGAAAAATATGATGGGATTAGTTCCTTTACGACCGAGGGCAATTGGTTTATTGTAAATATCACCCTTTTTTCAGAAAAAAAGAACTCTCATCTTCAAGAATAATACAGTATCTTTTCAGAAAAAAGACTCTCAAATTCAAGAATAATATAGTATCTTTTCAGAAAAAAAACTCTCATCTTCAAGAATAATACAGTATCTTTTCAGAAAAAAGACTCTCAAATTCAAGAATAATATAGTATCTTTTCAGAAAAAAAACTCTCATCTTCAAGAATAATATAGTATCTTTTCTAATTATCATTTCCTTTTTTTTGTTATCTAATATATGATATTTTTGCAAAATTTGACCATTTTTTCGATATTTTGATTATCAAACCTTTTATTTTTGACATATAACCTTATATTTTTGACATATACCAAAAGTAGTACTTTTTTCCTGTTATAATATAAATGTAACAGCAAATCATCGGTTGGATATATCAAATATATTCACCCCGCTACATTTGAAAGGAGTCATTATGAAAAAACTTATTTTATTTGTAAGCAAAAACTTGTGCAACGTTGCTGTGTTTGCTGCAGCTTTTGCTGTAACAGCATCATGTTCACGTTGGTTTTACCAGGAAGAATTAGACGAGCAAGTAATGAGTTTAAATCGTTACCGCGATTAAAACATGATTGATCGTTTAGTGAATTATTTCCGATCCTTAGGATTGGTAGATGATTCCAATGACAAAATAATTAAATATGGATTGCGACGTGTATGTTTATTCCTAACTGATTTTGCAATAATTTTATTATTGTCGTATCTCTTAGGAAATATATGGGTGGGGATCTTGTTCGAACTAGCGTATTCCCTATTACGCATTTATGCAGGAGGCTTTCATGCATCAAAAGAAGCTTATTGTTTTGTTTTATCATACTCTAGCATAATCATAAGCCTCTGTCTGATAAATTACATGCACATATCAACTTTCTTGATGTTCATTGCTTGCATAACAATGTTCATTTCTATAGTTCTATTATCCCCCATAGAGCACAAGAACAAACCCTTGTGTAAGAAAGAACGGATAATATATCGCCGCAATACCATAATAATTCTCATTGCAGAATTAGGTGCACTTTTTTATTTTTATTGGAGTCATCAATTATTATTTGCAAAATCAATTTTAGCAGCCATACTTTTGGTTGGACTTGCTCAGTGGTTTGCATTGTTACAAAAGAAATTCTAATTATGTATTTCATCAATTAGAATACAAAATATTATTTGACATCTGGAGCTATCTCTCTATGATAGCTCCCTTTTCTTTTTAAAAGATTGAGGTGTGAAAAATCCTTTTTTGGATATTCTTTTTGTGCCGGGATATTTTAATCTTTTTGTGCCGGGATATTTTAATCTTTTTGTGCTGGGATATTTTAAGTTTTTTGTGCTGGGATATTTTAAGGCGATGCGGCGCATCGTTGATAGATATTATGGTCAAAAATTCAGAAAAATAGCCTGTCAGGGAAATTTAGGCCTTTTGACACTTAAGACACTTTAATCCTATTAATAAAAAAAGCTCATAGATAAACTATGAGCTTTTTACGTGAGACACGGGGGATTCGAACCCCCGACAACTTGATTAAAAGTCAAGTGCTCTACCAACTGAGCTAGTATCCCATCCGTCTTATAAAAGACGAATGCCCAGAACCGGAATCGAACCAGTGACACGCGGATTTTCAGTCCGCTGCTCTACCAACTGAGCTATCTGGGCATAATCAGATATTTCTATCCAATATCTAAGTAGCGGGGACAGGATTTGAACCTATGACCTTCGGGTTATGAGCCCGACGAGCT
>ERZ827108.2874-NODE-2874-length-16247-cov-5.664217_pt1 | contig 16247 bp, 24 predicted proteins | sample MGYA00519921_ERZ827108 | MGnify/ENA primary metagenome ERZ827108 (study PRJEB31778, sample SAMEA3449258) | human gut metagenome | biome: human gut; feature: human-associated habitat; material: faeces | place: United Kingdom | collected 2010/2012 ... | reverse complement strand
CGGGAGGTTCAGCGCCGACAACAACAGGGGTTTCCGGCGGGAACGGCAGCGCCGCGATTTCCGGCGTTGAAGCCGCGTTCCGTGCGAAGAACCCCGGAATCAAAATCTGAAAGGAGATTTAATTTATGCCGCATGAGGCTCAGGAGCGCTATTCTTCGCTTGTCCTTGCGAAAATGCGCTCGGAAAACATCTTAAAGGACGGTATCATCTTCAACAACGACTACGAGGGCGACCCGGTCGCGGGCGCGGTCAAGGTTCCGGTGCGCGACGGCGAGGTCAAGGTCGGCGACTACGACCGCAGCGCCGGCGGCGATCTTTCCGAAAGCTCCACCGAGTACCGCTCTATCCTCATCAACCGCGAGAAGTACGTCAACGAGCTTGTGGACGGCTACGACGCGGCTTCCGTTCCCGACAACCTTATCGCGGACAGGCTTGACAGCGCGGGCTACTCCATGGCGACCGCCCTCGACCGGGACGGCGCTTCCACGCTCATCTCGCAGGGCACCCGCGTCAATACGTCCTCCATTTCCGCAAGCACCGTATACAGCGATGTTGTGGATATCCGTACGCTGATGAGCAAGGCGAACGTCCCGAACGACGGCAGGCGCTACCTGCTTGTTACTCCGGACATCTACGCGGCTATGCTGAAAAGCCCGCTGTTCGTGCAGGCTTCCGCGCTCGGCGACGAGGTGAAGCAGTCCGGCGCGGTCGGCAAGATCGCGGGATTCACCGTGTACGAGTGGAACGACGACACCGCTAACCTTGCGATGATCGCAGGTCACCCGCGCTATGCTACGCGCATCAACGCATGGAAGGTGCCTATCGCCGTGAACGACCTCAAGGACAGCAAGCACATCGGCTCTTCTGCGGTACAGGGGCGTTCCGTTTACGGACACGAGGTGCTCCGCAAGAGCGCTATTTACGCCGTATTTTCCGCGGGTTCGCTCACTCTTACGCAGGGCGCGTTTGCTTCCGACAAGTGCAAGGTCACCGTCGCCGAGAGTGCTGCGGACGCGTTCGTATACCGCGTGAATCCGGCAAAGCGCGCGGCGCTTGAGGAGGACTTCACCGCCATCGCTACGACAAATGCGTTCACTTCCAACAGCACGCAGATCTCCTGCAAGAAGGGCGACATCATTGAGATAATCGACCTTGACAGCAACAAGAAGTGCGTTAAGGTCGGCTATGTTACAGTAGCATGACGGTCACGGCTGAATACTACTCCGCGAACTGGGGCGGCTGGACGGATTCGGACGAGCTGACAGCCGCTCTCAAACGCGCGGAGCTTATCGTAGACCGGGAGATATTCCCCTCGGGGTATACTGTAGCTACCACGCCGGAAGTTTGGCGTACAGCGGCGCAGAATGCGGTCTGCGCGCAGGCGGAGTTTATCCTCGAAAACGGCGGTGTTTCGGCGCTGTCGGAGACCACGGACGGCGGTTCGGTAACGCTCGGGAAGTTCAGCTATTCCGGCGGCGGGAGTTCAGGCAATTCCGGCGGTTCGGCGGCGAATTCGCTGTGCGCCCAGGCTCTGGCGCTTCTGGAGCCGACCGGACTGCTCTACAGAGGGGTGAGGATATGAGACCTATACCGCGTTCCCTGCTGATACATTCGGCTGTGCTGTACGAGGAGAAAGAAAACGCGTGGCAGAAAAAGGAGCTCGTAGAGCTGGCGAAGCTCACGCATATCCGCGTAGAGCCTGCGAGTAAAATGATAATCACGTCCGACAACCGCTCCGTTACGCTGTCTGCAACGCTTTTCTACGACTGCCGGAACAGCGCTCGGGGGGTGGAGTTCAAGCCGGGATATATCGTCGAATTTGGCGGCAAGCGTTACCGCGTTGAGACTGTCGAGGTTTTTTACGACCGTCAGAAACTCCACCATCTGGAGGTGGGACTGTGCCTGTGACGGTGAACATCAATTCCGCTCAGATAGCGGTCGATATCCGCGCGGCTTCCGAAAAGGCGCGCGGGATAACCTCTCAGCAGGCGCTCGCGGACTGCAACGAGTACGTCCCGGACGACCAGGACGCGCTTGTCAACAGCTCGAATATCCACAGCGATATACTGCACGGAAAGCTCGTCTGGTCTACTCCCTACGCTAGATATCTGTATCACGGCGTGCTGATGGTTGACCCGAAAACCGGTTCAGCATGGGCGCGGGAGGGTCAGACGAAGGTCAAGGTCTCGCCGGAGGTGCGGCTTAAATTCGATAAGCGCAAGAACCCGAAAGCCGGCTCCCACTGGTGCGAGCGCGCCCAGGCAGACCACGGCGAGGAATGGCGGCAAATCTACGAAACAGCATTGCGAAAGGAGCTGAACAAATGACGGCGCAGTTACAGGCAGTCGAAGCTTTCCGGGCTTTTGCGGAGAAAACAACAGGACAGCCGGTGTCCGTCGGGCTTCTTTCGACCGGGGAGAGCATTGCAATGCAGGTCGTGACAGGTTCCCGGGAGTTCACCTCCCTCGACCTCGCGAACCGCCGGGCGGTGCTTTCCCTCGACGTGCTGTCGAAATTCAAGAAACAGGAGCAGGCTTACGGCTTCCTCTGCGGGATAGCCAACGCCTGCGATACAGCCCGGCTCGGTGCGCCCGCCGTCAACGCGGAGGCACGCAGCGAGCCGTTATTCGTAGGCACGGACGGCGATTACTGGATATATTCGCTGTCCGTCAGCCTGCGAGTTATGATTTGAAAGGAGAAATTCTATGTCCCAGACATTACCCAAGGTCGCGGGTGTTGAGCTGAACCACGAGGTCAAGGTTTTCATCAACACCACGCCCACAGGTGACAGCGCGACCTATAAGTCCATGTGCAACGCGTTCAAGAACTGCGCGAACGCGCTGAACGAGAACGTGTATTCCGCGTCCTACCTCAGCGACGGCGGTTACAGCTCCAGCACAGTTACCGGATTCCAGCCTACTATAACGCTTCAGGGTGACTTCATGGCAAGCGACCCGGTGTGCGCTTATCTCGACAAGATTCAGTGGAGCCCCGGCGCGGCGCGTGTTACCGATATCAAGATGAACCGCAACGGGCAGATAGTCACCTGTCCGGTAACGCTGACCCAGATAGCCATTGCGGGCGGCGAATCCACCGCGCCGAACGCCGTGACTGTAGTCATGGCGATGAATGGCAAGCCCACCGTCGAGGACGGAAATCTGGACGACACCGGCGAGAAGAAGACAGGGCTTTAATGCTGAAAGGAGCAGAAAATGTACCAGATAAAGAGATCGGAGAAGATACGCGACGCGCTGGAGCTTTGCGGAGAAGACGGAAAGCCCGCCGCAAAGCTGGAGTTCGTCGTTGACATCGACGCTATCGCGGGCGAACTCCGCAGGAACCTCACCGACATCACGACCGCCGAGCAGGCGCTGAAAAAGGCGGCTTCCGATAAGGACTACGCCGAGGCTTACGAGCAGTACGGCAGGGCGGTGCGCGGGGTGTTCGCCATTTGCTTTGGCAGGGAGAACGCGGAAACCATCTGCGAGTTCTTCGATGGGAACTACGTTGAGATGTCCGTCGCGATAGTGCCGTATATCTACGACGTGATACTCCCCCGCGTGAACGAGTGCATAGCCCGCCGCCGCGAGCAGCTCAAGGGAATCTACCGCAGGGGGAAGAAGCTCAGATGAAGCTGTACGAGCCGTTTCCCGACCGCATTACCGTTGACGGCCAGGAGTACCGGCTGACCCTGTGGTTCGACCGGGTGCTGCGGTTCTACGACGTTCTCGATGACCCCGAGCTCACGCCGGAGGAAAAGACGGAGGCGGGCTTCTCATGGCTCGTGGACTGCCGGAAAACCCCGCCGCCGGAGATACAGAGCCGGGTACTCCAACAGCTTATGGACGAGGTGATAGCTCCTCCGCAGCGGAGGCTGTCAACGCAGAAGCAGCCGCAGAAGTGCGTTGATTTCAGCTTCGACGCGGAGGAGATATACTCGTCGTTCCGGCAGGCTTACGGTATCGACCTGATACAGGAGTGCGGGCGGCTGCACTGGTGCGCGTTCCTCGCGATGTTCCACGGGCTTCCGGAGGACGCGCCGGTGAAGCAGATAATGCGGATACGCTCGGAGGATATCCCGGCTCCGAACAAGCACAACGCGGAGTATATCCGGCGGCTCACGGAGCTGAAAACGCTGTATGCGCTGCCGAATAAGGGCGCTTCGCAGGCGCAGGACGGCGGGGGCTGGGACGGGCTGTTCAATATGCTGCGGGCGCAGGCTGAATGATTTCTGTATTGACATTTCCGGAGGGATGTGCTATAATGTAGGAAATAAACTTTTTGGAGGTAATTTTCTATGAAAATGTACAGATGTCCCGACTGTGGCAGAACGTCAACGTCAATGTACTGCGACGCCTGCGGTAAAACTATTCCCTCACAGTATGTGACATACGGAGCGGAAGCTGGTACGCCGTCCGGAATGGCGGAGGGTACTGACGCGACAAACATACTGCTTGAGAAGATAAGCCGCGCGGAGGAGCGCAATAACGAACTGCTTTCCGCTGTTCAGAAGAATACAAAGGTGGTTGCTGTCATTTCCATCATTTCTATGGTGGCGGCGGTCGCAAGCGCTCTGTTTACGGTATTATCGTTGATTTCGTTTATGTAACGCCGGCAATCATCAAGTACATAGAAAAAGCACCTTGCACAAAAACAAGGTGCTATTTTTATGCACTTATACAAAGTTTGGAAAGCCTCTTGAAAATTGTATGAATGTATGTTATCATACAATTAAGCAAAGGAGGTGAACCAAATGCCCGAGAGGACAATTGCCTTTAGAATCGACGAAGAACTGCACAAGCAAATCAAATTACGGCTCATTGAGACGAACAAAACTCTGAAAGATTATGTGACAGACCTCATTAAAGCAGACCTTGAACATAAATCAGACAGCACCGCACAAGCAATCAAAACAAGAACTGTATCAGAGGACACAGAAACGTTTTTCAACGACCTATTTGATTATATCCTTGAAAAGCAGGCTGAACGTGAGAAAGGCAAGAAAAAAGAATAACGGCAACGCCGCACCGTAGGAAGTAAAGCGTTACCGTTACGTTTGAAAGGACAGGAGTGCCCAATCTGAAATCTATTATACATCAGAACGGCGTTCCTGTCAAGTATTTGAAAGGAATATGTTATGAAATCAAATCCCGAAAAGCTCGCATGGGAGCTTGAAAAAGTAAGAAACCTTATTAAAGTATTCGACGGTTTTATCTCCGAAGAATGCCCCGCCGCCGACACCGAGGACGAAGGCTTTGCCGCAATGGCGTTCGCAAGACGTGTAGAGATGTTCGAAAGCACGCTCCTGGCGGCTATGGACATGCTCGGTGCAGTTCAGGACACACTCGAAAAGGAGGCTCTCGCATGAACGAACTTATCAACATCAACTACGACACGGACAAGCCCACCGTCAGCGGACGGGAGCTTCACAAGGCGCTGGAGGTAAAAGACCATTACACCGATTGGTTTAAGAGAATGACCGAATACGGTTTTACCGAGGGCGAGGATTTTATAGGTTTTTCGGAAAAATCCGATAAACCTACCGGCGGCAGACCCAGCACCGACCACCAGCTCACAATCCCCATGGCAAAAGAAATCTGCATGCTTCAGCGCAACGACAAGGGCAAGCAGTTCCGGCAGTACTTCATCAGAGTTGAGGAAGCATGGAACAGTCCGGAGATGATAATGAAACGCGCCCTGGACTACGCCAACGAGAACGTCAAGCGGCTTCAGATACAGGTGTCAACGCTCCAGGTGGACAACGAGATAATGAAGCCTAAAGCGGATTACTTCGACGAGCTTGTTGACCGCAACACGCTGACGAGCTTCCGGGAAACCGCAAAGCAGCTCGATGTAAAGGAAAAGGTCTTTATCAATTTCCTGCTTGAGCATAAATACATATACCGCGACAAGAAAGGAAAGATAATGCCTTACGCCGAGAAGAACAACGGACTTTTCGAAATAAAGGAAACTTTCAATGAAAAGACCAACTGGAGCGGCACGCAGACCCTTGTAACGCCGAAAGGCAGAGAAACATTCCGGCTTTTGCTTCTCAAAGCAATAGCATAAATCCATAAACAGAATAAATCAGCACGTTGAGAAATCGGCGTGCTTTTTTCATGCCCGAAAGGAGGAACAATGCCCGAAGGAGAAGTAGTATATCATATCCGGGGCGACAACAGCAAGCTCCCCGACGATCTCAAGAACGCGGAGAAGATAATCGGAGATTCTGCGGACAAGGTTGAAAAAGCGGCTCTGGGAGCTATCAAGGCAATAGGCGCGGCTGCTTCCGCAGCGGCTGCGGCGGGTACTGCGATAGGCACGGCGGCGGTAAAATCTGCTGACGACCTGGATAAGGCTGTCAAGCGTGTTACCAGCGCCACAGGCGAGGGCGCGGCTGCCGCTGAAAAGTACTCCGAGGTGATAAAGGGAGTTTACGGCGACAACTTCGGCGAGAATTTCGACGACATCGCCGCGAGCATTTCCACGATAACTCAGAATCTCGGCGAAATGGACGCGGAGCCGCTCGAAAAAATCACCGAAAGCGCCTACGCCTTGCAGGACGCGTTCGATATGGACGTCGCCGAGACCTCCCGCGCCGCTAAAGCTATGGTGGAGAACTTCGGTATAGCCGCCGAGGACGCGTTCGATTATATCGCCAAAGGCGCGCAGGACGGCCTCGACTACTCCGGAGAGCTGCTGGACAATATCAGCGAGTACTCCGTGCAGTTCAAAAAGCTGGGGCTTTCTGCCGACGATATGTTCACTATCTTCGCGAACGGCGCGGAGAACGGAGCATGGAACCTCGATAAAATAGGCGACGCAGTCAAGGAGTTTTCTATCCGCGCTATCGACGGCTCGGACACGACTGAAAAAGGCTTTGAAGCCCTCGGCTACGACGCAGAGGATATGGCGAAGAAGTTCGCGCAGGGCGGCGACGCTGCCCGGGACGCGTTCCAGACAATCATAAAGGCTCTCGGCGATATGGAAGACCCCATCGCGCAGAACGAAGCAGGAGTAAACCTGTTCGGGACCATGTGGGAGGATCTCGGCGCTGACGCGGTTAAGGCGCTCGGCGATATCTCCGACAGCGCCTACGACTGTGCGGGAGCTGTGGACGAGATAGTCGAGGTGAATTACAGCTCGCTCTCGGACGCGCTCGACGGGCTGAAAAGGCAGGTTGAGCTGTTGATACAGCCGCTTGGCGACGAGCTTATCCCGGTCGTTTCGGAGGTCATTGACAAGCTCGGCAAGATAGCCGACGAGGTCGTTCCGGTGCTGTTGGACGCAGCGGAGCCGCTTGTGGAATCTCTGCTAAAGATGATAGACCCTATCTCGCAACTTATTTCTGAACTTCTCCCGCCGCTCATTGAGATGGTCGGAGATATCGCAAAAAGGCTGTCCGACTTTGTTGTAAAGCACATTCCGGAATTGACAACAGTGCTAAAAAACGCAGTAGAGTTCATAAGCAAAGCTTTAAAAGTAGCGTGGGAAGCAAGAGACGCTATTGCCGCAATCGCAATAGCGCTAGTAACTTTTAAGACCGCAATCAAAATCGGGAATGCTATTCAGGCGGCAGTGACCGCAATACGGTCATTTAAGACTATAACAGACGCGGCGACTGTTTCACAATTGGCGCTCAACGCAGCTGGCGCGGCTAATCCGTTCGTGCTGATAGGTTCGCTCGCTGCTGGAGCGGTCGGAGGAATTGCGGCGCTGTCCGGAGCTATGGACGACTGTAACGAACGTATGGCAGACCTTACTTCAAAATCAGATGAATTAACGCAGTCCTCGCAGGAGTACCAAGAACAGACTAAAGGGCTGGAAGATGTCAAAAAGCGCTATGAAAAGGTTTATAATTCCACAAAGGACACAGCCGAAAAGGAAACTGAACTTAAAGCTTTGCAGGAAGAACTGAACAAGCAGTTCGGTGACCTTGCCGGTAGTATCGACCTTGTGGCTGATTCGTATCAGGGCGTTATCGACAAAATGAATGGCGTTATTTCCAAGTCATATGAAATGTCTGAAAGTCAAGCAAGAATGGGCCTTACTGCCGCCGAAGAAGCAGAAAAGGAAAGTACGGCAATAGGTCTGTTCGCGATGAACACCAATGGAACAAACGACTACCTGTTGAGTGAAGCGTTAAAGCTTGGCACATTCAAATCTTCTGATTCAAACATTTTTGGCGGCAATATGTATTTCAGCGGTTCTTACGAGGACAGGATAAAAGATCTCGAATACCTGCGAGACTTAGCGGCGGATAAATACAACGAAACCCGCATTGACGATTACAGGCAGTATGCCAGCAGGTTAGACGAGCAGATAAATAATCTGAAATCCGGCTTAGACGCAAAGAACAATGCTGAAACCGCCCTTGCGAATGTTCAGTCTATGAAAGACGAAGCAGAAAAGTCCAAAAGGCTTGCTGGTTCCGTCGGCTACGGCGTTTACGGCAACACCAAAGCGTTTAACGACTATTATTTTAAAGGGAATACAGAAGAACCCCCCGCTGAACCCGAGCATGAAAGCACCTACACTTACAAGCCCTACACCCCAACCGCCGACACATCGAAAACCAAGACCAGCTCAGGCAGTTCGAGCAGTTCCACAGGCAGCCAGGGCAATTTCATCAGCATAACGTCGTATGTCCCGACCATGTGGGACAACGACCAGACAGCCGCGCTGAAATCCCTTATCGGCAAGGACGTCCTCGGAAAGACGGCCTCCGCGCACCAGATAAACGCCCTGACCGGCGCGATATCGGGCGCGGCTGAAAGTTCGTCCGCTTCGAAGGAGACCGACCTCGCCGACGTGATAAACGCGATAACCAAGCTGCAACGCAAGGTCGAGAGGTTTGAGAACGCTTTCGGCGATATGACCATTGAGCTGACCGCCGGCGACCTGACGATAGGCAAGGCGTGCGTCCGGGACTGCAACATCATGGCGAAGCGCTCCGGCAAATCGCCGTTCAATTTCTAGGAGGTATCATGATACTAAAAATAGGCGATATCGACGTCAGCAAATTTATCCTGCCGCCGGACATCGCGGATACGTTCCGGAGCCAGTCGGTAAACCAGACGCTGAACGGCTCGCTGGTGGTAGACCGTATCTCCGAGCTTTCAAAGAAGCGCATTTCGGTGCAGTTCCCGATAGTTCCCCTTGCGAAATGGGAGGAGATAAAGGCGGTCATAAAGCCGATAACGTTCAATGTCAGCGTTGACAGCAGCGTGTATTCTGTTCACCTGAGCGGTGATATCCCGACCCCGGTGCTTTACGCGGACGGCGACGACGTAATGTGCAGCGAGATCTCGCTGGTGTTCGAGGAGATGTGATATGCGGAACGTAACAAACGATTACCTTGCGCAGGTGCAGGGCTCCGGGCGGCAGTTCGGAGTTATGGTCAAGGTTTACGGCAATTCCGCCGAACCGGACACGCTATGGCTCGGGGACGTTATCAGCGTTGATATCCTGCGGAGCTGCTCCGATCAGCTCCAGATAGGCGCGTGCATGTCGGACATGCTCACGCTCGAAACTAAGGCGACAACTCTTTTCAACGGGCGGCTGAAAAAAGTTGAGGTTTTTTACCGCTGCACAGCTCCGGTGCTCGACTGGGTGAAGCTCGGGACGTTCTACGTTGACGAGGCGGTCACACGGAACGGCGTTACTGCGGTCAAGGCTTACGATATGATGAGCAGGCTCGACAAGCGCGTGAGCTGGGTGGACACCAGCAAGGCAACCGCGCCGACGTTTCCTTGCAAAATGCAGGCAATGCTGAATTACCTATGTGCCCGCGCCGGGGTCACGACCGATTTTGTCTGCGAGGATATCACGGTCGAGAAAGCTCCCGACGGCTACACGGCGCAGGAGTTGATAAGCTATATTGCAGCAAGTCACGGCAGGAACGCGCGGTTCTCGCCGTCTGAGGTGCTGAAATTCCCGGCTTACGAGGAGGTCGGAAAAACCGTTCAGCACGGACGGTGCTACTCGCTGGATATAGCAGGTGGAAGCGGATACACGGTCAAGGGGATACTGCTCCAGCGCGGCGGCGACGATAAAATCTACATCGACGGCACTGCTTCTGAGTACGACGAAACCGCCGACGGCATAGTGACGGCGTATGACCCGTTTGCGACGGTCGGTATCGCGGAATACGCATGGAACAGGCTCGGCGGGTTGAATTACTCGGCGGTTTCACTCGAAATGCCTGCGGAGAATATCCTTGAGCCGGGCGATGTGTTCACGGTCGAGGACGCGGACGGAACGCAGAAAAAGGCGATAGTCATGGAACAGGAGCTGTCGCTGACCTGCACGGGCGGCTTTGTCGAGAAGATATCCTGCACGGCAGAAAGCAAGGCGCAGAACCGGAGCACCGAGAACCGGCAGGAGGCCACGGAGAAGCAGGTGGCGGCGGGGGCAACGTCTGCTACTCTCACCGAATACCAGTACCTGACCGACACCTCCGTGAAGTTCAATGGTACGACATACACGGTCGAAAAGGACGCGGAAACCGGGCTGATATCCAAAATCAGCGACAGCTATAATCACGAATTCAAGCCGAGCATATCACCTGGAATTACGGACGTTGCTCTGCACAACGCGGTATTCTGGGCGCTTGCCATGTGCAGAGGTCTGGGGGAAATTCCCCAGAAAACACTTTTCGATGGCACCGGAGGTGCGTGGAGTTACTCGGGAGGTCTGACCGGATTCCGGAGAATCGCGGGCAATCAGCCGTACTCCGGTATTGGTCCGGAGGCTTATACGTCCGGTGCAAAGGTGCTGCGGCTCTCGAAGGCATACAGGCTCGAGGACAGCGAGGATAATTACACTGACGCTATCATAATCCGCTCGAACGAGCAGATAAACCTCAGTGGATATAGCAAACTCCGAATACTCGCGTTTGCGTTCACAAACTATGTGGGGCTTGACGGAAAGGTGTACTTTGAATCCGGCGAGCCGGGAGCCGCCGTGCCCGGCAAGGTGTATGACTTCTCCGCGTGGAAACTCGTGGGTAGCTGTGGCGGGTTCTCCACGAACTACAGCGAGCCGGGAACGCCGAAGTGGTATGAGGCTGATGTTTCAGCGCTCGGCGGAAACCAGTATCTTAATTTCGGCGTATACCACGGAAGTCAGGTGTACGCATACACAAGCTACTTCGATATTCACAAGATCATTTTAATTCCATAGGAGGGATAAATCATGACATCAAAGACGATAGCGCTTTCGGGCGCGGAAATCAGGGCGGATTACTCGGGTGGGACAAACGCCTGGCTGCGCAACGACGGCACGGCTACCGTGTACGCTTCCGGAGCTCCGGGCGTTACGGCGGGAGCTGACGGAGTAGTCAGCATTCCGGCGGGACAGGCAGCGGCGATATACGGAGCCTGCGGAGCGGTGTACCTGCTCGGCACCGGCACGGTTCAGCTTGTAGGGAGCGATTACACCGCATGCCCTTTTAAGACGTCAGCACAGTCCGGCGGCTCGGGTGCTGACGAGGTGGCAAGAGCCGCCATAGAAGCGCACGCGGCTGTGACGTGGATGTCCACGTCACCGCCGATGAGAAGGCATACTGGAATACGCTGAGCGGCAAGAACGAGCTTGACAATCCGGATTTCAATGTGAATCAGCGCGGGCTGAGCGAGTATTCCACCGGTTACACCGTGGACAGGTGGTACATCTCCACTGATAAGTGCAAAGCTGCTCCGGAAACCAATGGAATCCGCCTGACTGCTACAGCAACACTGACTTCAAATACCCATGCGTTCTGGCAGAACATCGAATTCCCGCTTGCTCCCGGAAAGTACACGCTCTGGAGGTATCCGGAGTATGGGGCGCGCGTATCCGCACTGTGACCGCAGCCGGGGACTACGTTGACAGCTACTATACTTTGGCGCTTCGCGAGGGAGTGAACAAGGTATCGGTCGACCTGCCAGATGGCGAATACATCTCCGCAGTCTCCATCGGGTTCAACAAGGGCACCGGAGTCGGGGATTCCGTGAAGCTCTCATGGGTCAAGCTGGAGCTTGGTAGCGCCGCTACTCCGTTTGTTCCGCCCGACCCGGCAACGGAACTGCTCAGGTGTCAGAGGTACTTTACTATCTACAAGCACCAGAATGCAACGTCAAACACTGATAAATGCACGATAGGCGTCGGATATGCGCTTACTAGCTCAATTGTATACGCAGTATTACCGATTGCCGCAATGCGCAGCGGCGTTGCTGCAACGATAAGCCACAGTGGGTTGTCGCTTATCAGCGGTGCAGATACAGTTGTAGATTATACAAGCGTTACAGCATTAGAACAGACGGACAGCACGGTGCAAGTGGCTTTCACGGTAAGCGGTCAGACCCCCGGAGCTGTTTACAGGCTGCGGCTTATGGACAGCAACGCTTATCTGGCGGTATCTAAGGAATTATGAGGAGGAGTGACATGGATGAATACAAAGTTTACGTCAGAACAGATTCTGGCGGGATAATCACTGACATCAATTACAGCGCGTTTATCAGCGGTGACGGATGGACGGAGATTGACTGTGGAGAGGGCGACCGCTTCCATCACGCTCAGGGGAACTATCTGGAAGCCGGTCTTACCGACGGAGACGGGCTGTATAATTACAAGCTTGTCGGAGGTGTTCTGGTGCTCCGCTCTGATGAGGAGAAAGCCCCTGAGCGTGCGAGGATAGCGGCACAGGCAGAGATATCCCGGCTCAAGCGCAATCTTGCTGACACCGATTATATATCCGCGAAAATCGCGGAAGGTGCGGCGACCAAAGAGGAGTACGCGGACAAGCTCGCGGAGCGTGCGGGTTGGCGCACCAGAATAAACGAACTGGAGGGGACATGATGGATAGCAGCATTATTGTAGCGCTCATCGGCGCTGGCGTGACCGTCGCGAATGTGCTTTTCACGACGATTTCAGCTCGCAAACAAAAGCGTGATGAGCGTACAGAGCAGCTTGAGGCAGGCGTGCAGTGCCTGCTGAGAGCCGAGATAATCCGGTCGCACGAAAAGTATACCGAACGCGGGAAATGCCCTATATACGCTCAGGAGGCGCTCACAAGAGCATACAAGGCGTACCACGCACTTGGCGGCAATGATGTCGCGACTGAGCTTTATAATGACCTTATGGAATTACCGAATAACTGAGGAGGAAAAACACTATGAATTTTGGACAGGCAATCGAAACATTGAAACAGGGTAAGAAAGTAGCACGCGCGGGCTGGAACGGAAAGGGAATGCACCTCGAACTCCAGCGCCCCGACGCGCACAGCAAGATGACCCTGCCGTACATCTATATGTACACGGTGCAGGGCGATAATGTTCCGTGGCTCACAAGCCAGACGGATATGTTTTCAGAAGACTGGGTTACTGTTGAATAAGGAGGAAAAGTACCATGAAAATTGACTGGAGAAGAAAGCTGACATCAAGAAAGCTGTGGGTTGCTACAGCGGGATTCATCGCGGGACTTATCGTAGCGTTCGGCGGGTCGTCCGAGACAGCGGAAACCGTTTCCGGCTGCATACTCAGCGGCGCGGCGGTCGTGGGGTATGCCATCGGCGAGGGGCTGGCTGATAGCGCGCACAAGGAGGACAGCGACGATGGCGATAACATTTGAAGCATACGCCCGGAACAACGGAGCGTTCAAAGCCGCCCGCCCCATGCCGCAGGGTAGTCCGGCAGGAGTCATAATCCACTCCACCGGGGCGAATAACCCGAACCTTAAGCGCTACGTCAACGCGCCGGAAATCTGCGGGGAGAATCCCTACAGGAACTACTTCGACCGTGCTGATTCCGATGTGTGTCCGCATGCGGTCATCGGGCTGGATAAGTCCGGGGAAGTCCGCGCAGCTAAGCTGCTCCCCTGGAACGTCTGCTGCTGGGGCTGCGGCTCGGGCTCAAAAGGCAGTTACAACTACGCCCCGGCGTACATACAGATAGAAATCTGCGAGGACGCGCTGAACGACTGCGCCTACTTTGAGGAGGCCTTCGGACTTGCGGCCGACCTCTGCCAGCGGCTCATGAAGAACTACCCGACAATCAAGCCGGGAAACATCATCAGCCACAAGGAAGCTTGCGCCCGCGGGTACGCTTCCAACCACGGCGACCCGGAGCACTGGCTCGCCAGGTTCGGGAAGAATATGGACTGGTTCCGTTCTCAGGTCGCACCGGAGAAGCAGGTCAGGATCACTGCCGAGATAACCGTCGGGCAGAGCAAGGCGGAGGAAGTATCGAGAAAACTTCGGCAGTTGGGTTGTTCCGTGAAAGCTGAATAATGATTTATCCCCGGGGCTGTGGCTCCGGGGATTTTTTTGTTTTCTGCTGTTGTCTGGCTGTTGTCTTTTGTGTCCAAAACGTTGACAAAACGGCACAATTGATTGACGATACAAGTCAACTGGTTGACGTTTACAAATCAAAGAAAATGGCTTAACAGTGCGAGTTTGCGCCGTTAAGCCAACTTTTCTATGGCGGAGAAAGAGGGATTTGAACCCTCGCGCCGGTTTCCCGACCTACTCCCTTAGCAGGGGAGCCCCTTCACCACTTGGGTATTTCTCCAAATGCTGAAAACCAACTATAACGAAGTGCATACAATAAGAAGTGCTATCGCATTCCTGAACACATCGTGTATATATTATATCACAGAATTTACAGTTTGTCAAGGACTTTTTCAAAAAATATTCAATATGGATTAATGAACAAAAAGCGACCCGGGAATTCGGGGAAGTCCACAAAAAAAGAGGGAAACGGCTGAAAATGCTAAGTTTTTGCCGGAAGCTGCCGATATAATAATATACGGCGGTTATAACCATAACGCAGGCAGGGAGGGCTGTTTTATGATGGATCAGAAAATGGTCGAGGGGATACTCTGGAATGATTATTACAAGGTCGCGTGGGTGAACATCGTCACAGGAGATTACGACTTTGTGAAGATCCTTGAGACCGAAGAGGAGAAACCCTGTCTTGAAGCCAGAACGATCTACGAATATTCCGAGCTGATAGTATCTACCGGTCTGGTTCCCGACGATGATGTGGAGCAGTACCAGCGCTGCACGAACCGCAGCTTTATCATGAAGGAAGTCATGGAGAAGCGCAGCAGGGTCACGGTGAATTTCCGGCGTATCATCGGCAGCGCCGTGAGGTGGGTCAGGCTTGAGGTAGTCATACCCGACGATTTCTCAGAGGCACACCCCTGGGTGGTCTACACTTGGAAGGAGTCCGACGCAGGCATATGCAGCGTGGAGGACGCAATGCAGATGCTGTCCCAGTGCTTCCACAAAATACTCAGAGTGGATCTTGCCAGCGACAGCTTCAGCGTTATCAAGGCGTACCCGAAGGCGTTGCTGCCGGAAAACGGCTACTCGGACAGTTTCAGCGAGTGGTACGGTAACAATATTTCAATGGGCGACGTTTTCGAGCAGGACGTGAACGAATTTCTGAAATTCGTCAGCGCCGACAGGATACGCAGCCGTTTCCGCGACGACAGGAGCTGTCAGCGTCTGAGATACCGCCGCCGCTACGACGGGCAGTACCGCTGGGTGTACATGGAGCTGCTTCCGAGCGTTGAGTACACCGACGACTATCCGGTGATAATGGTGTATGTCAGGGATATTCACGACGACTATGCATCGGAGCTTACCCGCCAGAAGGCGCTGGAGTATTTCTGCAACTACGACACGCTGACCGGACTGCACAGCCGGTTCTGCTATAACAATTTCTGCCGGGATTTTGAGGAGCACGGCGGTGTTCTGGCGGCAATCTTCGCCGATGTGAACGGTCTGAAATTCACGAACGACACACAGGGTCACGAGTTCGGAGACCAGCTCATAACAGGCTTTGCGGAGCGCCTCGGGGCGCAGTTCGGTGTGAATTCCTGCTTCCGTATCAGCGGCGATGAGTTTGTGGTGCTTATCGAGAATATTTCCCGGGAGGAGTTTCTTACCCAGGCGGAGAGGTTCCATGATTCGCTCCAGGTGATGAACGTGCCGCAGGCGTCGGTGGGCTGGGCGTGGGATGACCACGTTTCCTCGGTGGACGAGCTTGTCAGGGTCGCGGAGGCTCGCATGTACGATGATAAGCACGAGTTTTATAAGAGCCACCCGGAGATGAAACGGTGAGGTTCTAAATCGGGGATTTCGGGATCGATTTTTGGGGGGATTTTAATGACGGGCAGGCGTAGGGCTTGCCCGTTTTATTGCGGTAAACTATAATTTAGCGGTGTAGTGTGCTTCCGAAACAGTCCACCGGACTGTTTCG
>ERZ827108.2860-NODE-2860-length-16328-cov-3.628710_pt1 | contig 16328 bp, 16 predicted proteins | sample MGYA00519921_ERZ827108 | MGnify/ENA primary metagenome ERZ827108 (study PRJEB31778, sample SAMEA3449258) | human gut metagenome | biome: human gut; feature: human-associated habitat; material: faeces | place: United Kingdom | collected 2010/2012 ... | reverse complement strand
TCCGCCCGTATACGCCGCGGCACAACGGCAAAGTCGAGCGCAGCCACCGTGAGGACCAGAAGCGCTTCTATTCTTGCCACGACTTCTACTCTCTGGATGACTTTGCAAAGCAGCTCGTCGTCCACAATTCCCGTTCCAACAACTTACCTATGAGACCCCTCCATTGGCTTTCCCCCATTGAGTTCGTTGTCCAATATGTTTGACAAACCTACAAAATTTATGGATCAGACCGAAACGAAGCAGTTTAAGCGCTGGTTTGGGGACAGCAAGGTGGTGGACGAGGAAGGGGACCCGCTGGTGGTGTACCATGGAACAGGAGACGATTTTACGGTATTTGACCCATGGAAAACCAATTATGGAGACGTTTCAGAGGGATACAGTTTCTTTACAAACAAAAAGAACGGATATGCGGATAGCGCACAGGATTATGCAAACAGGCATAAAAATGGTCATGTAATGGAAACGTATCTGAAAATTGAAAAGCCTTTGCGACTGAAATCTGATGGATATTTTACGCCGGTGCATTATTATGATGAAAACTATCTGGATATCGACGTTCAATTTTTGAGCGGGGATTATGATGGGATCATCATTGAAAACAGCGACAAGAGCGTGGACGACAGCGTCATTTATCTGGTGCAGAATCCGAACCAGATCAAGAGCGCGACGGACAATGTGGGGACGTTCGCAAATATCCGCTATTTTGTTTCCTTGTGCCGCAATGGCCTTTCAGCAGCGCCGAAGCATCCCAGCTTGCGCTATTTTTGCCCCGTTCCCACCCAAGCGACGGCGGAGTAGAGCGGCGATAGGCAGCGGAGGGGAAAAGGCTCGCCCATTTTGACGGCGGAAAAAGGCGAGTTCGGAGCGCGCACGATAGCAAGTATAATTTCACCAATTAGGGTGCGCGCGACATAACGAGCCCAGACGTCAAAATGGGCAGTAGAAGCCTTTTTCCGGCGGGTGAGCGCAGCGAGCCGAGGCCGAGGACAGCCCCGAAGGGGCTACCGCAGGCCGAAGCCCACGGCGCGCAGCGACGTGGGCCGTCTTCGTAGTCGCCGTGCCGCTGGCTTTCTTTGGTACTTTCTTTCGCTTCGAAAGAAAGTACTGCCCCCCTCGGGGCGGCAGCCCCACCGCCCGCGCCGGAGTCGGCGCGTCAAGCCCGCCGGGGCAATAAGTATGCGCCTACGGGCGCACCAAAGGGCTTTCCGCTCGTCCTTTGGAAACCTTCGGGCACCGAAGTTGGTGAATAACCCATGGGATGACAAGTCCCAATCCGCGCCGTAGTCGGCGCGTCAGGCCCCATCCAGGGCAAGGGATGTGCGCCTGTAGGCACCCCAAAAAGCTTCCCTCTTTTCTGCGCAAAAAACACCGGCAGGTTCCCCCACCGGTGCAACTCTTTTAACTTTTTCCTTACTCCATCGGCTTAAACCCTTCCCCCAGCACCTCATGCGCGTCGCTGATAAACACAAACGCCTGCGGGTCCATCCGATGAACGATGTTCTTCAGCCGCCCCAACTCCTGCGCGCTGACCACACAGAGCACCACGGGACGCTCCTGCCCGCTGAACCCGCCCTTGGCGTCCAGCATGGTCACGCCCCGGCCGATCTCGTCCATCAGAGCCTGTTTGATCTCCTTCCCGTGCAGGGAGTTGATAAAACAGGCCTTTTCCGTGGTCAGGCCGTTCATCACCACATCGATGAGTTTGGAGGAGGAATAGAGGCAGATGAAGGCGTACAGGGCGTACTCCGCCTGAATCTGGAAGCCGGCCAGCAGCACCACCAGACAGTCGATGATGAACAGGATCACGCCCACGGAGAGATAAGGGATCCTTTGGTGAATCACCCGGGCGGCCATGTCCGTGCCGCCGGTGGTGGCCCCGCCCTTGAGAACGAAGCCCAAACCAACGCCCAGCAGCACGCCGCCGAAAAGGGAACCCAGCAGCGGATCGTGGGTCATGGGCTGCAGGGGCAGAAAGTCGATCAGCAGGGAAAAGATCACCGTCGCGCCCAGCGAACGCACGGCAAAGGTGCGCCCCATGGAGCGATAGCCGATCAGAAACAGCGGGATGTTCATCAAAAGGCTGGCTGTGCCTACGGGCCAGCCGAACAGATAGTTGAGCACGGTCGCCAGACCAGTCACGCCGCCGGGGGCAATGTGATTGGGCACCAGAAACCACGGATAGGCCATGGCTCCCAGCAGACAGCCCAGTAAGATCTGCCCCCAGGCAGTGATCCGTTCTTTGGTGAACCATTCCTTCATGGGTTTTGTTCCTCTCTTTCTCCCTGTTCCAAGGGATAGGGACGCATATCCAGCGAATGCCGCAGCGCTTCCTCTACCTGTTCCAGCCTGCCCGGCGGAAGGGTTCCCAACCGCCGATCCAGCCTTGTTTTTTCCAGCGTGCGCACCTGTTCGCACAGCACGGTGGACGGCTGGCGCAGCCCGCCCTCCCCCATTTCCAGCCGCACATGGGTCGGCAAAGGCGGCTTGCGGGGGCTGGCGGTCAGCGGAACCGCGATCACCGTAGGCGCGCGGCGGTTTCCCAGGTCATTCTGGACGATCAGCACCGGCCGCCGTCCGCCCTGCTCGCTGCCGACGACGGGATCCAGCCGCGCCATATAAATATCTCCGCGTTTCACGCATTTCACTCTCCCGGACGGCAAAAATGAGGCCGCGCTAAGGAAATGCGCGGCTCAAGCCCCATTCGGAGCCCATACCGCCCTTTTCATTCTATGCGTGTGATAACGAGCGTGCGCTTGAGTTATGGTAACATTTTCCCGGCTTTCCGTCAAGGTGGGGAAAAGCCGGAGTTCCGCGTCCAGCCTTTCTTTTCCCCTTGACATGCCCCATTCGCCGCCTTATATTGATACCTGTTTGACCCTCATCAAGGAGGCCTCGTCATGGAACTGTTCATCCTGATTCTGGAGATCGTAGGCACGGTGTCGTTCGCCCTTTCCGGCGCGATGACCGGGCTGAAGAAAAATATGGATATCTTCGGCGTGTGCGTGCTGGGCGTGACCACCGCCGTGGGCGGCGGCATTTTGCGGGATCTGCTGCTGGGGCTGACCCCGCCCGCCACGTTTCTGGATCCCAAATATGTGCTGATGTCCATTGTCACGTCGCTGTTCGTGTTTTCCCCGGTGGTGCGGCGGGTGCTGTTCCACAGCCGCAAGCTGTACGACGCGCTGATGCTGATCTCCGACTCTGCCGGGCTGGGCATTTTTACGGTGTACGGTGCCCGGGTCGCCATTGGCGCGGGCTATGAGGAAAACCTGTTTCTGGTGCTGTTTGTGGCGGTGATCACCGGCGTGGGCGGCGGCGTGATGCGCGACCTGTTCGCGGGCGACCGGCCCTATATCTTCGTCAAGCACGTGTATGCCTGTGCCGCACTGCTGGGAGCCATCGCCTTCGCGGCGCTGAAACCGCTGGTAGGGCTGGACGGTGCGACCGTCATCGGCTTCGCGCTGATCGTCGTCATCCGCTTCTGCTCCGCCCGCTTCCACTGGAGCCTGCCGAAAGCCCGCTTATAACGCCTTCGGAAAGCCCGAACCGCCGCGATCTCCCGCGCCGCCTTGCTTTGCGCCTTTCATGGAAAAATTGTGGGTGAATTGTGGTTTAATTGTTGAAAAAATTTTTTGCCCGTGGAAATCATGTGGAAAAGCTTTGGAACCTTAGACGACGTCTGAATTTGCGCGCGCCCCGTTTTCCACTCCCCCCACATATAGAGGGATTGTATGCTATATTTAGTATTGACGAAAGGTCAAATCCACCATATAATGTTGTTTGTTTCCGGCTGGTGACGATTTCTGTCGGAAGCCGAGCCACAAATTCCATACTTGAAAATAGAAGGAGCCCTGAGATCATGATCATTTCCATCAAGAAGAGGGACGGACGTGTCGTGCCCTTTGACCCGAGCAAAATTGAGCACGCTATTGCCCATTGTTTTATGGGAAGCGGCAGTCAGAAAAGCGATGAAACGGCTCAGGAGCTTGCGGCGCTGGTCGTCTCTCAGTTGGAAAACGACGAGAACATCCCTTCTGTGCCTTCCGTGGAGCAGGTGCAGGACGTGGTGGAACGCGTGCTGATCGAAAAGGGCTTCGTGCGTTCTGCCAAGGCGTACATTCTATACCGCGCCGAACGCAGCCGTGTGCGCGAGATGAACACCCGCCTGATGAAGGTGTTCGAGGACATCGCCAGCAAGGACGCGGTGGACAGCGACATCAAACGCGAAAACGCCAACATCAACGGCGATACCGCTATGGGCAGTATGCTCAAGTTCGGCAGCGAAGGCGCGAAGCAGTTCTATGAAATGTACGTGCTGGACCCCCGTTTTTCTGCTGCCCATCATGACGGGGATATCCATATCCACGACCTGGACTTCTACACCCTGACCACCACCTGCTGCCAGATCGACCTGCTGGATCTGTTCCACGGCGGCTTCTCCACCGGTCACGGCGTGCTGCGGGAGCCCAACGATATCTACAGCTATTCCGCGCTGGCCTGCATCGCCATTCAGGCCAACCAGAACGATCAGCACGGCGGCCAGAGCATCGTGAATTTCGATTACGGCATGGCCCCCGGCGTCAAGAAGACCTACCGCAAGCGTTTCCGGGACAATCTGGATCGGGCGTTGGAACTGCTGGGCGGCGTGGAGGATTCGGCAGATAAGGCCCGCGCTATCGTAGACGAGCTGAGCGAGCAGATTTCGCTGGCCCCCAATGCGGACGTGGATCGTCTGGTGGCGGAAAAGGTGGCGGAGCTTCTGCCCGATGCTTCTCAGGATGAGCTGAACAAGATCGTTTCCTTCGTCCGGGAGCACGCGGAGAAGGAGACCGACAAGGCCACCTATCAGGATGAACAGTACCAGAACCAACTGGATGCGGAAACAATTTATTTCCTGCTGGAACATAATATCCTGCCGTTATATTATGAACGGAAAGAAAAAGACTATCCGGAAACCTGGGTCAAGTACATCAAGAACTCGGTTGCGCAAATAGCTCCCCGCTTCACGATGAAAAGACAGCTGGATGACTACTATGACGGATTTTACAACAAGTTGTCGGAACACTTTCATGTTTTGGCGGCGGACAATTATGCAAAGGCGAAAACGCTTGCCGGCTGGAAGGCAGCTGTCGACAGCAGATGGAATGCCGTGGAAATCGTTTCCGTGAATGCGGGAAAAGGATTGGACGCCACGGTGGAGGCTGGTAAGGAATACGAGATGACGGTCGTCATTGACGAGAAAGGGCTGGACAACGCGATCGGATTGGAATCGGTCATTATACGGCATGAGGAGAATGAGGATCGCATCCATGAGGTCATTCCTTTTTCTTTGACATCCAAAGACGGAAACCTATACACTTTCAAGGCAATAACCAGAATGTTCAGCGCTGGAAGCTTCAAACAGGCATTCAGAATGTATCCCAACCATCCCCTGTTACCTCACCGGCAAGATTTTTGTTATGTACGATGGTTCTGAACGGACATGAATAAGCAAGAGTTACTGACAAATGGACGGTGTAAGAAGAAGGCGGACCGAGAAACCGTCTGGCCGGTTGTCATCATGAACTTCACCGGTGTGTATGCCCATGAGGTATTTGCACGGAACAATCAGTTCATTTGGCTAGACTGCCGTCACCTTTCTGGAACGAGAGGTTACTGTGACAAGGAGGGGATACGAAAATTGAAGCGGGTGATTGCCGGTTATCCAGCGGAAGGTATCCATTTCATTGATTCGGGCAATTATCATTACCTGACCAAATTATGGACAGACAAACTTCGAGTTCCGTTCTCTCTGATTGTATTCGACCATCACCCCGACATGCAGCCTCCCTTGTTCAAGGGCATGCTTTCTTGTGGGAGCTGGGTAAAAGACATGTTAGACTGGAATATGCTTTGCAAGAAAGTGGTGATAGTCGGTGCATCGGACAAACTGATACGCACCGTACCGGAAGAATACGGACAACGAGTCAGTTTTTATAGCGAAGCGACGTTAGCTCACGAGAAGGGCTGGCACAATTTCTCCTCTGCGTATATTGAAGGACCGGTTTACTTGTCCATAGACAAGGATGTCCTGAACCCGGCATCCGCAGTAACAGACTGGGATCAAGGGTCTTTCAGCCTGCAGGAACTGGAGGAATTACTGGCAATTGTCCTTCGAAAGGAACGTGTAGTCGGCATTGATATCTGCGGGGAATGCTCCGCAACGCTTACTTTGTTTGAGGAGAGGCGGGAAGCCACCGTGGACAGCCGGGCGAACAAGGAGCTGCTCAAACTCATACAGTCATTCTCCTGTTTTTTATAAAGCTGTTGGATATTGTTAATTATATTATCACATAAACCATATTTTATTATTATGATGAAAACAATTGTTCGTAAAATCGGTCTGGTTGCACACGATGCAATGAAAAAGGACATGATAGAATGGGTTCTTTGGAACTCGGAACGTCTGATAGGGCATAAGTTCTATTGTACGGGAACCACCGGTACACTCATTAAAAAAGCGCTCGAAGAGAAACATCCTGAAACAGAATGGGATATCACGATTCTGAAATCCGGTCCTTTAGGTGGTGACCAGCAAATGGGCTCACGTATTGTGGAAGGAGAGATTGATTATTTGTTCTTTTTCACGGATCCGATGACATTGCAGCCACATGACACGGATGTAAAGGCACTGACCCGGCTGGCGGGAGTTGAAAATATAGTTTTCTGTTGTAACCGTTCGACAGCGGACCATATTATTTCCAGTCCTTTGTTTCTTGACCCGACCTACAAACGGATTCATCCAGACTATACCAATTATACACAACGCTTTGAAAACAAAGAAATTGTATCGGAAGCAGTAGAACGGGTGAAGAAACGGATGAGCCGAAATGAAAACAATATGATCGAATGAGAATGTAATGTCCAATAAAGGGGATGTGATATGTTTCAGTCATAAAAAGCAGGTTCCTATCCTTTCTGTGAGTATAAAAAAAGATTAAAAGATCAACTGTGTGATAGCAAACTTGCGAGGTATCCTCAAATGGTTTGAAACAGTAATAAACTTTTATTATAAGTTTCTATTATTCCCTTTTATATGAGCGAACACGCCTTTTTGTAGGATTCCAATATAAGAATGAAGACTTCCATGTGGTTGAAACTTAAAATCCTTTTAGGATATGTCATACTGCTTCTCCTGCTCGTCCTGACCATTCATATCTTCCGCAAGGAACAGACGAGGCGGAACAGCCTGCGACAGGATGAGCATGAACTGGCCTGTATCCGGCATCTGGCCGGAGAAACATACGCGGGCTTGCTGGGACTGGCCACTTACGGTGAAACAGCCAGCGTCTGGGATGAAAGCGACCTTGGACTCTACCACACAAAAAAAGACAGTGTCTGTAACATGTTGCAGACACTGAAAAGGTATGTGAAGTCTCCCGAACAACAGTCGCGCATAGATTCGTTATGCCTGCTGCTGGAAAGAAAGGAACTGTTGTTAGACACGGTCATGGACACGTTCGGGCGTCTGCGCAAGACCGGCGAGATCGTGAACAGCAAGATTCCGGCAATCGTGTCCCATATCCAGCAGGCGGATGTCCTTCCTGCCGAGAAAAAGAAGGAGGAGGAAACTCCGAAGAAGGGTTTCTGGTCATTCATCAGGCCCGGGAGGAAAAAATCGGCCTATCTGCAGCAGAAGGAACAGCTGGAACGCCAGCGACAGTCCATTGGTAAACATCAGGGTACCACATCTGTCACGAGCATGCTGCACTCCCTTGACAGGGAGGTGACCGACATGCAGAAAGCCGAACGGGAAAGGCTGCTGGAACAGATGGACCTCCTGTACAGTAACAACACGGACCTGAACCACAGGCTACACCGGATTGTCAGGGACTTTGAGGCGGATGCTGGAATACGGCTTGATGAGCGTTACAGGCAATTCATTTCCACACGCGACCGCTCGTTCCATACGGTCTCTCTGCTGGCTGTCCTCATCTCGTTGCTGACCGTCCTCCTGTATCTTATCATCCACCGGGATCTGAACAGGATAAACCAGTATCAGCGTCAGCTGGAAGCCTCCAATCGTGAGAACACGGAGCTCCTACAATCCAGAAAACGCATGATGCTCACCATCGCTCATGACCTTCGTGCGCCACTGGCTACTATCAAAGGATGCGCCGAACTGCTCCCCGGGGAAGAAAAGAAGAGCCGCAAGGACGAGTATGCGGAAAATATACTCCATTCTTCCGATTACATGATCGGGCTGGTCAATACGCTGATCGGATTCTACCTGCTGGATACCGGCAGGAACAAACCCATCCTTTCGATTTTCCGGCTGGAGACCCTTTTCAGCGAAACAGCCCGGAACTACGGTTCGCTGGCCAAAAAGAAAAAGCTGCGGCTGACAACCGCCTTTTCCGGTCTGGATGTGGTAGTAAGCGGTGACCGTTCCCAGCTCCAGCAAATCCTGAACAATCTGCTTTCCAACGCCATTAAATTCACCCGGCAAGGTGAAATCCGCCTGCAAGCGGAATACCGGAATAAAGAATTGCATTTCTCGGTACAGGACACCGGTACCGGGATGACGGAGGAAGAAACAACCCGGATATTCACAGCTTTTGAACGGTTGGACAATGCCCGTAATGTTCCCGGTTTCGGATTGGGGCTGGCCATTGCAAGCAGGCTGGTCTCCGGGATGCAGGGAAGCCTTACCGTAAAAAGCAAACCGGGTGAAGGCAGCACGTTTACCGCATTCCTGCCACTCCTTGAGGCGGATGAATCCACCCAGATGGATGAGACACGCATCGCTACTGATTATCATCTGGATGGAATCAACGTACTGGTCATTGATGACGACCGGATGCAACTGAACATTACCAAAGAGATGTTTAACCGTAACGGAGTGCGGTGCGACTGCTGCCAGACCAGCCGTGAACTGGTTACCCGGCTACGGTCACAAAGATATGACCTGCTGCTGACGGATATACAGATGCCTGAAACGGACGGCTACGGAATACTTGAACTGCTCCGGGCATCCAATATGGAGAACGCAAAGACAATCCCCGTCATAGCGGTAACGGCACGGGTGGATGATGACAACGAGTATCTGTCGGGCGGCTTTTCGGGCTGCATCCATAAACCATTCTCTATGGAAGAACTGATAAATACAGTGGCACAAGTGATAGGAGAAAAAGACAGAAAGGAGTATGCTCCCGATTTCTCACTCATCCTTTCAGGAGAGGACAACAGGGAGGAAATGCTCGCCCTGTTTATCGAAGAGAGCCGGAAAGACCTTGCCGCATTAACCGCTGCCTTAGACCGACAAGACAAGGAGGCCGCCGCCTCCATCCTGCATAAGAACCTGCCCCTATGGGAAACCGTCCGTCTGGATTTCCCCTTGTCTCATTTACGGGAACTGGTGACAGAACCTGCGACAGAGTGGACCAATAGACAATCCATGGAAATGCGGGACATCATCCGGGCAGTGGAAAAACTGATAGTATACGCTGAAAAATACGGGAGGAAAGCCTATGAAAACAATCCTGATTATTGAAGATGATATTGTGTTCAGCCGTAGCATCAGCAACTGGCTGGCGAAAAAAGGGATGAAAACCGAATGCGTGGCAACCCTTGCGAATGCCCGTAAAGCCATCGGGCAAAAGGAGTTCGACCTAATACTGGCAGACCTGCGCCTGCCGGACGGAAATAGCACCTCGCTCCTGAAATGGATGAATGAGAAGTACTACTCTATCCCTTTTCTGATCATGACCAACTACGGACAGGTGGAGAATGCGGTGACAACCATGCAACTGGGAGCCATCAACTACCTGTGTAAGCCTGTGCAGCCAGACAATCTCCTGGCTCTGATAACGGAGATACTGGATAAAAACGATAACGAACAGGAGTTCTACCGAGGTGAAAGCCCCAAAGCCCATGAGATGTACCGTCTGATAGAGATGATTGCCTGTGCCGACATCTCCGTTCTGCTCCGTGGGGCTTCCGGCACCGGGAAGGAGCACATTGCAGCCGAGATACATGCCCGGAGCCATCGGAAGAACAAGCCGTATCTGGCTATCGACTGCGGGGCCATTTCCGATGAGCTTGCCGCCTCCGAGTTTTTCGGTCATCAGAAGGGAGCCTTTACCGGTGCGGAAAGCGACAAGGTCGGATTGTTCCGTGCCGTTAACGGAGGGACATTGTTTCTGGACGAGATAGGCAACCTTTCCTATAAGACACAGATGCTCCTGCTCAGGGCCTTGCAAGAGAAACGCTGCAAGCCGGTAGGTTCCACGAAAGAATACTCTTTTGATATCCGGCTGGTTGCCGCCACCAATGAGAATCTGGAAAAAGCCATCGGAGAAGGACGCTTCCGGGAAGACCTGTTCCACCGGCTCAATGAGTTCACTCTGCGGATTCCTACACTGGCAGAATGCCGGGAAGACATCCTTCCTCTGGCTTATTTTTTCTTGAAACTCACTTGCGCCAAGGCCCATAAATCGTTTCGTGGCTTTGACCGGCTGGCAGAGGCGGCACTGCTGGAATATCCCTGGCCGGGGAATATCCGTGAACTGAAGAATGTAATAGGTCGAGCCGTACTCATCTGCCAAGAGCAATGGATTTCCGTTTCAGACCTGAACCTTGAAATCTCCCTTCCTAAAGAAGAAGAAACGCAGTGGACGGAAGAAGAAAAAGAAAAGGCGTTGCTTCTCCAGACCCTTGAAAAGACGGGTGACAACCGTTCCAAGGCGGCCCGGTTGCTCAATGTCAGCCGGACTACCCTGTATGAGAAACTAAGGAAATACCATATCATCGACTGACCGGAGGATAACCCGAAGCAAATGAGGTTTACAAAAGTGTAAGCCGTCCTAACATTCTTGTCAAGGACGGCTTACACTTTTTATTTACACCCGTTTCTATATGAAATTTGTTTATTGTTGATTGTCAGTATTTTAAAAAGGTATAGAGCTTTAAACGATAGCAGAGGCATTTCATTTGGCTTACTCCGGTATAAACAAATCAAATGTATGCCGTATGAAACCATTTACAGAATGCCGTATATTCAATTATTTATCTCTGGCTTCAAGCCCAAAACAGACAGTTTCCGATGAAGAATTCTCTTCCTCCTATACCGAATATGAACAATACCTTTACGACCTCGCCATCGAATCGGTTTCCGTATCGGAAAGGCTGCGCCATCTGCTTCACAGCAAGGTAGAACTGATTTCCCTAAAGAAGTTATTCACCCGAACAGGACATTTCCACACGGCAGTAGCCGAATTCTATCTGGACAAATGCCTCCTGCTGGTGGAGGCGGAAATAGAGCTGGTCAATTTTGGTGTACAGTACCCCGGAACCATCACGACACCTTCCTCGTTTCTTTCATCGCTCCATTGGAAAGGTTCGCTGGTCAACCTGATGGAACTGATCTCCTCGCTGGATTACAGCGGGCTGATTACGGACGAAAGCGGCAAACGCCTCTCTTTCGCCGGTATCGTTTCCGCTTTTGAGAAACTCTTCAATGTTGCCATTCCCAAACCATATGACCTGCGTGCCGACCTTGCCCGGCGCAAAAAGAACTATTCCGTCCTGCTGCCCAAACTAAAGGAAACCTTTGAAAAGAACATCGCGGCTTGCGGAAACGGGAAGTGAACAGGGGTATTTTTACCCCCTGTCACAAATAGTCATCTCTTGTCATTTGTAGTCACTTTCCGATTTTAGGTTCGTATCAAAATTATCACTTATTTTGCTGCCGGATAAATAAAACCTGAAAAGATATGGCTAAAATCAATAGTACACGCAAACCCGGACGGGCTGACACTTCGAGCAAATGAAGAGGCGGACGGAATCCCAAAGAGGAATCAGAACTTCATTCTTATTATTACGGATTCCGTCTGGACGAACTCCAGAACATCGAGTTTGAGAGGCTCTTTGAGAATTCGGGAGCTAATAATAAATCCCAGTTCATCCTTGCCGCCCTTTTCGACAAACCGATGAAAGTCGTGAAAATAGATAAGGCGGCAACGGACTACTACATCAAGCTGACCAACCTGCAGAGCGAATACCGCCGGATCGGAGTAAACTATAACCAGGCAGTCAAAGCTCTGCATACCGGACTATCCGAAAAGAAGGCTCTTGCCATGCTCTATAAATTGGAGCAACTGACTATTGAACTAATATCTCTCAACCGGGAGATTATCCGTCTCACCCAAGAATTTGAACAATGGTTGCAAAAATAACATCAGGAGCCTCCGTTTACGGGGCATTATACTACAATCAAGAAAAAGTGGACAAGCAGCAGGCACGGCCACTGGCATGAAACCGGATCATGGAACCGGCAGACGGCCATCCGACCATCCAGCACTGCATCCGTTCCTTCGAACCGTATCTGGCGGCTAACCGCCGGACTGAGAAGCCCGTTATCCACATTTCATTAAATCCACACCCGGACGATGTGCTGACCGATGAACAGTTGACCGCTATCGGCCAGGAATACATGGAAAAAATGGGATATGGCAACCAACCCTATATCATCTACCGGCATGAGGATATCGGCAGGCCCCACATCCATATCGTCTCCCTGCGTATTGACGAGCAGGGAAAGAAAATTAAAGATTACAAAGAATGGCAACGCTCGACCGCTGTTTGCCGGGAGCTGGAGAGGAAATACCATCTGTTCCCCGCCGAGAAGATGGAGCGACGGGAATCCCTGCCGCTGACTGCCGTCGATTACCGGAAGGGGGATATCAAGCATCAGATAGCCAATGTGGTCAAGCCCGTCATGCAGGGATACAAGTTCCAATCCGTCAAGGAGTTTAAAGCCCTGCTTGGCCTTTTCCATGTAACGGTGGAAGAGGCCCACAAGACGATAAAGGGAAAGACCTATCATGGACTGGTCTATGCGGCTACCGATGAAAAAGGAGAACGGACCGGCGTAGCCATCAAATCCAGCAAGATCGGTAAAAGCGTAGGCTACGAGGCACTCCAAAAGAAATTTGTGAAAAGCAAACAATGAATTGCCCGACATCCCGTACCCGTACAGACGAAGGAAGCTATCGCTACCGCCCTGCAAGGACAGCCCACCCGTCAGGGATTCCTGCAGGAACTTTCTGGAAAAGGCATTGCCGCCATACTCTGGCAGAACGATTCCGGTGTGATCTATGGCGTGACCTACATCGACCATAACTCAAAGACCGTATTCAAGGGCTCGCTTCTGGGCAAAGAATATTCGGCATCGGTTATAAACCGGAAGTACGGCACGATCCCACCGGAAAAGACTGAAGAAGCCCCTGTTATCCATCCGTCCGAACCGGAAATGAAAGAGACGGAGCTGGTGGAAGGACTGCTTGATATATTCTCTTTGGAATCCTATCCGTATCCGGCAGACGACCTGACGCAAAGCCCTTACGGGAAAAAGAAAAAGAGAAAACGCAGAGGTCCGCATCTGGGCTAATAAAATGTATCACCATTAATTATCATACCGCTTATGTCACAAGACGAAACCAGAGGGCTCAATAAGAACCTTGACTTCATGAGGGCCATCAGCATCCTATTTTTAGTGATGAATGTCTATTATTTCTGCTATCCCTATTTTCTTTCCATGAACCTGAACATCGGTGTCGTGGACAAGATACTGCTCAATTTCCAGCGGGATACCGGGCTGTTTTCCCATTCGCTGGTGAGCAAGTCCTTCAGTCTGCTCTTCCTTTTCTTCTCCTGCATGGGAGCGAAAGGACGGAAGGACGTGGAGATGTCATGAAGGAGTATCGGCTGTTACCTTATAGCCGGGATGCTGCTCTTTTTTGGTAGCGAGCTCTTACTGACGGCACGCTTCCCCGTCGCGCTTCTAACCTTATTATATGTAGCTACCGTAGCTGCCGGATATATCAGCCTGCTTACCGCCGGAACCTGGATCAGCCGCCTGTTGAAGAACCAACTCATGGATGACGTCTTTAACGACGAGAACGAGAGCTTCATGCAGGAGCGCAGGTTGATTGCCAATGAATACTCGGTAAACCTGCCCACCCGTTTCCGTTACCAACGAAAGACCTATTCAGGCTGGATAAACGTGATTAATCCCTTCCGCGCCTCATTGATATTAGGCACGCCGGGATCAGGAAAGAGTTATGCCATCATCAATAACTATATCCGCCAGCAGATAGAGAAAGGATTCGCCGCCTATATCTATGATTTTAAGTATCCGGATTTAAGCATAATTGCTTATAACCAGCTGCTTAAAAACAAGGATAAGTATGCCAAGCCGGTCGGATTTTATGTGATTAATTTCGATGATCCCAGATACAGCCACCGGTGCAATCCCCTCAATCCTTCGTTTCTATCCGATATCGCGGATGCATACGAATCAGCGTATGTAATCATGTTAAATTTGAACAAGAGTTGGATTCAAAAGCAGGGAGATTTCTTTGTAGAAAGCCCGATTGTGCTATTTGCGGCGGTGATCTGGTATCTTAAAATCTATGAAAACGGGAAATTCTGCACCTTCCCACATGCCATAGAGCTATTGAATAAACCGTATTCCGACCTGTTCACCATACTGACCTCTTACCGGGAGCTGGAGAATTACCTGTCACCTTTTATGGATGCATGGAAAGGTGGTGCGATGGAGCAGCTCCAAGGGCAGATAGCTTCCGCCAAAATTCCGCTATCAAGGCTGATCTCACCTGCCTTATATTGGATTATGACCGGAGATGACTTCACGCTGGATATCAATAATCCGGAGGAACCCAAAGTTTTGTGCGTCGGCAATAACCCTGACAGACAGAATATTTACTCATGTGCGTTAGGATTGTATAATGCCCGTATCGTTAAAATGGTCAACCGAAAAGGCAGGCTCAAATGCTCTATTCTAGTGGATGAGGTTCCCACACTTTACTTTAAAGGACTTGACACCCTGATCGCTACCGCCCGTAGCAACAAAGTGGCAGTATGTCTGGGAGCACAGGATTTCAGCCAGTTAATACGTGACTACGGTGATAAGGAGGCGCGGGTGATCCAGAACACAATTGGAAATATCTTTTCCGGGCAAGTGGTCGGAGAAACAGCGAAAAACCTTTCTGAAAGGTTTGGGAAAGTGCTCCAACAGCGCAAATCCATTAATATGACCCGTGAAGACACCTCAACCAATATCAGTACCCAGCTCGACTCGCTGATACCTGCCTCCAAAATCTCCAACCTCTCGCAAGGAGAGTTTGTCGGCAGTGTCTGCGACAACTTCGGGGAGAAGATAGAACAGAAGATATTCCATTGCGAGATCGTGGTGGACAATGAACGGGTAGCCGCCGAAACAAAAGCCTACAAGCCTATCCCCGTCATAACCGACTTTACCGGTGCGGATGGTAAGGACCACATGCAAGAGGAAATCGAAAGGAACTACTATCAAATCAAGGAAGACGTGACGCAAATCATCGAAAAAGAGCTGCTTCGCATCCAAAATGATCCCAACTTGAAACACCTGCTGGAAACGGCAGACGATGAATAATCCCTATTTAATTTATTAATCATTTAAATGTTGTAAACATGGAAAAAAAGAAAAGTTCTCCGGCCAACCTGCCGGGAAAACCCTGCTTCCCCTGGGTGGGAGGTAAAAGAAGACTGCTTCCCGTACTTATCGAATCCCTTCCGAAAGACTTCGGACAGATGGATACCTATGTAGAACCGTTTGTCGGTGGCGGCGCCCTCTTCTTCTGAATAAGACAAGCCTATCCGGAAATCCGTTGCGTCATCAACGACTCCAACGAGGCTCTGATCAATGTCTACCGCGTCATCAAGGAATCCCCGGAGCAGCTTATTAAAGTGCTTGCCCGGATACAGGACGAATACATCGCGCTGGAGGAACATACCCGAAGAAGGGTCTACTTCATGGAGAAACGTACCTACTACAATGAAGGAAACCCGAATAACATCACCCGTGCCGCCCTGTTTATCTTCTTCATGCGTACCTGTTATAACGGCATCTACTCCGTGAACCATAGCGGAAAGCTGTCCGTCACTTTTGGTGCCGGGGGACGGGTAAAACTGTTGGAAGAGGAACTGATCCGCTTTAACCACAAGCTGCTGCAAGATGTTGTGATTCTGGACGGTGACTACCGGCAGACCGCAGAATACACCGGAGCCAACTCCCTATTTTATTTTGACCCGCCTTATAAGCCGGTCAATGAGGGTAACTCCTGCACCTCCTACATGCCACAGGACTTCGGAGATGAAGAGCAGATCAACCTGGCAAATTTCTGCAAGGGAATAGGTGAAACCGGTGCCAAATGAATGCTTTCCAACTCCGATCCCCGGCAAAAGAACCCTGAGAACACCTTCTTCGACGACCTCTATGCCGGTTT
>ERZ827108.2854-NODE-2854-length-16380-cov-12.124962_pt1 | contig 16380 bp, 12 predicted proteins | sample MGYA00519921_ERZ827108 | MGnify/ENA primary metagenome ERZ827108 (study PRJEB31778, sample SAMEA3449258) | human gut metagenome | biome: human gut; feature: human-associated habitat; material: faeces | place: United Kingdom | collected 2010/2012 ... | reverse complement strand
TTATTTAATTTTAAGACCTTTTTTATTTATTGTCCTTGACACAGGGGCCACTTTAGATTGATTTGCCTTTTTAATGGATTTGACACAATGAATTAACCATTTTATAATTTTTGTATGTATTGAAAGGGTTTTACGTATGAATAATGAACATTGGTATGTGTTATTGACCATTCGTTCTAAGGAAGAAGAGGTATGTAAACATTTGAATGAGAATGATGGTATTTACGCTTTTAGTCCGAAGATGGAATTTTATCATAGAGTTTCAAAACAGATTCAACAAAGAGCTTTATTTGGTGGGTATGTATTTGTGGTGAGTAAACTTTCTCAGGTTGAAGTGGATGCGATCTTTAAAAAGTTTCCTTTGCAGAGTGTTTTTATTCATGAATTGAAATATGAAGAGGAAGTTTCAGCTTTAACGGATGAGGAGATTCGTATTTTGAATATGTTGTTGGATGATGAAAAGGTTCTAAGAATGTCGTATGGTGAATTAGTGAATAATAAGATTCATGTGACTCAAGGTCCACTAAAGAATATGGATGATTATATTGTGAAGTATGATAAGCATAATCGTTTGGCTACGTTGAATCTTAGCTTTTTGAATCAGATATGGAAAGTTGGAGTTACGATTCCAGAATAGTATGGATGTGTTAACAACATGTCCATTTTTCTTTATGGGAGGTGTTGTGGTAATGAGAAATGCGATTGTTTTAGCGTGTGATAATAGTTATATGGATAAGTTGGAAACAACAATTAAGTCTATTTGCGCGCATAATAAAAATATTAAGTTTTATATTTTAAATGAGGATCTTCCAATCGAATGGTTTCGTTTAATGACAAAAAGGTTGTCTTATTTAAATTCGGAAATATTAAATATCAAGGTTTCGGGTGATAGTTTTAAAAAGTTTAGATGTCCTTCAGAGCACATAAATTATCAATCTTATTTTCGCTATTTAATTCCGGACTATGTAAGTGAAGAAAAGGTGCTTTATTTAGATTGTGACATTATAGTAACTGAAAGCTTAGATGGTCTATTTAACTTGGATTTGAAAAATTATCCAGTTGCGGCAGTTCCTGATTTACCGACTACAAATGATGGATTTAATTCTGGTGTACTATTAATTAATAATAAATATTGGAGAGAAAATGACATTTTAAACAAATTAATTAAACTAACTGTTGAATATCATGAAAAAGTTTATGGTGATCAAGGAATATTAAATATATTATTTAAGGATAAATGGTATAGATTACCGTTAACTTACAATTTACAGGTTGGTTCGGATAGTCAAGAACATATGATTGGGGATGTTGGATGGTATAAATTGTTTGATGGAATTCCTAAAGTAATTCATTATACATATATTCATAAGCCTTGGCTAATGTATAATATGACACGCTTTAAAGAGATATGGTGGTTCTATCATGGAATATCGTGGGATAAAATGATATTGAATGAGCCAAGAGTGTATAAGAGCTTTAATAATTTAATTGATGTGCCAAAACATAATGCGGTTATTTATACGAATACGCAAGATTTACATGAGATTGAAGTATTGATTGAAAATTTGCCTAATGTTAACTTTCATATATTAGCACATACTTTATTTGGCCCTCGAGTTGTCTCTTTAGAAAAGTATATGAATGTTTCGTTATACCCAGAATTTAATCTTTTTAAAGAGATTGAGGTATTAAATACGATGGATATTTATTTGGATGTGAATTATGAAGGGGAAGTTGATTATATTATCAATAGAGTTCACAAGATTGGCAAGCCGATTTATTCATTTGAAAGTACAAATCATGATGTCTCGGGGTTGAATTACATTTATAAAGATAATGATGTAGAAAATATGATAAAAGACATAAATGAATATCTACAAAACGTATAATTATAAGTGTATAAGCTGAAAATGGCGGATGATTCTATGTCCGCTTTTAATAGGAGTGAAAGGTAATGAGATTGTTAGAAGAATGTTATAAAGATGAGTTTGATGATTTACCAGATAATGAATATATTTTTGGTCATGAAGATGGACAGAAGACTATTTTATCTCCGTATAGAATACTAATTAATCACTATAATAAATATCAACATGAATATTCAGATTTGTTTTATAACAATTTAGATATTCCTGAATTTTGGTGTGTTTATCCAGAATGGGATAACGGGAAAATTATGTACCATGGTGAGAAAAAGGCAAGTATATCCTTTAAAGAACCAGTAATAAAAAGAAATGTTCATAAAGTGGAATGGTTAAATAATGGGTTTAATTATAAAACAGACTATTATGATTTATATGGATTGAAGTTTTTTACAGAGTATTATGATCAAAATATGGGTTTGTTAATGACATCATTTTATACGGATGATAATAAAGAAGTTTTAACTATACATCATCGAAATGAAGTGTTTTTTGTTAATGAATTGAATAAAGTTAAGATGTTTTATTCTTATAGAGAATTTGTTCAATATGTAGAAAGCTTTATAGAAGGGTAAATTATGTCGGTATATGTATTTAATTTATTAGTTGGATTTAGTCCAAATGGAATTGACAATGCTCAAGGATATCGAGAAAAAATGTTTGGTCAGATAGGATTAGATAGTAAATATGTATTTACTGAATTTCCCAATATGAGAGATATCATGTTATATAAAAATACTGGTATCCCAGTTACAAAAATGTTGACTCCTCATTTGAAGTTAACGAAAAGAGATCATTTTGAATTCGTTGACGAAACAGAATCTATGATACAAGTGATTAAAACAAGTATGAATATATCCAATACTGTACGTTTAGAAAATAATATACAATTTTGGAAGGATGGCTTTTTGGTATGTGAAATACATACTTTGCCTTATGATCAGCGTTATTTTTATGAGATCATTTATTTCAAAGAGAACTGCTTGATCAAAAAAGATTTTTATTCAGGTGGAATAATTTACTCAGATTTTTTTGTGACAGCAGAAAATGAAGATGGTAGTCTTTATGCAAAAATTGTAAAAAGATCTTTTTATCAAGAAAATGGAGAGATGTGTTTTGAACAGATTGGTGATAATTATTTTCTTTGTAATGGCAAAATGTTAAACCAATATGATTTATTAGATTTATTTTTTGATTCATTAGACTTGAATGATAAAGATGTTTTACTTTTGGATCGAGCATATGATTTAAAATTTAATGATGTAATTTTTGAAAAAAGATTACCTTGTAAGAAAATTTGTGTAATTCATTCAGGACATTATTTTGAACCTTATCAATGTCAATATGCATTGTATTTGAGTTATGAATACTATTTTTGGTTTAAATATTCTAAATATATTGATTCATTTATAGTTTCAACAGAAAATCAAAAAATAGATTTAATGAATGTACTTAGTGATTATAAATACGATATTCCAAAAATTAAAGTGATACCAGTAGGTGCTATAGAAAATTTATGCATTACGAATGACAGAAAGCCAAATTCGATTATCACAGCATCTAGATTAGTGAATGAGAAGAGAATAGATTTGGTTATTAGAGCAGTAATTGAAGCACATAATTCAAATGGACAGATAACTTTAGATGTTTATGGTAAAGGGGATAAAGATTTTGAAGATGGCTTAAGAAAAATTGTTAAAGAAAATAATGCTGAAAGCTATATTAGATTTATGGGACATCAATCACTGGAAAACGTATATCAAAATTATGATTTATATATTTCAATGTCAATGTTTGAAACATTTGGCTTAACACTTTTAGAAGCGGCTGCATCCGGATGTGCACTAATTGGATTGGATGTGCCTTATGGAAATGCTACATTTATAAAAGAAAATTATAATGGGTATCTTATTGATTATAGTTATAATCAGAGTAAAGACAGTGAAATTGAGTTGGAAAAACTGGTTGCTGAAAGAATATTAAAAATATTAAACAATAAGGATATGCTTAATGAATTTAGCAATAATTCATATGAGTTAGCTAATAATTTTTTAATATATAAAATTGCAAAAAAATGGGAAGAAATATTATGCTAATAAAAGTTTTATATTTTTGAAAGGAGAATGGAAAATGAATGTTCATGTAACAAATATATATGGTTTTTCACCAACAAGTGTAGTTTTGATTTCTCAACATGAAGTGAGGAATATAGCTCGAAATTTAGGTTTTAATGAATTAGCAGTATATATCTATGATTCAAGTAATGAACCAATGAATGAATTGAGTTCAAGATATGATGGGATAATTGCGCGTGTATCACCTGGAGATGTTGTTTTTTTTCAATCACCAACATGGAATGGGGTAGATTGGGATAATGGTTTGGTAGATAAACTGAAAGCGTATGGTTGTCGTGTAGTAATGTTTATACAGGATGTGCAACCATTGCAATTTGAAAGTAATTATTATTTAATGTCAAAATTTATTTCAATGTATAATAAAGCTGAAATTGTAATAGTGCCATCAGAAAAGATGTATTGTCGTTTGGTTGAAGAAGGATTAACTGTAAAAAAATATATAGTACAACATATGTGGGATTTTACTGTGGAGCAGACACTTTATAGTCCGTCATTTAAAAGAAAATTATATTTTACGGGGGATATTTCTCGTTTTCCTTTTGTTGAAGATTGGCATTATAATACTGAATTACATGTATTTGGAAACAAAATGGAGAATTATGATTATTCTAAAGTGCATTTTGGTGGATGGTTAAATAAAACAGAATTATTGTTGGAATTATCTAAGGGTGGCTTTGGATTGGTTTGGGGGAATCAAGAAAATCCAAAGGATGAACCAGATTACTATAAAATGAATTGTTCTTATAAATTAGCTTCTTATTTATCAGCGGGTATCCCGGTTATAGTTCCTGATTATTTATCGAATGCAGATTTTGTCAAAGAGAAAGGAATTGGTTTTGTAGTCTCAAGTCTAGAAGAGGCTAATGAGAAGGCTCAAAATTGTACTGAAGATAATTATAATCAGATGGTTTCAAATCTAAAACAAGTGCAATATTTAATAAATAATGGCTATTTTACTAAGAAATTATTTGTAGATACAATCATGGCTTTGGACTAGATGAGTTTATCTAAATATAACTTTGGTTAGCATACTGGTTATATTATTTATATGCTTATTTTAATATATGTTCACGCATATTAACAAATGTAGATTTTTTTAAAAAAAGTGGTTAGAAATCGTGTTTTTTTACTTGAATAAATCAAGCTTTCCGTTTACTATTAAACCTAGTAAGGGAAGAGTGCATCTTTTCGTGTACTCTGCTTGATTTTTTTATTTCTAATTTATGGGCTATATAGAAATATAAAAGTTTTTTTTGGGAAGGAATGAGTAGAATGTCGAAAAAGAAAAAGAATATAAGAAGAAAAAAATCGAACAATCTTTTAAAGGGAATGGCTGCTGCTGGTGCTGTTGTTGGTGGTGGAACTATTTTTGCGGGCAACAATGCCGTTTATGCTGCTGAATTAGGAAGTGAATCTGGTTCAACAGAAAATCCAGATGGAATCGGATCACAATCTGTTTCTGAATCTGTATTTGAATCTTTGCGTCCAACAAATTCACAAACTTCAGATCAAGCACAAGGCAGAAATATTGCTAGAACTGAAAATAGTTTTGCACAAAATACACTAGGTAATAATGTTGCTACAATTAGTGAGGATGAAAATACAAATGATGATGGCACAGTGAATGCTGAAGTAACAAACAAAGCAGAAAGTGAATCTATTTCTAAAAGTGCTTCAACAAGTGCATCAACTAGTGCAAGCATATCAGCAAGTACTTCGGCTTCAACAAGCGTAAGTACTTCAGCATCTACAAGTGCTTCAACTATGTATAGCGATGTAGATAGTAAAGAATCATTAAATGTTGCTGTTTCAGAGTCTTTATCATTGTCTGAAGCAGGGGCAGAAAATACTAGTAGGAATCCATTAGATAGTGCAGTACTAGCACTTATGAAGGTTCTTTATCTGATGCGATTAATTCATTTGATTTAAAATACTCTCAAATTCAGTCAAACTATGATTCTCGAATTGCGATAAGTAAAGAAAATAATGAATATTTGACAAAGCTTTATGATAAAATCACTGAGCAGATGGCAAAAGTAAAGGAAGCTTATGAATATGCGTATAATAATAAAACAGATAAATTAAATAGTGATAAATATGATTACTACAAACTAGTTGATGATTTGGCTGTTATGTATGCAAAATATTTCTTATTCCAACAAGAAAACAGGAAGATAGATATTATTGATAAAACTGATTGGGAAAAAGATGAAGGTAAGAATAATTATATAAAAATTGATTATTACGATGCGAACAAAAATAAACAATCTGCATACTTTGACTATATTATTACTGATAAGAGCAATAACAAAATTGATGGTGAAGATAAATGGTATCATAATTATAAATATGACAAAGTCTCAATTATGGTGTTAAAGAAATCTCCTAAGTATGTAAATGGAAACAATGAATTCTATTTCTATGATGATTATTCTACAAGTATAAAAGGAAATAGAGTTTTCTACATTAACAATCAAAAATTAACAATGGATTCTAACCAGTCAAGTTATATTAAAGAATATACATATATTGGAAATGATCAATACAAGGTTAGTTATGTTTTAAATGGTAAATCTTATGAACATGAATTTACCATGAGTACAAAAACAAAGTATATTTGGAAAGATCATCATATTGTCGAAAAAACAATTCCAAATTTTGCAGATATTAGTAATCCACAGTCTCCGGGTTATAATGGTGTAAAAGGGCAAATCTTCTTTTCACAGGATAAGTTTGAAAGGAAATTGGATCCTTACCAGGAATTAGAGAAACAAAAATCTGAAAGTCTTAGTACAATGAAAAGCGAGTCAGCTTCACTAAGTACAAGCATTTCGGATAGTTTAGCTGCTATTAGAAGTGAAAGTGCTTCAACAAGCGCATCAACTAGCGCTTCAACTTCAGCTTCAACAAGCGCATCAACTAGTGCTTCAACTTCAGCAAGTACTTCAGCCTCTACGAGCGCAAGTACAAGTGCTTCTACATCAGCTAGCACTTCAGCATCAACAAGTGCAAGTACTTCGGCAAGTACTTCGGCATCAACAAGCGCATCAACAAGTGCTTCTACAAGTGCTTCTACATCAGCAAGCACTTCAGCATCAACTAGTGCTTCTACATCAGCTTCTACAAGCGCAAGTACATCAGCAAGTACTTCGGCTTCAACAAGCGCATCAACAAGTGCTTCAACTTCAGCTAGTACATCAGCATCTACAAGTGCCAGCACATCAGCAAGTACTTCGGCTTCGACATCAGCAAGTACTTCGGCTTCAACAAGTGCAAGTACATCGGCTTCTACAAGCGCATCAACGTCAGCTAGTACATCGGCATCAACAAGTGCAAGTACTTCAGCATCAACAAGTGCTTCTACATCAGCTAGTACTTCAGCATCAACAAGTGCTTCAACTTCAGCTAGTACATCAGCATCAACAAGTGCCAGCACATCAGCAAGTACTTCAGCTTCAACTAGCGCAAGTACATCAGCAAGCACTTCAGCATCAACGTCAGCTAGTACATCGGCATCAACAAGTGCAAGTACTTCAGCATCAACAAGTGCCAGCACATCAGCAAGTACTTCGGCTTCAACTAGTGCTTCAACAAGCGCATCTACAAGTGCTTCTACATCAGCTAGTACATCAGCATCAACAAGTGCAAGTACTTCGGCTTCAACTAGTGCATCTACATCTGGATCAACTAGTGCTTCAACAAGCGCATCAACTAGCGCAAGTACATCAGCATCAACAAGTGCTTCTACAAGTGCAAGTACTTCAGCATCAACAAGTGCTTCTACATCAGCTAGTACTTCAGCATCAACAAGTGCTTCAACTTCAGCTAGTACATCAGCATCTACAAGTGCCAGCACATCAGCAAGTACTTCGGCTTCGACATCAGCAAGTACTTCGGCTTCAACAAGTGCAAGTACATCGGCTTCTACAAGCGCATCAACTAGTGCATCTACATCTGGATCAACTAGTGCTTCAACAAGCGCATCAACTAGCGCAAGTACATCAGCATCAACAAGTGCTTCTACAAGTGCAAGTACATCGGCTTCAACAAGCGCAAGTACATCGGCTTCTACTAGTGCTTCAACTTCAGCAAGTACTTCAGCATCAACAAGCGCATCAACTAGCGCTTCAACTAGTGCTTCAACAAGTGCAAGTACATCGGCTTCTACTAGTGCTTCAACTTCAGCAAGTACTTCAGCTTCTACAAGCGCATCAACTAGCGCATCTACAAGCGCAAGCACTTCAGCTAGTACTTCAGCATCAACAAGTGCCAGCACATCAGCAAGTACTTCGGCTTCAACTAGTGCATCTACATCTGGATCAACTAGTGCTTCAACAAGCGCATCTACAAGTGCTTCTACATCAGCTAGTACTTCAGCATCAACAAGCGCATCTACAAGTGCTTCTACATCAGCTAGTACATCAGCATCAACAAGTGCAAGTACTTCGGCTTCAACTAGTGCATCTACAAGTGCAAGCACATCAGCTAGTACATCAGCTTCAACAAGTGCAAGTACATCGGCTTCTACAAGCGCATCAACTAGCGCAAGTACATCAGCATCAACAAGTGCTTCAACTTCAGCTAGTACATCAGATAGTACTTCAGCATCAACAAGTGCCAGCACATCAGCAAGTACTTCGGCTTCAACTAGTGCATCTACATCTGGATCAACTAGTGCATCAACATCAGCAAGTACTTCGGCTTCAACAAGTGCAAGCACATCAGCTAGTACATCGGCATCTACAAGTGCTTCGACATCAGCTTCAACTAGCGCTTCAACTTCAGCTAGTACTTCAGCAAGCACTTCAGCTTCAACTAGTGCATCAACTAGCGCATCTACAAGTGCTTCGACATCAGCAAGTACAAGTGCTTCAACTTCAGCAAGTACTTCAGCATCTACAAGTGCTTCTACAAGCGCAAGTACATCTGCATCAACAAGTGCTTCAACTTCAGCTAGTACATCGGCATCTACAAGTGCAAGTACTTCAGCTTCAACAAGTACATCAGTAAGTGAAAGCGAATCAACTTCAACTTCTGTAAGTGAAAGTGAATCAACAAGTACTTCAGTAAGCGAAAGTGAGTCAACTTCTACTTCATTAAGTGAGAGCGAACCTACTTCTGAATCATTGAGTGTTTCTACTAGTGAATCACAGTCAACTTCAGATAGTATTAGCTCTTCAGAATCTATGTCTACATCTACTTCAGAAAGCTACGCAACAAGTGTTGTTACAAGCACTGCAGGTGGTGGAACAGCTTATCGTCAAGTTGTAGTTGATACTCGTGCTCCTTTACAAGTAGCTCCAAGAGTTACTGAGGAAGAAAATGTAGAGGATGATGTAACTCCTAAGGCTAAGGAAGAAACAATCGAAAAAGAAAAGATGCCTAAATCAACATTGGATGTTGCTCATAGAGTATGGTGGTCTTGGATTCCAATTGTAGGTGCTCTATCTTCTTTGATTAATGCTATCAACACTAAAAAAGGTAGAAATGATGCTTCAAAAGAAAAAGAAGATAAATAAATAAAATAATGATAAAATAACAGTAACTGACTTTTGGTTACTGTTATTTTTTTAGGGAGTGATTTTTATGAAGGAAAAGACGCATTTGGTTAGAAATCGATGCCTTTTTTCAATAGTTATTATTCTAATTTATTTTGTTTGTCATAGAATCCCATTAAACGGAATTGATATGAGTGCTTATGATAATTTAGGATTGGATTTAGGTTCTATATTGACTTTAGCTGTAAATGGTTCGAACAAAAGATGTTATGTCATGAGCTTAGGTATTTCACCTTATATTACGGCTAGCTTAGTTGTTACTATTTTATATGCTATGCGATCTAAAGAGGCTAAGGCTCGTACATCACCTAAGGCAATGAATTATTGGATTACTGCATTTACATTTATAGTTACTTTAGTTCAATCTATTTTTTATGCTCTTGGTTTAAAATATATTGATCGTAATATAATGAGTATTTTGGTTGCTATTTTTGAATTAATGGCAGGAGCGAGTATTGCACAATTTTTATTGATGAAAAACAAAAAATATGGTGTTGGAGGATTTGCCCCAATCATTATTATCAATATGACTGAATCATTGATTGGAATATTAATGAAATCAACGCTTGAAGCATTGAAGATTCCATTAATCATTTCATTTGTGATGGTTATTATTATGATGTTTATGGAAATGCATGAAAAAAGAATTCCTCTTCAAAGAGTTTCTGTGCATAATGTGCATGCCGAAAAGAATTATATGGCAATTAAATATAATCCAATAGGCTTTATGGCGTTAATGTTTGGTTCTGCAATATTTATGATTCCTCAATTAATAATTGCTTTTATTCATTATTTTCATAAATCAAACATTATCAATTTCTTATATAAAAATTTCAATTTATCAACCGTATTTGGTATGAGCGTCTATATTATTATGATGTTTTTGTTTACGATTCTATTAAGCTTATTATTTGTGAATCCAAAAGATTTATCAGATGGTCTTCTTCAAAGTGGAGATTGTATAGTTAATGTTCCTGCAGGTAAGCCTACACGTCGATATATTCGTAAATGGGTTTTAATATTGAGTTGTTTAAGTGGAGGCATTATGTGTGCTTGTTTAGCACTATGTATGTATTTACAGTATAAAGGTATTGTAGATGCATCCGTGGCCATGCTTCCAACTACGTTTATGATGCTTTCAGGATTTGTTTGTAGTATTTATTTAGAAATTCGTGCTTATCGTGACTTTGATTCATATAAGCCATTTATATAGGGGTAGTATTTATGATGTATTTTGTACCTTCCTGGTATTATGGAAATGAATATAAAGAAAATGAACAATATTTTTATGTGCGTCGTGCAGTAACTGAATTTGATGATAGTGTTAAACAGATTCAGATGTTTAACCGTAATGATATTATGGAATATAAGATTTTGAATTTGTCGTATAGTCCAAACTTTCGTCACTTTCTTCATAGACAAAGTGTATTCCATGCACCATATTGGTCTTGTTTTGATGCGATACAAGAAATTAGACGTACAAAGGTAGATATTCTTTCCTATCATGATTTGATGTGGCCAGACCATACGGAATTTGTCTATACACCATTTTGTATTGTGGCGTATGTAAATAATCAAAAATATGCGGAAGTACATTTTGGTGAAGATGGAAATATGATTGAAGTGTTTTTATTTCAATCTGAAGTTATGATTCGTAAAAATGTATATGATGATCGTGGATTTTTATCTGTTACTATTATTTACGAAAATAATCAACCAATTTATGAACAATATCTGGATGGTAAAGGAAATTGGAAAATGTGTCATTTCTTTGAAGATGGTCATATTGAAATTAATGGTGAAAATCCATTTTATTTGATTGAAAATAACAGATTTAAGTTTGATCATTTGAGCTATGATTCCATGGAATCATTGATTGAAGAAGTATTTTCTACATATTTAGATGAAATGACTTCAACAGATGATATTTTCTGTTTGGCTATGCATGTACTACATCATGATATGTTAGAAAAATTGTTTGAAAAACGTAAGACGATCTTATCTTTTTATCAAAATCGTTTGGAATTATTTGAGGATGCTGAATTGAAGTCTTTGATTCAAAATACGAACTATTGTATTGTGGATTCAAAACATAAGATTTCTTTATTGGAAGATTATGCAGAAAAGAAACTTCCAATTGTAGATATTACACCATTTGATACGCGAGCTGATTTTGGGATTAGTCAACAATTAACGGTTCAAAATATTTTGGTTCCTATTGATACGATTGAACAATCAAAATTTGAAGAATTGATTGTTTTATTCGCATCCTATTTTGAAACAAATGAAACAGCTCGTGTTCATTTCTTTACGCGAAATGCGAATTGGGATCGTGTGGATTCTATTTTGAATTTTACTTGTGAAGTACTAAAAGTAAATGGACTAGATGAAAGATTGGCTCGTAAAGAGACGAATGATAAAGCTGAGTTTGATTTGGATGGAGATAAGATAGTTCCAATCAAATTTTTTGTAGATCAATGTGTGGATGAATTGAGTATTTCTAAATGTATGCGTGAACAGCGTATTATGGTGGATTTAACGTCAAGACCGGATTTATATTTACAGATATCATGTATTAGTAGTGCCATTCCGCAAATTGTTTCTTTTAATACACAATATGTGCATGATGGAAAGAATGGTTTTATTGTCAAAGAAGTGTCTGAAGTGTTGAATGGTTTGAAATATTATTTGGATAATATTACGAATTGGAATAAGTGTATGATTTATTCTTATGAATTAGGTAAGGAATATAATACGGCAAGTTTAATTCGTAAATGGAAGGGAGTTATGAAGCAAGTTGAACAAGATTAGTGTTTTACAAGTTGGAAATGAAGATTTAAGTTTAACACTTCATATTCCTGACTTTGTGGATTGGAATTATGTAGACGATTTAGAAGAGGCTACAGAAAGTGGTTATGATGTATGTGTTTTAAGTCGTTGTGTAAATAAAGAAGAGGCATATATCTTATTAAAGAAGATTCGTGCTTATACAAGGTTTGTGCTAGATTCGGTTGAATTGAAGGGTTGGACAAAATGGATTTATGCTTCTAGAATGGCAAAATACGTAGATGTGAATTCTCTACAAACATTTATTGATAAGGATATACAGCTTTTCTATTCGCATTCCTATGGTGAGAAATTTGTCCCTCAAGCATTGTCTATTTCGCAAAGCTTTAAAGGTAGTGTTTTCTGGAATGGATATACAGGTGTTGAACTTGAGGGTGATTATGGAGATGATTTTTATCAAGTGGCATATTGGAGGTATAATATCCCTCTATTTAAAGGTCAAACTTTAGATTTATGGTTAGAATACGAAAAGGATGAGTCTGTTTCAATTGAATTGAAAATCGAACAGTTTGAAGGTGGTTCACTTTCATCTTTACAGAATCGTTGGATTTATTCGGAAAAAGATTTAAGTTTAATTGTTCATTTAAGTAATGATAAGATAGACGGTCCTGTATTTATTTCTTTACTCGCAAAGGGTAAGGGGAAATTAAAAATAGTAGGTTTACATGATCGTCATTCTCGTAAAGAATATGGATCTTTTTTACCTGGAGGAATCCGTAAGGTTACATCGAAACGTGAAGAAGTCTTTATGTACTTTGATCCAGGAGATATGAAACCACCATTAAATGTATATTTTAGTGGTTACAAGACACAAGAAGGTTTTGAAGGCTTCTATATGATGCGAAATATGGGAACACCATTTTTGTTGATTTCTGAAGCTCGACTAGAGGGTGGAGCCTTCTATTTGGGAGACAAAGAATATGAGGATTATGTTGTTTCAGGTATTGAAGATTGTTTGAAACAATTAGGCTTTGATAACTCACAATTGATTTTGTCTGGACTTTCTATGGGAACTTTTGGAGCTTTATATAATGGTTGTAAATTAAGGCCGCATGCGATTTTATTGGGTAAACCATTGGCTAGCTTGGGTGATATGGCCAATAATGAACGTATTTCTAGACCAGGAGGTTTTCCTACTTCATTAGATGTATTGTCAAAGAATTATGGGGATATGAGTTTAAAGTCAATTGATGCATTGAATCATCGTTTTTGGGATTTGTTTGATCAAACGGATTGGTCACATACAAAATTTATTATTTCATATATGTTAGAAGATGATTATGATATGACAGCCTACAATCGTTTGATTTCCCATATTGATGATGTGGGTGTTGAAGTGATTGGTAAAGGTGTACATGGAAGGCACAATGATGATACGTATAGTATTGTTGCGTGGTTTAAAAAACAATATGATGATATTTTGAAATCGGATTTTAATCGAGGTGAACCAGATGAAGAATAAGGCTTGGAAAGTTATATGGAATGAAGATACGTTTGGAACCTATTTATATGGATCTAAGATTTGGTTTCATTCTCGTGAAGATATTGAATTTGAAAATGAATTAATGCCTCCGGGAACAGTTATTAAGGAATGGTATTCCAAAGTAAACTATCAAATGATGCGTACAGAACCTTCCTTACCTATTATTGATGGTGAGAGTTCTTATCATATTCAAGTGAATATGAGTGATTTTGAATCGTATTTAATACGAATGGTGTTCTATGATCGTTATGAAAATGAGGCGGGTACACTAATTATTCGTGAACCGGAAATGGATTTTAAGTGTCCTTTAAAAACATATAGCTATCGTGTACAGCTGATTAATGCGGGTGGTACTAAGATGCATTTTCATTCTTTTGTGATTACAGAAAAGGAAGGGTAAAATGAATAAAATTGATAAGAGATTACACTTTCTTTTGGGTAAAGTCAAAGAGGAGTGTAAAAAGGTTAAAGAACTTAGTGATTTTGAATTGAAGAATAAAACGTTGGAATTCAAAGAACGTTTAAATAATGGAGAAACAACAGATGATCTTCTACCAGAAGCGTTTGCGGTATGTTGTGAAGCCGATTATCGTGTATTAGGTATGTTTCCTTATGATGTACAGATTTTAGGTGGTATTGCACTTCATTTGTGTTATTTATGCGAAATGAATACGGGTGAAGGAAAGACTTTAACGGCAACAATGCCTTTATATTTAAATGGATTGACGGGTAAAAACTCAATATTAGTGACAGCCAATGAATATTTGGCCATTCGTGATGCCGAAGAGATGGGTCAAGTCTATAAGTTTTTAGGTTTGAATGTAGAAGCAGGTGTAAAGCGTGATACAAATGAAAAAATAAATAATGATTCAAAAAAGGATGTCTATGATGCGGATATTGTATACACAACTCATGGTTCTTTGGGCTTTGATTATTTATTAAATAACTTAGTACAGTCTAAAGAAGATCGTTTTATGCGAGACTTTTACTTTGTGATTATTGATGAAGCAGATTCTGTATTATTAGATAGTGCAAGTATGCCTCTAGTTATTTCGGGTTCTCCTCGTGTTCAATCCAATTTATATGGTATTACCGACTTTTTTGTGACAACATTAGTTGAAGATGTGCATTATGAACTTGAAGATAAAAAGGTATGGTTGACCAATAAAGGAATTGAATATGCGAAGCGTTATTTCCGTATTGAAAATTTATATAGTAAGGAAAATTATGATTTTTTAAGACATATTGTCTTAGCTTTACGTGCGCATTTCTTGTTGGAAAAAGATACGGATTATGTGATTACAGATAAAGGTGAAATTGTTCTATTAGATAAGAGTACTGGACGTAAAATGACAGGTATGAAACTTCGTGGTGGATCTCATCAGGCGATTGAAGAAAAGGAACATTTGAAGTTAAGTCAAGAACAACGTTCGGTTGCGAGTATTACGTATCAAAATTTGTTTAATTTATTTCCAAAGATGTCAGGTATGAGTGGAACGATTGCCAATGGTAAAGAGGAGCTTTTAGAAGTTTATCACAAACAAGTTGTTGTTATTCCACCAAATAAACCTTTAGCTCGTATTGATTTACCGGATCAGTATTTTAAAACGAGTGAAGAACAGTTTGATGCGGTCATTAAGGAAACTGTAAAAAGACATAAAACTGGACAACCCGTATTATTGATTGCTTCTTTGATTTCGGATACGGAAATGTTGTCGAAATTATTGGTGCAGGAAAATATTGAGCATAGTGTATTGAATGCGAATAATGCGTTCTGGGAAGCGGAAATTATTAAAGAGGCTGGTCAAAAAAATGTTGTGACAGTAGCTACAAGTATGGCGGGTCGTGGTACGGATATTCGTTTAGGACCTGGAGTAAAAGAATTAGGTGGTCTTTGTGTATTAGGCGTTGGACGAATGAGTAATACACGCGATGAAAGACAGGCAAGAGGTCGTGCAGGACGTCAGGGAGAACCGGGCGTATCGATTTTCTATACTTCATTAGAGGATGATGTATGTGAAATTTTAGGTGATGATTTCTTGGAGAAATATATAGAAAAGGACAAATATATTTCAAAAAGAAGAATCAAGCGTTTAATAAATAAAGCTCAAAAAATAAAGGATGAATCTGCTGTTTTCCAAAGAAAAAATTCAGTGGATTATGATAGTGTTACGCAGCGTCAAAGAACAATAATGTATAGAATTCGTAATGATTTGTTGGATGGAAAAAGCTTAGATGAGAATGTCCTTAAGCAGATTTATGTAAATAATATCAATGAATTTGCCAAAGACTGCAAAAATATGGATGATAAAACAATGTATCGTTATATCTTAGATAATTTGTCGTATCGACTTAAAGAATTGTCGATTTCTTCTGCCAATAGACACATTTAATAAATTAGGATATAAAACTAAAATCAACACTCATACAACGTC